>C687J35174_10010015_pt1 | contig 11813 bp, 10 predicted proteins | sample RifCSPhighO2_01_FD_35174 | JGI IMG/M metagenome (IMG submission 35174) | reverse complement strand
GAAAGTGTCGCAAGGCCTACCATATCAAGAAGCCATTTTTCCCATCCAACGGCGGGGAGGGTAAAGGGTACAGGGTTAAGGGTAGAAGCCCGCAACAACAGAGCCTGTATTAATTTAAATGCCACTCCGGAACCACAGAGATTTTTGTCAGGATAGGGACAATCTAATTGTTTGGGATCAAGTATCGCGTAGGCAGGCGGCACACCCTCCGCAGGCGGAAGATGATGATCGGTGATAATGACATCAATCCCAAGTTTCTGTGCGTGTGCTATTTCTTTTCTGTCAGCAACACCACAATCAATCGTGATAAGGACGTTGGCTTTCCGTTGTGACAATTCATCTAGTGCAGTGCTGTTGAGACCAAAACCTTCGTCATGTCGATGAGGAATATAATTTTCAAAATTAGTAAAACCAATTTTCTTAAAGAAATCGTGGAGAATCACTGCACCAGGGATTCCATCAGCATCATAATCACTAAAAATCGCGATACGTTCATTGTCGGCAATTGCAGAAAGTATCCGCAAAACTGCTCGCTCCATACCTTTCATCAAAAAAGGGTCGTGTGTGTCGCGGGAATAATCGGGATGCAAAAATTTATCTGCAAGTTCTCTGCTGATGACCCCCCGATGAAACAAAAGGTGTCTGACTAATTCAGGGTATTCAGCAAGTTTTTCTTCTTCAGCTTGAGAAATTTTTTCACGAATTTTATATGACACAAGTGCATTGTAACACGCTGGTGAATAGGGCTAGAAAAAGGGATATGATACACTTTTATCTATGGAAAATTGTATCTTTTGTAAAATAGTTTCCGGAGAAATACCGAACCACAAGGTTTATGAAGATGAGAATTTCTTGGCATTCCTTGATATCCACCCCCAATCCTCCGGCCACACGCAGGTCATACCCAAAAAACACTATCGCTGGGTCTGGGATGTTCCTAACGCAGGCAACTACTTTGAAGTAGTGAAAAAAATTGCACTTGCGCAGAAAAAAGCATTCAAAACCGATTTCATACTTTCAAAAATCGTTGGAGACGAAGTTCCCCACGCGCATATCTGGGTGTTCCCAACTGACCAAGTAAAAGGAGACAAAAATAATTTGATCGAAAACGCAGAGAAAATAAAGGCAGAGATTAGTTAAAGAAAAGAGTTACCACATTGCGGTGATAACCCTTTGATTAAAGCACTCTATTTCTAGAGTCATGGAACGAGCCCGAGCTCGTTCATACCTGCCAAGTGACCCTCAAGTGTTCTCTTCATGGCCACGTCAGTCGTGAAAGAACGGAAGGCTTTCTCGTGAAACTCCTCCTGCGGAAGAATCTTCCCAAATACCTCTCTCACATCACTTGGCGCATCGGGATCATTGCAAATCGCTCGGATACGCTCCAACCGCATAGCCTCGGCATGAGCGGCGACCGCGCAACCTGTATCCCAATCGGTGATCTGTTTTAAAGTATTCTCCCAGTAGCGTTCACGTTTCTGGAGAACTTCTGGATGGACCCCTCTTGCTGTCAAAAGAGCTCCCACCCATTGTGCATGTGTTTCCTCTTGTTGGGCGATTGTCTCCACCGTCTGTTTCCACTTTGGATTAGCGGGATAGATCAAGATCAGTTCCCGCATTCTTGTTGCAGCCGTCACTTCGCCATGATATTGATCCTTCAACCACTTAAGAAGTGCAGTTGGGCTACTTTTGGTGGCAACCCACCATTCCACGGAGTTCATTTTCTTTCTTGTGTTCATTTTTCTTCCTTTCTGTACAAACTTTAATCTGTTTGATAGGGTAATAACAACATCTGTTCATAAATAATATGAACATATAAACAATTATGCAGGACAAAGAAATCATCAAATACCTAACTAATTTTGGCCTATCCATCAAGGAGATAGGAGTGTTCTTAGCCCTCGTGAAAAAACCTAACGCTACTGCTCAAGAGCTTTCCTTCATTTCAGATGTAAAGAGGCCGACGGTATATCACACACTCCTCTCTTTGGAATCAAAAGGCCTAGTGTCTGAAACAGGAGATACGATAAAAAGATACACAGCAGTTGATCCTAACCGCTTCGGCTCTCTCATCGAGGAAAAGAAGCATGATATACAAAAACTTGAGACAGGTCTTCCAGATCTCATCCGATCACTGGGAGTAGTAAAAACAATGGAAATTGAAGATTTCAATGTGAAACGATTCACCGGAAAAAACGGAGTGAGATCACTTTTTGACATCGCCTTCCGCGCCAAGAATAAACGGTGGGATATCATTGCCCCGTACAATAACTACCTGCGGGATATAGATGACGAGTTTGGTAAATACTATCTGAAAGCAAGGAAATATTATGGTATAAAATCCCGCACCCTCTGGGATCAAGGATATTCGGGACGGAAATTAAATGCAGAAGAAAGAGTATCTAGGAATCCCAGATATATGCCCAAAAACATGTCGGACAAATTCAACTCGTTGTTGATTTTATTCGATACTTCAGTTGCCTTTGTCTCTTATGTGGAAGATGGCGGAGGGGTAGTGATTATCTCCAAAGACGTATACAAAATCATACATGCCATGTTTGAAACAATTTGGGGTATCAGCCAACCCTATAAATAAAAGTTTCTTATTTTTTCAAAGCTTCAATCCCCGGCAGAGTTTCGTTGGCGAGAAAATCAAGCATGGCGCCACCACCCGTTGAAACAAAATCAAATTTCTCGAGCATGTTGAGTGATTGAATCGCACTAATGGTGTCCCCTCCTCCTACAATTGAATGAGCTCCACTTTCTGCAACTGCACGGGCAAACGCGAGTGTGCGCTCGGAAAATCCACGTTCAAATTCACCCAAAGGGCCGTTCCAGAGAATAAATTTGGATTCGGCCGCAAGTTCTGCAAGAAATTCCGCGGTCTTCGGTCCTGAATCAACGACGCGCTCTCCCTTGCCAAGCGCCTCAGGCGGCGTTACCACAGTCACCGGCCCTTTTTGCACTAAAAAATCAAGAGGGAGTCTGACACTCGGATTTTCAGTTACTACTTTCAAATCAAGTGTGCGTTCACTCACTAGGGAATCGCCCACAGAAACTCCCATCGCACGAAACAAATCGTTTGCCAGCGCCCCACCGACAAACACCCGATCATATCGATTCAAAAATTTCATCAAGAGTGGTAATTTGGTCTCGAATTTCGCACCGCCGAGCACAAACAAAGAGGGGTGTATTGGTTTTAATGCGGTCGAAAGTTTTTCTACTTCCTCAATAAACTGAAATCCTGCAAATGAAGGGAGAAGTTTTGGTACTCCGACCACCGATGAATGCGCACGGTGAGAAACAGAAAATGCCTCGTTGACATATATATCGGCAAGCGAAGCGAGACGCTTTGCAAGCTCCGGATCATTTGCCATTTCTCCTGCTTCTCTCCGAATATTTTCTAAAAGAAGAAATTCACCATTTGAGAGCGTGGCGGACATTTCCCTCGCTTCGGAAAGACTATTTGCAAAAAGTATTTTGAAAGTCTTCTTCAAAAATTCAGCGATCGGAGCAAGGGTTCTCGATCCATCAGACCCCATATGGCTGATAATCATCGTTCGGCATCCTTTTTTACTTAAATATTCAAGTGTCGGAAGAACCTTCTCAATGCGAAATGTGTCTGTCACTTTTCCGTCTTGGCAAGAAACATTGAGATCAAGTGCCAGCAACACGCGAGTTCCTGCAGAAAGAGGTGCATCTAAAAGCGAGGGTAATTTATTTGCCTGCATTGATCTGTTTTATAATCTGGCAAAAATTTTCCGGAATCAAACTCTGTCTGCCGATCAGAAGCCCGTCAACTTCTCCTTCAAACACAGTAGCCACTGCGTTTTCAACTGATACTGAACCTCCATACAAGACTGGCACCTGCTGCGCCACTTCTGGCCCGAACACATCAGTAATCACCCGACGTATGAAAATTGACGTCTCATGAATGTCAGAGGGTTTCATTGCTTGAAAATCACTCCGTCCAACCTCCCAGACAGGTTCGTAGGCAATAATCACCGAACGCGCAAGCACCCCGCCGGCAATATTTGAAAGCGATGCAAGAATCTGATCTTTGAGTTGTGCAAAAAAATTTCCTTCCCGATCACGCGCAGATTCGCCGACACAAAGTATGCCAACAAGTCCTTGTTTGGTGGCCGAAAAAAGTTTTCGAGCAACTTGTTCATTGTCTTCACCTTGTTTTCGCCGCTCGGAGTGCCCAACAATCGCGTACTGTGCGCCCACCCCCTTTGCTTGGGACGCTGATATGCTGCCTGTAAACGACCCCTGATCTTCCCAAAACACATCCTGCACACCAACTGCTATGCTACTTTTTCCTGCAAGGGAAACAAGTGGGGCAACGTGTACAAACGGAGGACAAATGACTGTTTGTGTCTTTTTCGCGCGGAGTGCAACACGTTTTATTTTTGAAAAAATGGACTTTGCGTCAACCAGAGCGTTTGGATTCATCTTCCAATTACCCACAACAATTTTTTTGCGGCGTTGCATAGGAGAGATTATAGCATTCTCCCCGCGTTATTGAATCTCCTCCCACGAAATAGTTTGGTATTGATCTGAAGTCAGCGGAAATGACGGTGGCGGACCATATAACAAGAAACTATCATAAATAATATCGCGGTTAATATATCCCGTGTTGTCTGTATAGGCAAAACCATATCGCTGGCTTGATGCGATCATGCCATAGAGAGTGATCGTATTGCGAATACGTTCCGATCCGCAGTCCGACTCATAATAGTACCGGCCTGCACGGCCATTTTGGGCAATTAGTGCAGCATCAATCCGGAGAATATTACTACTATACAAACCCACGTTCATATTCTTTTGGGCAATCAGTGCAATAACATCTCTCCCGTCATAATTGGTATAACGTAAATCGCTATTAACCGTTATCGAAGTCCTCGTGGTCGAATTATCTGGGAAACGCCCTGACGCAAGTGTTACTCGGGCAGTATTAATTGTCCCGTTTACCCATACATTGTCCTCAATAAAGATGAGTCCATTTGCAGGAATCGCATAGTTGCCCAAGAGAGTCTCGCCGCCTGAACGAATACTCCACGTGCCCCACCCCTCCTGATTGGACGTATTGGTGCACTGATTGGGAATGTTCGAGAGTCCAGTAACCCGATATAAATTGAACGTATCATCAGTGAAAAAGACGACATGATATCCAAAAGACCCTGATGGGGCAAAATATCTACCCGATGCCTGCGCATCCGCTTTTATACTCGCCAGATCAGTGGTGATGCCGGTAAAATCAACTGCCGGTACCGGAAACAATCGTCCTGCCTGAAATACATCTGATCGCGTCGACACCGTGCTTGGAGGGGCTTCAGCTGAAACAAATCCGGTATAACTGCCGGTCAGCGGCGGAGGCCTCAAGTGGGTATGCACGCCAAATTCTACAGCCCCCGTGTGATCGGGATCATCATAACTTGTTACTGCACTGGTCACGAGGTTGTGCGCCAAACCGTCAAACCGTATTCCACTATTTGAGTGAATCGGACCAAACACCTCTGTTCCTTCCCCAAAACGAACAGCGTCATTAACCACTACCGCATATTTTGCAAAAGAAGGTATGGCGAGACGCGTTTTTATTTTTCGAGAAACTACTATTCCTGCCGTTGTCGTGGCGAGGCGACCTTCAGACAGAACGGTCACAATGGTCGATCCACTTATAGGAGGAGTGATAGTCAATACAAAATCACCGATGTGATCGCCTGACTTATCAAAAAATTGATGTGTATATGGTCCTGCCTGTCCTGTCCCATCTTGATAATCGTCAGAGTCATGCGCTAAATGCCATCGGTAATAATCAACTCCCGCCTCCGCAATTTGAAAAGCCATTTCTCGTTCAGCTACTCGGCGAGAAAGCTGAAGAACTGAATTGCCAAAACCAACAATGCTTCCAATTAAAAGTACTGCGATTGTGCCGAATACCAACACTCCGATGAGCATAAATCCTTTATGTTTCTTTAGAGATAATCTGTTCATCTAGAGGTTATCTTTAAGATTTCGTAAAGTCGCTTGTGTGGTAATTGTCATTGCCTTCAGTGGTTGCGCAGAATTTGGATCAATGACCACACTCACCTTGATAAGTCTGATGTTCGCTATAGATACCGGAATCGGGAGAGCTGCAGACGTTCCGTCATAGTTTTTATCATAATATAAAAAGAGTGCTGTGGATGTCCCATTCATCACATTAGTAATCAGCGATGACAGAGTCTCGCTCGCAGGGTTATAGGCCAATGGGTTGCCCGACGGTTTTATCACACCTTTATAGAGAGTGGAAGACGCAATGAAATAACGGATTCTTTCAGTCACCCCATCAGCATCGACATCAGCGTAGAAGGTAAGTGTGCTTGTTGCCGCTTGCTCAATCGGATATGCCCCGAGTGCAGAAGGTTCTGAAGTGCGGATGATACCCGCAATATCTTTGAGCACTTTGGTTGCACCATACGAAGCAGTTAATCCCTGATTAAAAACTCGGCTCAAAAAGAATGTGTCCGACTGAAGCGAACCGAATGCAGCAACAAGCGCAGATAAAATGGCTATCACCACTACTATCTCGGTAACCGTCACGCCCTGTGTTTTATTAAAAGGGAAAAGCATATGCTTAAGGAGAAAGTGGTATATCGGTGCTTTGCCAGTTATTAATAACGGATACTGAAGACGTTGCGGTCTGATATCCTGACTTGGAAACAGCAATGTCGACTGTACCTGCGTTCAAACCGGTAAATATGACTTGACCGGGCGGTACGCATGCAGAAGTGAATGTAAATGAAACATCTGAAACGGAAGGAGTAACCGAGGTCGTGGCTGTGGCAAGAAATAACTTGTATCGGAAGTAGCGATTATTATTGTGCACTGCATTAATATTGGTATCAGCAATTGTATAATACGATCCTGCCGTTCCATCAGGACCTAAAAAGTTCCATGTCCCAGCGTCACTATTGGTTGCCACTTGAACTCTGACGCTATCAGCCCCTGCATCGGACGGCTGGGTGCTCGGCTGCCAAATAATAGTCTGAAAATTACTCGGAGAGCCTGTATCAAAGGCGGAAGAAACCAGCGTGCCTGAAGAAACATATTCGCTTCCCACAAGTAATAATTTGACCTCACCTGATGGACTTGAAACATCGACATTTCCATCTGAACTAAAATATTCGTTCTCCCCAGCGGGATTGGTGGACGTCGCCTGCCCATCCCCTCCTGACCAATCAGTCTGGGTAATAGAACCACGACCAGTGATCAGTGTTGCATCAGCTACGCCTGTTATAACAACTGACGCTCCGGAAATGGGCAACCCCGTCGCCGCGTCCCGCACCGTCACCATCAAAGAACGTGGATCTTTTGGAATGACGGTAAGTTGCACATTTTGCGAAGAATTCGGAGTAATTGCCAAAGGCAACAGCGGATTGGACCCTGCCAAATCATACCCGCCGTCAGTCAGAGAAAAATTGTATGTATCCCATTCCACACTTGAAAGCGTTTTAATACCCGACGCGTTGGTGACATACGAAGCATCCGACTTCAACACATCCGGTTCAGTACCAATCAATCGAGACCCCGATAAATGAAAATCAATGTCAGCCACAGGGGCACAGATATCGATTACACTGGAAAAAGTGATCGTTGACAGTCGATCAATAGACAAAGAAAGAGAGGTGACTTGTTCAGGAGCAACAGTTGCATGACGTTTTGTTGGGTTCGGATTCCCCACAGCTCCCGCAGGATAAGTTTCGTCGGTTGAATATGCACTTTTCGTTGCCGTTACTTCATAGACTTCAGTTCCTGGTGGAACATCAATGAGCTGCAAAGTGCCGTTCGCACCGGTTACATCGTCAATCACAATAGCAGGTGTTACTGAATTATTTTCTATATGAACTGCTGCATCAGAAACCGGCTGACCATTGGCATCAAATACGTGCACGAACAATGCACCGTTGTCCGAAGAGGAAAATTCAAGATTTTTAGGGGCAACATATGTAGAAAGTGCAATCGGAGTAAAGTTAGCGCACGTTGCACACACTACCGTTATATCTACCAACTTGTAGTCAGCAGGCGCAGTATCATTCGGGACACCTCCAATAGACCCATCGAACGGATCATCAATATTGCGTACTACGGTAGTTACTGTAAATGTCGCATTTCCGCGGGCAAGTGTCTGTGAAGCGGGGATTGATCCATTAGGAATACCAGTTTGCGTTCCAACGTTTGCATAAGGAAGGTTCCGCGCAATTTCTAGTTGCTCATTTGCAAGCGCCACCGCAACCGTCTTTAATCGGCTAATGGACATAAGTGTAAAAATGCGCGAGTACACGCCATACAAAGAAAGAAACACAGTCACGAAAATCGCCACAGATACCACTGTTTCAACCAGAGTAAATCCCTGTGCTTGTTTCTTCCGAGTGAATGTTTGCATTTTGATCATATGCTATCCACCAACGAGTACATTGGAGCAAGCATAGAAAGAGCAAAGAACGCGACTGCACATCCGATAACCACCATCAGCACTGGTTCTACAATCGTAGAGAGATCTTTTGTCTTTTGGGATACTTCTTCTTCATAAAAATCAGCGACGTTGGAAAGCATCTCACCAAGTTTTCCTGTCTCTTCGCCGATACTAATCATTTCTCCAACAAAGATTGGGTATAATTTTGTATTTTCAGTAAATACAACTGACAGTGGTTCTCCCTTTTTTATGCGTTCGCGTGCTTGGTCAAGTACTCTGCGAAAATAAATGTTTTGTACCACATCACCTGTAATCTCAATCGACTGCACTACCTCCACCCCGCTTGAAAGAAGCGAGGAAAGTGTACGCGCGACTCGCGCTGAATTTGATTCCTGTACAATTGTTTTGATTACCGGTAATCGCAGAAGTATTCCGTCAAACAATCGCCTCCCTGTCGGAGAACGGCGCAAAAAATATGCGCTCGCGCCGAGAAGGAATATGACAAACAACGCGAAAAACGGGTGACCTGAAAGAAGTCCGCTCAAATAGATAATAACCCGAGTATTCCACGGTAGTTCCACATGTAGTTCAGAAAACACCGCCGTCAAAGTCGGAACGACATAAATAAGCATAAGAATAGTGATGACCACAATCACCACCATAATAATTATGGGATAAATCATCGCGCCTCGGATTTTTTTCTGCAGTTGATAGGTATTGGACATCTGCTCGGAAATAGAACGAAGCGCCTTAGGAAGGCTCCCGCTTTCCTCTCCCGCGCGCACCATCGATACAAAAAGAGAAGAGAAGACCGCAGGGTGTTCTTTCAGCGAGTCACTTAATGTCTGGCCCTGATTAATTTTGGCAGAAACTTTTTGGATCACATCACGCAGAGCCTTACTTCTCGCCTGTCGCTCAATAACCGAGAGCGCTCGCGCCAGCGACAAGCCCGCTTCAAGCATTGAACCTAGATTCCGCGCGAGCAAGATGCGATCCCGCAGTGAAACATGCTTCATCAACCCAGAGAGCGAAAAAGTTCCTGACCCCTTTGCTTCTCTGACTTCTTCTGTCGAAAGTACCGTATCCCCTTCCCGTTTGAGATCTTGATACAAAGTAAATTTGTCAGGAGCACTGCGCTTCCCTTCGTATATTTCTCCTGAAGATTTTTCTGCTTTGAATTTGAACAGCGACATGAGGCAAAAGCGATTAGCGATTAGCGATTAGCGGTCTTTTGTTGTGTGACAGTTGTTTCATGGTTGTATCTACTTAACCTATTCGCTCCTTTCTATTCAGTAATAACCCTCAACACCTCTTCCAAAGTAGTAACCCCTTGTACCACTTTGAACAAACCGTCTTCAAGCATGGTCATCATTCCCTCGGTCTTCGCCTGTTTTTCAATCTCATCAGTCGATGCTCCCTTAATAATCAAATTTTTGATAGTTGAGGTCACCCGCAACACTTCATGGATAACCAATCGGCCATGGAAACCATCATCATCTCCTCCTCCCTTCATCGGGCGATAAAATGGAATTTTCTCCCATGACTGATTCTTTTCAACAATATGTTCCTCCACTAATGCAGCAAAAACTCGATCGAGATCCACAGTTTTATTCAGTGTCTCCAATTCAGCTTTGGTCATAAAATACTTTTCTTTCTTGTCAGAAAGCCTCCGGACTAGGCGCTGTCCTATCACCACATTTAGTGTCGACACCAAAAGAAACGGCTCAACCTTCATATCCAAGAGACGTGGGATAGCGCCGGGGGCGGTGTTGGTGTGCAAAGTTGAAAGCACCAAATGTCCGGTGAGGGATGCATTAATGGCAAGTGAGGCAGTTTCATTATCACGAATTTCACCAACCATAATAATGTCAGGATCTTGGCGGACGAGAGAACGGAGTCCTGATGAAAAGGTAAATCCAATCTCCGGTTTCACTTGAGACTGATTGATTCGAGGCATCTGATACTCAACAGGGTCTTCAATAGTAGAGATGTTAACGTTCGGTGTGTTTAAAATATCAAGCACCGTATACAAGGTAGTTGTCTTTCCCGAACCGGTCGGACCGGAAGAGAGTATCATGCCTGTGGTCTGTTTGAGACAACTGTGAATATGTTCAAGCGCCTTGCCATGAAACCCCAATCCTTCGAGAGTAAACCCTTTTGAATTTTCTTTCAAAAGTCGCATGACAATCTTCTCGCCGAAATAGGTCGGAAGTATGGATACGCGGAAAGAAACTTTCTCTCCATCAGTTTCAACTTTAAATCTCCCGTCCTGCGGGAGGCGCTTTTCATCAAGACGTAAATTTGAGAGAACCTTGATGCGCGCGACAAGCGAAGGTCCTACATGATGTGGGAGCACCATCGTGTCATGCAAGATACCGTCAATGCGATAGCGCACAAACACCTCCTGTTCCATCTGCTCAATATGAATATCCGAAGCGTTTTGTAAAATTGCATGCTTCAACAGTGTGTCAACAATGCGGACAACCGGTAAATCCTCTGCCATTTTCTTTAGATCTTTTTCCGAAGTGCTATCGGTTGCCTCTTTTATCGCCTTGATCGCAGAAGATTCTTTCTTGATGATGTCCCCGAATTCGGCTTTCAGTGATTTCTGATATTGCACCAACACATTCTTGATAGACTCACTGTTGGTGAGTCGTGGCAAAATTTTGAGATCAACTTTTTTCTTTACGAAATCAATTGCTCCCAAATCGCTCGTATCAAGCATCGCTACTTCAAGTCCCTTTTCGCTCTTTCGGAACGCAACAATATTATTCGTACGTGCAATGGGTTCGGGGATTAAAGAAAGCAAATCAAAATCAATTTTCTGGTTGCGCAAATCAACAAAAGGAATACCTAAGACATACGCCTGCATACGGCGCAAATCGTCTTCGGAGATTTTCCCCTCCCGTACCAATTCTTCACCAATTGAAAGCCCGCTGGTTTCAGCTTCCTTTTCCGCTGCGGAAAACGCCTCGGCGGATACGAGACCCGAATCAAGGACAAAATCCTTCAGTTGTTTCTTTTCAATATACATAAACTGGTTTCCCACCAAGAAATGTACTTATAGTATAGCAAAAAAGACAGCTGTCTTGAGGAGCATCAGGGGACAGGCACTACACAAACAAGAAATGCTTATTGCTTATACAAGCGCATATAAATTTCTCTTTTCTCTTCAGCAGTAAACCTCATCCCTTCTTCCTGTCCCTCCAATAGTTCTTGTGAGAAAGCTCTTTTTTCACTGTCAGAAATTGTCTGAAGTGGGAGCTCTCGCAAACGCTCAATAATATCTACTTTTTGAGCCTGTAAGGCAGGATTCAAACCCGAGTCTTTTTGAGGAGGAGGCGTATCGGCGGGG
>C687J35174_10010013_pt1 | contig 11814 bp, 10 predicted proteins | sample RifCSPhighO2_01_FD_35174 | JGI IMG/M metagenome (IMG submission 35174) | reverse complement strand
AGTATTTGCCGCCTGGGCATTCATGATAGTACTTGAACAGTTCTTTGGGGTAAGTGTACTGCAGGGAATAAAGATTCCCACTCCGTTTGTTGACCCAGAACGTTGTCCTCCTGGTACGACTGATATTACCTGTGGAGTACTATAGTAAATTAATACTCACAAAGATAAATGAAATGGGATGATTGTTTAATTGATGGCGTTCCCCAACTTAAGTGCCTCGAGATAGTTTTTGCTAATACCCTCCAAGTGATCACCGGACTTGCGGGGCTGGCGCTTTTTATTATGCTTATCATAGGGGGGATAAAATACCTGACATCAGGAGGAGATCCTAAGGCATCGGAAAGCGCTAAAAATACCATGACTTATGCACTGCTTGGTATAATACTTATGGGACTGGCTTATCTAATATTTAATATCCTCCAAAACTTCACTGGAGTGAATTTTCTCAAATTTGATATACCAGAATAAGACTCCAAGGATTGACAAGAAGCTTAACTTCACTTCATAATAGATTTAGTATGCAGAAACTGCCCCAAAGTGTAGGTAGAATACTTTTAATACCTCTTTTTTTCAGTTTATTTTTCTTTTTGAGCAAATCATTTGTCGCGGCTGATGAGGGAGTGGATTATACAAATGATCAGTTAATGATCAATGAAATGAAAAAAGAGTGCGATTCCACATCTATTGAAGGAAGATGCATCAATGACTGGCAAACAAAACTTACGCTTCTTAATATAACTAAATCCATTAGTTGTTTTAAAGAGGTATCTCCCGGATCGGGAAATTTGACATCTTGCCCTAGCGCAATGAATTACCTTGCTAAAGGCATGTCGGCAATGTATGGTAATCCTCCGGCAAGTTTTGGCTGGTACGCAAGTGACTTTTTGGCGAATGCGGGACTGGTAAAATCAGCATATGCGCAGGGTATAGGTTTTGTGGGGCTCAAACCTCTTCTTCCTTTGTGGACAGCGATGAGAAATGTATCTTATACCATTCTAGTTATAGTAATGGTGGCTATTGGATTTATGATAATTTTCCGGATGAAACTGGATCCGAAGACTGTAATATCGGTACAGGCGGCGCTACCAAAAATTATATTGACTCTTCTTCTTATCACATTTTCCTATGCTATTGCTGGACTTTTGATAGACCTTATGTATGTAGTGATGGCTGTAGCCATATCTTTATTAAGCCAGGGAGTAGATAAAGCATATCTTGCGAACCTTCTAGGTGCTAATGCTAGCTTCCTAACTGATACCGCTCAACAACAACAGGAATTTATGACTGGGAGTGCAGGCAAGCTTTTTAGCTCTGTCTTTTCTCTTGGTATGTTTCCAGGATTTTTGATAAACTTTTTCCAGGGATCATTTTTGAATGCTCTCTTAATTCAAGTGGTTGGGGGAGGGCTTGCTGCAACTGTAGCCCTTCATGTATTTGCAGTTCCGGCTCTCGCTGGTGCAGGTATTTTTTTGTTAGCACCAGTGGCCATAATACTTTTTATATTATTTTTGGGACTATTGTTTACTTTTATTCGTCTATTTTTACTACTTCTAAATTCTTATATTCAAGTAATAATAGCGATCATTTTGGCGCCAATTTTACTTCTTCCAGAGGCTATACCTGGAAAATCTGCATTTGGGGGGTGGCTTATGAATATTGTGGCTAATTTGTCCGTTTTTCCCTCAACTGTGATTATTATTTATGCCAGTTGGATTGTCACTTCTGTAGCTTGGAGAGGGGCTCTTTGGACTCCACCGCTTTTGACTGGAAGCGATCCTCTTTCTCAAAATGGAAACCCTTTGGCTTTTATTATAGGTATAGGCTTTATGTTTTTGGCGCCCAATCTGGTGGTTTCTATAAAAAAGATATTCCAGCCCAAGCCTACGGTACCCATATCGGCTGGAACAATGCTCTCGCCTCTTACGGGTGGAATATCCACATCAATGGGGGCGATGAGTCAGTTCTACTATATGCAGCAGTTTTTGGGGACGGGCGCTTTTGCAGGACTATGGAAACGAATTGGACTAGGAGGGTCTAAGAATCAGCAGGGATCCTAATTATTCTTCTTCTTTGGCGGTGAAGGCACGCCAGAGGGTGATTAGAGTGGCAAGGAGAAGAGTCATATTTACTATTTCCCAGGCGGCGTTGCCTTTGGTACCTCCGAGCATTTTACTCAATTTTCCGCTCGTATACTCTTTAAAACTTGTTGCTTTTCCGGGTTTTAGTTTATTGACACCGGCTAACCCGTGCCATTCCCGCTTGGGAAGAATCTGAAGACCTCCAACTGCCTGGACATAGTGCAGCATATCATTGGGACCCCAGGCATCGGCTCTATCTTTTCCTCTTATCACCTGCATGATGGAGGAATCATGAAAAATGCTTATAAGGGGGCTAAGGATGGGCAGTTTCCATGAGATATCCGCTTTTTTGTACATCATGCCTGTAGTATAGGCAATCTTGTATAAAGCGGGGATAGCAACGTCAATAAAGTCTCCGGTTAAGGCTTCCCACATAACTTTTTGCTGTTTAACCAGATCTTTTATTTCGGGACGAGCAATAAAGAAGTTATTGAGGTACTTCTCGAATTCTTGGCCAAATTGGACGTGAGAAGCCAGATCTCCAGCTCTTCTTACCGGATTTCTTTCACCGAGCGCGTTAATATTTAGATACTCCCATCCCATATCTTCGGTACTAAACAATCTTTGCCATTTACGACCTAATAATTTGCTGCTTAACAGCTCGGATTTGAGATGTTCGTTTATATATTCATCACTAATTTTATTTACGTTGGCAGTGTTTATTTTGTGCATTCTGGCACCCCGTTCACGACTAATATCTGGAGCTTCAATACCAAGTTCTGCATAAATTTGCTCGGCCGTTTTTTTACCCAACATAGCGTCTTTTACTTTCTTCCAATAAAGCCTGGCGTGTTCCCAGTTTTTAATACGTGCTTGATCTTCGTCTGTTAATTCTCTCTCTGTTTTGTTCAGCCGAATAAGTTGGATTTGCTTATCGAAGTCATCTTCTTTCAAATCTCTATTTTCGCGTATAGCCGTCTGCTGTAGTACAGTGACAGCTGTTTCAAGCTCTACTACACGATCGAATTCGGCCTCCTCCCTACTGGTCGGAGTACGTTGGGCGGCAATTTCATCTATATTGATTCCCAGTATTTCCCAAATGATTCTTTTCCTTAGGGGGGCGGATTGCTTGACACCATGAATGTCAAAAGCAACGTCAAGCTCGCGAGCGACGATAAGAGGAGCTCGCATGGCTCCTTGTACCCAGGTACGAGCCATATAGGCTTTCTCCAGCTTTGTAATAAAATCACTGATTTCTTTATCTTTACTTTTTTCTCCCCAGAGTCTGTCCAGAATTTTTCTGTATGTTTCATCGGTGCCGTTTGCTTTTCTATCTTTACCTTCTTTACGCCATAAGGTTTCAAATTCGTCATCAAATTTAAGCGGTGTACCTTCGGCGGCCATGTCCCTTTTGGCTGCCTCACGGTAATAAATATTGTTTGATTCAAGAAGCCTATCTCTATATTCTTTGCGAAGACCTTTATACTCGGGACTTTGTTCCTGAAAGAGTCTTCTTGCCTGCCTTTCGGCAAAATTCCCGGCAGTATTAAGTTTGATATTGAGGCCATAAGCCTGCTCCCTTTCCCAGTCATCAAAACTGATAGTGGTATCACCAATTCTCCAACTTGTATTTGGTCCCCACATACCGGAAAACTCGAAGGGATTTTCTTGAGAATTAAGACGGGTGATGAGTTTTTTGGCTGCGTCTTTGATACCGACAGATTCCAAATACTTTATGATACCCTCGGTATCGCCTTTGAAGTGTAATTCAACCACTTTTTTCATGTGTTTGGGGTCCCAGTTAGGCCAGTCGGTCACTATCATATTAAAGAAGGCGTCGTAATACTCTCCTCCTACCCTATAACGAGTAAAGTAGTGAATAATAGGAGAAATATGCCTGACTATACCCTCATACGGGACGCTATTAAACTGGCGGGCGGCAAGAGAAAAAGACTGATCAGGATCTCCGGCCTGTTCATACTCAGTACCTGTACCTCTGGAGTGACCTATGATCTCCAACAGTCTCATATCAACGAGAGCTAGTCCTTTGGCTTGTTTGAGAGCGGATGATATTTTCAATTCTCCAAGCCTGTTACCATACTCCTCGCTTAAGGGAGCTTCAAATCCATAGAGTTCCTTGAGGGTAAAGGGTTTGGTGGGATCTATTTGTTTTCTATTCCAAACGCTTGGGTGAGGAAGACCGGATCCTGTGACATCATCAACTTTCACATGATAGAGTTGCCCGGATTTAATGGACTCGGTGAGTATTTTTTCGGCTAACTCATCCAACTTGGAACCTCTCATTTTACCCTCTTCCCAGGTAAGCCATTCACGGGGAATGTAACCATTGTTGGTTTCTCTTATCTGGAGAAGTGCTGTTTCATAAGATCTTTTGGCGAGAGCTACCATAGGATCTTGCGAGGCGGCATCGATGTAGGTTTCAAGAAAAAGAGAGGTGGAGCCAATAAATTCTTTCATATCTTGAGAGGGATGGGCGGCATAGAAATCCATATCATGAGCCTGGAATATAGTATTTTTGAGGATATTGTAACGGGCGGCAAGTCTGTGTCCTATTCTATTGCCATGCTCGTCTTTTTTTCTTCTGACTATATCCAAAAAGGCATCCATATCACCAGCGACATAGAGGTTATAAAGCTCGCGGTGAGATTCCATTCTTTGATTGAATAAAATAGGCTCTATGATGTGATAAAACCAATAATCCATATAGTCCTGGTCTTCAAGTATTCTTTTCTCGACAAATTCGCTGCCGGATTGCCTGAGAGCATCAAAAAGCCTACCTTTTTCGCTACCATGAGTTTCTATAAAATGGCGAGCGCTTTTTTCATAGGCGGTGGTTAAATTTGCATATCTTTGTTGGGCCTCACGAAATCTTTGTTTGCCAGCATCGTCACGTCTTGAAATTTTATTCATATCCTGAAGAGCGGTTTTTAGGGCGTTGTCAAAGGAGCCAGTAAGGTAAGACCAGTTTTCGGCGCGGGGTCCAAAATCTTTGTTGGCAATTTTTTCTTTATAGATTTTGATATCTTTGGTTAATTCCTCAAGCGGTAGTTTGTCTATGGCGCTAGTCCAATCTTCTTTTTCCTCTTGGGTGGGAATGATGTCTTTTGGAGGAGTCTCGGTGGATAATGCTTCACGCATTTTTTCTCCTTCTTTTTCTTCCTCAGGAAGCCAACTGGCTTTTTTGAATTCCTTTTCTAGTTCATACTTTCTTCTATTGGCATCGGCTTTTTGAAGCATGGTTTCCAGTCTCTGAGCAATTATTTCAATCCGGTTTTGATCCTGTTGACCAATTTCAGGATTATTCTTATATGGAGAGAGCTTGCTATGGGTATCAGCTAACCATTTGGGGTCGTGATAGCGGTGAGTATCGGGAACACGAAGAATGGTAATTACATCGTTGGCCAGGTTATCATTTTTAGTAAGCGTTGACTTGTCAAAGCTTATGCCATGAAGAAGCTCGTAGGCGTGATGGTTTGGCGTTATTCTTTGAAGCTCCTGAATGATAAGCTCAGCTTTTTCTTTTAGCTCTTTTTTCTTGGCAGGAGGCTTAGTTTCAATTTTAACAATTTTTTGGGCGGCTTTTTTTTGGGTTTCGATATGAAGAAGTCTTTTCAAAAAACCCATTAATCCTCCGCCTTCGGGATTTGTTGCCATATACATCTATAATAAGCGGCAAGCAAGGGTGGAGTCAATTAGTCTAATTGGAAAGGGAGCTCGTGTTTGAAGCGGTTATCCCCTACTCTTTTTAAGACTTTGTCTACCAAATCGGGTTTAAAGCCCTTTTCTATAATTTCTTCTTTTTTTAATTTCTGATCGAAGTGAAGGGAAAGAATTTGATCAGCATCTTTGTAGCTGAAGCCAAATTCTCCTTCGTCAGTTTGGCCTGGCCAAAGTCCGGCAGAAGGTACGGCATCAATAATTTCTTGGGGGGTATTTAAATACATGGCCAGTTGCTTTACTTGAGTTTTGTATAAGTGGCGGATGGGCTCGATATCTGAGGCTTCATCGCCAAAACGGGTGAAATAGCCCAAAAGATGCTCGGTTCTGTTTTCAGTGCCGCAGACGAGAGCCTTATACTTTTTAGCCAAATCGAAGAGAAAAATCATGCGAATGCGAGCCATGATGTTGCCGAGGCGAATTTGATCGATGGCTTTATCGGTTCCCGAAATCTGATCGATAAAGGGTTTAATATCGATTTTATGGACGATGTCTTTGGGAATATTTAAATAATCAACTAGTGATTGGGATTTCGTAAGTCCTCCTTTGGCCATCTCTCCATGAGGTAATTGTACAATATGTACGTTTTCTTTCCCTAATGCCTTAATCGCCAAGAATGTCACGGTTGCGGAATCCACTCCACCTGAAAGACCAACAATTACTTTTTTAAAAGGTGTTTTTTGAAGAGATGAGCGGAGGAAATCAACAATCTTTTGGGTTTCTTTTTCGGGATTGATAGAGAGATTAGGCATAAATTATTCTCTAGCGATATAGATTATGCTTTCTAATATACTCTCTTACCTCAGGAAATACTAAACCGTCGATAGTGAGTCCATGCCGGACTCTTTCTCTAATTATGGATGAAGAGATGTTTGATAAAAGAAGGTTACCCTCGACTCTTCTGAATCCCGGGGGAAGCAGACGAATAGGAAAGTCTTTACGGGGAAAAACAAGAAACTGAATCATTCTCGATAGTTTTTGGTATTCACGCCAGCGGGAGAATTCACCTATGGCATCTGATCCTACGACCCAAAAGAACTTTTTTTCGATACTTTGGGTGAGCTCTTTGACCACATCGATGGTATAGGTAATATTTGATTTGCCCAGAGCAATTGTTGAGAGCCTTATCCTTCCTGTTTCCATGAATTTGAGCATTTCCACACGATCTTCCGAGGGCGCAATAATAGGCTTTAGGGCATTGGCTTGATCTGGAAGAAGCCAAACCTCGTCCATGTCCTTCATGTTTTCCAGTATCTGTTGAGCTGTCCAGAAATGCCAAATGTGAGGCGGATCAAATCTGCCGCCTAGAATTGCGATGTTCATAAGATAGTATTATGTATTATGCGTTGTTTGAACAAATTTATCAGATAAATGGCTGAAAAAGCCTGAAAGAGCAATAATAAGTGGAAAAGAAAGAGCCGATTCTGAGGAGAGAAATAGCCAAAAACTCCCACACGAAGCGCATTTGGCGCCGGAGGCATACAGAAGGAAATCAAGAAGAAGAGTAAGGGGGAGGATGAGAATAAAAATAATGAGTTTGGAGTGTTTCATAATAAGCAATTTAGAATTCTAAATTCTATATCAAGTGTATGAGCTTTTGGGTAAAAAGGCAAGTGAAAAGACTAAGACTAATAAGATTTGTCCCTGCTGAAGCGTGAGAAAATAATGGTCTACAAAACCAATAAGTAATACTTGGATGAGTAAAAGAAGCGGTAAATAAATTTTTTGACGCCATAATTTAAGGCTTCTTTTGAGGGAAGAAAGTATTAAAAAAATAAAAGTGAAAAAACCAATAAATCCTGTTTCAGCCAAAACCAAAAGATAAATATTGTGCACGGGCTGACGAAAGAAGAAGAGACTCTCTGAGGAGATGTGAGAAAGCGGAATAAAATTATTTAAACCAATACCAATATACGGATTTTGGAGCCAAAGAGAGACTGCTTCTAAATCAAGCCTTATTCTGAGTGCGGAATCGTTTAAAAAATTAACTGAATAGACTTTGGTCAGGAATAAAACAAATACTAGAAGAAAAAGGGGCAAAAATATAAAAAGGGGCTTCAGCTTAAAGAGAAAGGTTTTGGGATGAGCAATAATAAGAAGAATAAATGAAGTCATAAAAGCCAGATTGCTGCTAAGACTAAATGTGGTCAGGAGCGAAATAACACCAAAGAGTAAAACGAAGAGAAAAAACCCAACATATGAGATGTTTTTTTTCATCGTTTTAAAAAAAAAGAAAATAAAGATTAAAGCGATGCTTAAGAAACCTCCCAAGACGTTGGGATGAGGAAAAGCAGCATAGGGACGAAGAAGTAGCCGGCCGCTAATATCAATAAGAGAAATACCGGGAGTTGAGGCAGTAAAGGTTCTTTCGCCAAAAAAATAAAAGAGTCCGTTTAGAGAGCTTTGTTTAATAAGTTGAGCGAGGCCGAGAATTGAAGAAAAAAGCACGCCTAGAGCAAGAGGGATTAAAAGAGAAGGAAGCTTTATCTTAGACTTGACTATATAAAATCCCAAGAAAATAAATTCTATTATTTTGAGAGATTTATAAAAAGCGATTAGTCTAAATGAGGAAGAAAAGATATTTATTATAAAAAAGAGAAGAAGAAATAAAGGGATCATGTATTTTGCGGAAAGAAGTTTTTTGAGAAGGGATAGTTTTTTCCTTTGCTCAAATAGAAAAGATACAAGAATGCCTAATATAATAAGATCAGTGAAATAGATAGTGGGAGCAAGATAATCTATGCGAATGCCGGAGACGAGGAAACTTTGCGGCCAGAAATGACGACCGATTTGAGAGGGCAGAAAAAGTATGAGAAGAAAAAATAATTTGCGACTCAAAATTTCACCCCTTATTTTTGGGGTTTGATAACTATGTGTCTGTCTTTACCTTCTCCTTCAGACTCTGAGGTGACGCGGGGATTTTCTGAAAGCGTAAGATGCACTATTCTTCTTTCTAAGGGACTAAGATAAGGAAGAGATACCGGTTGTCCAGTGGACACTGCTTCTTCTGCCTTATCCAGAGCAAGTCTTTTTATGGTTTCTTCCCTTTTTTGTCTATAATCGCCAACGTCAACTATAATTCTTACCCATTCTCCCAGCTCCCTATAGACTAGAACGCCCAATATAAGCTGAAGACTGTTTATCACCTCGCCATGGTAACCAATCAAAAGACCGGTGTCAGGGGTATCAATCTGGACCTTGTAGTTCTCATCCTGGGCAATAACAGATACTTGAGCGTCCACATGCATTTTAGCGATAAGCTCTTTAGTTTGATTTTCTACAACAGATTGGGGGTCTTTACTTTTTGTCATGGCTTTTATTCACTTTAACTTGCTGGATTATACCAAAAACGGTAAAAGTGTTCCAATAGAGTGCCAAACCTACGGGAAAGGAATAGGCAAAAAAGCCTATCATCAGAGGCATCATAATAGACATTTGCTTTTGCATCATAGAGCTCATGTCTTCGTCTTTTTTTCCATCTTTCTCGTTCTTGTCCGCCAGTTGGCGGATTAGATCTTGGTTCTTAGTTGGGACATTTGCGGGGCTCATCAATTTTGTTTGCCAAAACTGGAGAAGAGCGGTAACAACCGGAATAAGAAGAAGCCACCAGCCAATTTTTTGCCAGTCTGACGGGCGACTGGCCAAATTTAGACCAAAAAAAGAAAGGTCGAGACTGTTTATACGAAGAAGTGGGGAATAAATAATTTTGTTAATATCGGCAACTACCTTGTCAATATTTCCCTGTCCTAAGACTTGAAAGAAAACATTATAAAGAGCTATTAAGATGGGAAACTGGAGAAGAAGAGGTAGACAGCCTGCGGCAGGATTGATACCCATTTCTTTATAAAGCTTGAGCTGTTCGGCTTGAAGTCTTTGTTTGTCATTTTTATATAATTGGTTGAGTTTGTCCATGTGGGGTTTGAGGGAATTCATTTTTTTGGCACTTTTAAGCTGGGAAGAAGTGAGAGGGTGCAGAAGTAAGCGGATAAGAGCGGTTGCGGCAATGATAGCCAAACCAAAGGAACCGGGGATACCAAGAAATGTGAATCCTTTATAAAAAGCAATTAAGACATTTAATATTGGCCAGAGAAGAAGCTGATTAAAAATGTTTGGTTCTGTCATTTAAGATTATCGATTCCTCCGCGCTCTAAAGGGTGACACTTAAGAATTCTTTTAAGTCCCAAAAACAATCCCTTGATTATACCATAGTTTGAGATCGCCTGATATGTATACTCCGAACACGTAGGAATAAACCTGCAGGCATAGCCAGATGATAGATTTTTCTGATAGAAGCGAATTGCAGATAAAAATAGACCTTTAAGAATCATAAAGATTAAGAGCAGTTAAATCGGCAAGTAGTGTATTTTGGGTAGATTTTAAGCTAGACATAATTTTTTTGGGCCTTATGGAAATCCAAACACCTGGCTTTAAATGAGTAAGAAGAGGGTAAACAGCTTCACTTATTATTCTTTTGGTTTTATTCCTGATAGTAGATAACTTAGCGACACGCTTAGATATAATGATAAGGATTTTGACTTTTGACTTTGGTGATTTTTTTATATGATAGAAAAATAGGGGAAAGCTTTTTTTCATTTCCGGATATTTTTCTTTTGCAAATGAGGAGTAATCCAAACGGTGCTGTCGAGGTAGCATTTTAAAGAATTTAGACTGTTAGTTTTTTGCGGCCTTTTCTTATTCTCCTTTTCAAAACAGATCTGCCGCCTAAAGATTTCATACGCTCTCTGAAACCGTGAGTGCGAATTCTTCGAAGTTTTTTTGGTTGATAAGTTCTTTTAGGCATATAATTAATGTTTATTGTAGCACAGATAAAAAGTTATAGAAAGTATTAGTTATGCTCTCTTGACAAGTGTGGATAACTTTTTTAGGATGTGGATATCTTTATTATGGATACTCAAAAACTATGGCAGCTGGTTTTAAATGAAATAGAACTTCAGGTAAGCCGTGCTGTTTACAAAACGATATTTGCGCAAACATCACTAGTGGATTTGACTCAGACTACAGCTGTAATTGGTTGTTCCAATCCTCTTCTTATAAACATTATTGAAAAGAGATATTCATCGCTTATTAAAAATACACTGGATACCCTTTCTAAGGGTAATGTTACTTTGTCTTTTGTGGCTAAGCAAACTCCTAGCAAAAAGCCTTTGTCGGGGCCTCTTTTCAATCAAATAAAAAGTGAAAGAAGTATTTTTGATATAAAAAGATACGCCAGACTGAACCCGAACCTAAATTTTGAAAATTATGCGGTGTCTTCGTCTAATCAAATGGCTTATGCGGCCACACAGGCGGTAGCTAACTCTCCCGGATCATCATATAATCCTTTGTTTTTGTATGGAGGCGTTGGGGTGGGCAAAACTCATTTGATGCAGTCAATAGGCAATGTACTGGTCGAAAAAAATCCAAAAACAAGAGTAATTTTTACGATGGGCGAGGAGTTTACCAATGAAATTATTGAGGCGATAAGAAACAAAACGACGGATGTATTCAAGAAAAAATATAGAAGCGCTGATCTTCTCCTTCTGGATGACATACAATTTATAGCCGGAAAAAATACGGTGCAGGAAGAGTTTTTTTATACTTTCAATGCCATAGCTCAAAGCGGTGGGCAGATAGTGATGACCTCTGATAAACCTCCTCATGAAATAGCTAGACTTGAGGATAGACTCAGATCGCGTTTTGAAGGAGGTTTAATTATAGATATTTCCCCACCCGATTTTGAACTCAGAACTGCAATTCTTCTTATAAAAGCAAGACAAAGAAATGTCGATTTGCCTATTGAGGTAGCCAAGATGATTGCTACGAATATAGAAGATACGCGGAAACTGGACGGGACGCTTATACGCTTGATAACAGAGTCGGCCACTCGCAAAACGGCAATTGATGAAGCGATGGTGAGAAACATACTTGGAAAAACAAAAATCGAGGTGAATAATCAAAGGAAATTATCCCCTTCTCATGCTCTAAATACGGTAGCCGG
>C687J35174_10010012_pt1 | contig 11814 bp, 18 predicted proteins | sample RifCSPhighO2_01_FD_35174 | JGI IMG/M metagenome (IMG submission 35174) | reverse complement strand
ATCAAGAAATACGTCCAAGACCAAGGAAGAGACACAAGCCAACTAAAGCTCACCGAATTCTAACCGATACCCCGCCCCTTGGGGCGATTGGGTAATTCATTATATCGGTGTGTCCAATTATCCAAAGGTACAAAACGGCATATTCGCACATCGAAGCAACTTTACGATTATTATCAAGACTATTATCAATCGAAAAGTTCCATATGTTCTGCAAATTCTGAAGTTCAAGTTTTGGAATGTGACCACTTGTGAAAACATCAAGAAGATCGCGAGGAAATATCTGCTGAACATCCCTGAATCTGAAACGACCCTTTCTCGGCTCATCCTGAAACCCACCTTGAAAAAACGTTCTTACTCTATGATGAGGCGTGGCAAACCACGTTGGCTCTATTTTCGGAACAATTTTTCCAATATTAGAAAACCAACCCGTTTCTAACTTCGTTGTATTGCGCCGCAACGCCTCCTCCATAAGCTCTCTTACATCTTGCCTACTTGGAACGTTCACATTATCAACCACCATAACCGTAAACGGACTGTTGTCGTTTGGAATGTGCGCACAGTGTTTGTTGTAGAATGCAGCAAAGTCTTCTTCAGAATAAATTACTATTCCAACAACTCTTTTCTTCACCGCGTTCCCTTCAGCTTTCAATGCTTCTAATTTTTTATTATCATATACAATGGCAAAATTATCTGCACGTACATAAGCCTCTCCACAATCTCGCAAAACATAGCCCATACGGATTAGTTTATGGTTTTACCTTAAAAGATTTGTTGAGATAACGCGACTTTCGCCGACTGTGCTACAAATAAGCTAATAGAAGGGGGTACGATTGTTTAAGTCTTGTCATTATGTTCATTCGAAGAGTTCTTTTCAAATTTTGCTTTGTTAAGGGTTTTCAGAAGGTTGCTAACACTATTCTTGAACAACTCGTAGCGTTCCTTTGATTTGTAGATGTCTTCGCCTGCCATGTGGATTTCCTCCACTCTTGGCTTTTTATATGCGTGTCAGACACCGCTTCGAACTTAATAGAAGGGCGACCGCCGAGAATCGAACTCGGTCCAAGGGAGCTCTGCGATAACTTCACAGTCCCCTATCCTGCCATTAGACTACGGCCGCCATATCTTTAAAGCTGAAAACAGGGACTTATAAATGTAACTTTTGAATAAACGCTTTTTTATAAACTTCCCAATTTGACTTTTTCCAACGGCGCACTATTCACTTCGATGGTAGTATGCTTATTCTAGCAGAGAGGGATTTTTCGATGCATGTTTTGAAATTGGTGTGCGAGGAACATTCAAAGGAGAGTGTGCGGACCACGCTTCGCAATCGCCTACGCAAACACTTGAAGGCTTTGTTCGCACTGTTGAGGATGACAAATTCTTGATATTTCTCAAAATTTCTTCTAAGAGAAGTTTCTACAAAACACTTTACGCATTACAAAAGAAGGATCCTGAAACAGCAGGAACCTATGGTGGTCGACAGTATGCAATTCCTCAATCTTTTGAGTTGATGTTTCGTGCGTCGGGGCACGACTTGCACTTGGTTTGGAACTTTCTGATATACTTGTGTGAGTTTGGACGTTGCCCAAGTAATAATTAGAGAATTATAAAAAGAAAGCTTTATAAATAACCTCTTTGCTTCAAGAGAATAACGCCCGAGTTCCTATCAGGAGCGCCTTAGGGTGAGACAATGAGTTCTCGTGCGTTAAAATGTTATGGCTGAATTCAAACATCTGGTTCGCATCGCGAACACCGACTTGAAAGGAGAGAAAGCAATAGTGTACGCTCTCAAAGATGTCCGTGGAATAGGTGTGCCTTTTGCTCACGCAGTCTGTGTCACCTTAGGAATTGATGGACTTGCAAAAATCGGAAACATCGCCGAGACAGACATGAAACGCATTGATGAAGTCATCAAATCACCTGCAAAATACAATATTCCTTCATGGATGTTCAACCGAAGACACGACATTGACACGGGCGAAGACAAGCACGTAGTCACCAACGATTTATTGTTCAACAAAGACAATGACATCAAACTCATGAAGCGCATCAAGTGCTACAAAGGAATCAGGCACTCAATGAACGCACCGGTACGCGGACAACGCACGAGAAGCAACTTCCGCGCAAACAAAGGAAAAGTGGTCGGAGTCAAGACCGCTGGAAAGAAGAAGGCATAAAAGTATTACAACATGGGAGATCCACGAAAGTTCACAAACAAGTTCGCCAAACCAGGGCACCCCTGGCAGCGAGCACGAATGGCTGAAGAAAAACCCATCCAAATAGAATATGGACTTAAAACAAAAAATGAACTGTGGAAAGCAACCAGCGCGCTCAAATCTTTTGCTAACCAAGCAAAACGACTCACTGCACTTCGCACCCAGCAAGCAGAAACAGAAAAAAAACAACTGCTTGAACGACTTGCACGATTGGGCTTGCTTAAAACTGGCGCGACCCTGGATGATGTCCTTGCACTAACAATAAAAAATCTTCTTGAACGACGCTTACAGACACTTGTTATGCGCAAAGGCCTTGCACGAACTGCAGTTCAATCACGACAACTCATCGTCCATGGCCATGTACTTATTGGCGACAAAAAAGTGAGTGCTCCAAGCTACATCGTTCCTACTTCAGAGGAAACCCATATCGCATTCATGTCCAAAAGTTCATTCGCAAATCCAGAACATCCTGAACGAACCATTAAGAAAAAAGCGCCGGTGCCACGAGCAGAACCTCGCATGGACTCACGAGACCGCCGCGGACCACGAAGACAACAACGATCACACTCACGCCCAGACAATAAACCAAAGGTGGCAGCATAATGTACAACATCCGATGGGGAGTAGCCCATATCTATTCGTCCTACAACGATACGATTATTCATATTACTGACATCACAGGAACAGAGACCCTTGCCATGGCAAGTGGAGGAATGATGGTCAAAGCAGACCGCCTTGAAAGCTCGCCCACCGCAGCAATGATGGCAGCAAAACGCGCGGCAGAAAGCGCGCTTGAAAAAGGAATCGGTGGAATCCATGTCAAAGTCCGAGCGCCAGGAGGCCACAATGGACCACACTCCCCAGGACCAGGAGCACAAGCAGCAATCCGTGCCTTAAGCAGAATGGGACTAAAAATTGGAATCATTGAAGATGTCACCCCAGTCCCGCATGGAGGATGCCGTAAAAAGGGCGGAAAACGAGGACGACGCGTATGATAAAACTCATCAACAAAGACAAAAAAAGCGGACGGGTCACGTTCAGACTTGAGAATACAACNCCCGCGTTCGCGAACTCACTTCGCCGTCTCATGATGGAAAGCGTTCCAACAATGGCAATCGAAGAAGTCGAATTCGCCAAGAACGACGGAGCACTCTACGATGAAATCCTCGCGCACCGACTTGGACTTCTTCCACTAACAACAGACTTGAAAGGTTATGACCTTAAAAAAGTGGAAGACGAACTTAACGCAAAAAACTCAGTCAAACTCACGCTCAAAGCAAAAGGACCATGCATGGTCTACGCAGAAGACTTGAAGAGCAAAGACCCTGCGATAAAACCAGTCCATGGCAAAACCCCACTGGTCAAACTGCTCAAGGGACAGGAACTTGAATTTGAAGCGACAGCTGTTCTTGGAACAGCAAAAGAACACGTCAAATTCGCACCATGCCTTGCCTGGTATGTCTACGAACCAAAAATCGCCGTCAACAACAATCACAAAGATTTCGACAAATTCAAAGACAAATTTCCACCACAAATTTTCGCGAACGGCAAAATTGACGCGAAACTCATCGAGAAACACAACCTCTATGAAGCGTGCGATGGAGTCCATGACGGAATTGTCCACTTTGAAAAAGATCCAACTACATTTATTTTCACTATCGAACCATGGGGACAACTTGCCCCTCATGAAATATTGGCGAGTGCTCTTGACACTTTCGGCGACCTTCTGAGCCAATTCTCAGAAGCTATCCTCAAGTGACTTTGCACTTCCCCTAACCATAACCAATGCGGGGGTGGCAGAGCCTGGTCAAATGCGCTAGCTTGAGGTGCTAGTCCCTTAGTGGGTGCGAGGGTTCAAATCCCTTCCCCCGCATAATCAGTCAGGCGCGTTCGCGCTTGCCTTACAAACAACAGGAGGGATTTGAACATCCTCCGAACTACGGTTCGTAGGCCCCTTCGTTCGCTGTTGTGAACGAACGGAATCCCTTCCCCGCATACATCAACAACAGAGAAATACTATGAAACCAACCGGACCAACAAACCCAGTATTGCATGAGCTCATCACGTGCTTACGCAAAGAAAGCACTAGCTCAAAGGCCGCGCTTTGGGACAGAATAGCAGACGACCTTGAAAAGTCAACCAGAGCACGACGCGTCGTCAACATCAACAAACTTGCACGATTCACCAAAGCCAACGAAACCATCGTGGTACCAGGAAAAGTGCTTGGCTCAGGAGCATTGTCACACAGCATAGTAGTCGCGGCACTTGGCTTTAGCGCCGGAGCACGCGAACGAATAGAAGCGGCAAAAGGAAAAACACTATCTATTGAACAACTTTTAAAACAAAAACCCAAGGCAAAAGACTTGAAGGTAATGGGATAAAATGGCAATCGAAATCAATCTTGACGCAACTAACTGCATTGCAGGACGCCTCGCAAGCTACGTGGCAAAACAAGCGCTCTTTGGACACACCGTTAACATCTTCAATTCAGAGAAAGCAATCATGAGCGGAAACCCAACTGCAGTCCGCCTGAAATACTTCCACCGCATCTTTGAGACAGGACAGCCAAACAAAGGACCGTTCATCAGCAGAATGCCCGACCGATTCTTGCGCAGAATGATTCGCGGCATGGTTGAGCACAAACAAGGACGCGGCGGAGAAGCATACGAACGAATCATGTGCTACATCGGCGTACCAATTGCATTCAAAGACAAAAAACTTATCAGCATCGGCAAGAAAATTGAAGAACTTCCCTCATTGAAGTATCAAACTATCGGCCATTTGTGCACATCACTAGGGGGCCGAATATGAGAAAATTGCCTGAGAATAATAAAGAAATGCAGGCAATTTCTGATTTCAAAGTTGGACCGCTGGTTGAATTAGTTACTCTAAGTGGGGGTAACATTTGAAATGAAACTCATCCATCAAAGCGGAACACGAAAGACCGCAGTCGCACGCGCAACACTCACTGAAGGCAGCGGAATAGTTCGACTCAACAGCCAACTAATTATTTCAATGCCATTAACTCTCTTCCGCTCGAAAGTTGAAGAGCCACTGCTTTTAGCAGGTGACACTGCAAAGAAAGTGGACATTTCAGTTTCCATCAACGGCGGCGGAGTAAACAGCCAAGCAGAAGCAGCACGCATCGCCATCGCAAAAGCACTAGCACTTTTCGACAAAAAATTACACACCGTCTATCTTGAATACGACCGAGCATTCCTAGTCGCAGACGTGCGCAGAAAAGAAACGCGCAAACCAAACTGCCATGGAAAAGCACGGGCAAAACGTCAAAAATCTTATCGTTAAACCGGAGGACAAAAATGATAATCCCAATTCGATGCTGGAGCTGTGGAAAACCAATCGCACATCTCTGGGAAGAATTTGACTCGCGCAGCAAGAAAGGAGAAAGCAAGAAAGAAATCCTTGACGAACTCGGAATTGATAGATATTGCTGCCGCGCAATGATGATGGGAAATGTCGAACTCCTTGATACTATTGCACAGTTCAAGAAGACTTAGTTTTTTATATTCTTTTCTTTATCTCTTTATTATGCCCCTCTTCGTAATCGAACACCTCGAACTGCGCGTGTATTCCTGGTGCAAACTTGAATACCAGCACATTTCAAACTGGGTGGGAAAGTCGAATCTGCTTTTTACGAATACTTCAAACACTTTTTTGAAAACCATCGGGCGAGTTGAGAAGAAAAAAGCAAAACAGCTCACCTTTGAGAAAGCTTGCGTGCTCGACCCTGAAGCTCTCTTGCTGTTGACTCCTGAAATCGCAAATAAATTTAAGACATTCATTTTTGGTGGGATATTGGGGGACGACCCTCCTCAAGAACGCACGAAAGTTGAACTGTCTTCATCTGATTTGCAGTATCCTAGATTTAACTTAGGCAAAGAACAAATGAGCACAGACACCGCAGTGATTGTTACCAAGAAGATTGTTGATGGAACACCGCTTGAGAAGCTTTCTTTTCAACAAGGAATCGACATTGAAATCAACGATTCAGAAAGCGTCTGCTTGCCGTATAAGTATCTAGTTGTTCATGGAAAACCTCTGCTTGCACCAGGGCTTGTTGAGAAGCTTAAAACTCAGAAAGGTTTCTAGCCACAACGCTTTTAAAGCAAATCTGCAGCATTCTTGATTATGGGGCTGTAGCTCAGCTTGGATAGAGCAGCTAAGAATCAAGTACGTGCTTGGTTCTCTGTAGGCCTTCTAATCCAAAGAAGTGAGCAGAAGATCGGGGGTTCAAATCCTCCCAGCCCCGTTAACTTTTTGCAACTACATCAAGAAATCTTCATTCTTAATCTTTTCAGGAAGATATTTTTCGGTGATGAAACTGATACCACGGCTGCTGAGCGCCTGGATTTCTGCTTTAGCATTCATAGTCTGCATCATCTTGAACTGGCGCTGCCAGTCCTTGCTGTGCTTGAACCATTCATAATTTTGCAACTGTTTCAAACGAGTCATGTCAACATCCTTGAACGCGATGAGCTGTTTCTTTAATCCGTACTTTTCAATATCATCAGCAGTGATTCCTAAAAATCGTGCAGTGCTTAGCGTCATGCTTCCTGACATGTGGGCAAGATTTATCGAGCCAAATTTGAGCACTGAGTAAATGTAAAATCCCCACGGGTCAAAGTCTGCCAACACATAAATCGGAAGGTTATGCTCCTGAGAAAGCCGCTGCAGTAATCTTCTGATTCCCCTGGTGGTCTGCCCTTGTGATGACATGATAATACAGTTCTGCTTTTCCCAAAACTTGTCCTCATGCAGACGCTCCCACACGGCAGCTTTTTCCATGTAGATGACGTACTTTGCCTTAACTTTCTTGAACTTGATTTCTTCAACATTACTAGGAATACTCCAGCCGCCCGAACCCATCTTGCTCCAGTCGATCTCGTCACCCTTATCTTCAATAACCACTTGGCCAGCGACCGAACCCATTTTGTTCGCATTGATGTTGAGCTGTTCACGTGAAAGGTTGGTGAGCAATTCAAGGTCTTCAATCGCGTTATCGCTTTCGGACTGCTCGTCCACGATGTTGGTCTTGGTGTTTGGAATCGTGCGCTTAATCATGTAAAACACGTCTCGCAAGGAGGCGTGCTTTCCTAACGCAAGCAAGTCTTTGCTTTTTGCTGCGACCTCCAATGTCTGCAAGAACTTCTTCGCGTGCGCGACGTTGAAAAAGTTACGCTCGGAAATCTTATTCCCAAGCTCAAGTGCCTCTTTTTGCTTGTTGAAGACAATATTTGAAAGCGCACGGACAGGAACATTAAGTATGGGCGGCTTGTTAGCTAACACTTCCTTGACGAGCTCTTTGCCAAGGTCCTCTATCTTTTCCTTGGCTTGCTTATCCGTTGTCATCTTCGAAACCCGTGAGGGCGACTTGTTCTTCTTTGGACTTCTTTTCAACTTTTTCCACCTTGTGCGCTTCCTTGTGCGCCTGGATGTATTCTTTATTTTTCTCAAGCATCTTTTTCATACTCTCTTCAATCTTTTCCTTGTTCACGCCGCTTAAATCGCTAAGCGCGTTCGCGACTTCAGGAATGTAATTCTCAAAAATACTGATTCTTTCTTGCTGGTCCGCAATCCTGCGCTTCTTGTTCACATATGAACCAAGGCGCCTTCCCGCTTCCTGCAGGGCGAGCTTTGTTTCTTTAAGAATTTCTGGATAATGAGCAACGGCCTCTTTTGCCTCTGATGTGAACGGCGGCCAAACTGACACAAGAGAGATGATAACGGTCAACGGTCCTACGGGGAGGGCTCCCTGACTTTGGCTCAGCCCATACGGGCGCCAATTAGTCTGCACAATCGCCTTAGTGCTCGCGCACGCTCCTTGCTGGTACAATAAAGGAACCCGGTTTGCGAATCGTAAGATGTGCACTGGTTGGTCCCCTGGCTGCTCACCACCATACGCCATCGCAACTTCAACGACAAAAGGAATCCCCTTATACACCTCAGGACTTCGCGAGACTGCAGTGTAAAACTCTGCTGAAATCTCTTTTCTCATCCCCTTCTCAAGCAATTCCTCCCCAATAGGCGAGATACAATCAGTGCTTGGAGCAACAATTTTGGTCTTCTTGATGCCTTCGATAAGTTTTTCAACATGTGGCAACTGAAGCTCGTCTGGCTTCATACTAGGTACAAGGCCTGCACCTTCACAAATATCTTTTGCGGTTTGAGGGCCAACACGCGAAAACTCCTGCGTGAGAAAACTTTGCAAGGTCCTGCACTCAGTATTTTTTAACATCTTGAGCATGATTCCGAGCTCAACACCATACGGGTGAGGCTTTATGGCGGTCGGTTCTTTAGGTAACTTGTCGGTCGCCCTAGCAAACACAAACTGCTCTGCTTTAGGATTTGTATAAATAAACGTGGCGTGCGGATTTGCAATCGCGGTCTGCTTCAAATAGGAATCCACACTCTGATCTCCTTTCTGATACGTGGCGTCTATGTCTAACTCTATTTTGACACCAGTCGTTTTCTTCCAGGTGACTTCTTCCTCTCTCATAATTTCAGGATTGTTTGTCTGNGTGTCGATATGAAGCTCGTAATAATGCGCGGGCTGGTTGGCACCAATCTTGCTCCAAATCTTTGCCGGTCTTCCTGTGGTCAACTGGGCGTAGAGAACAGCTGCGCTGATACCGATACCCTGCTGACCTCTTGCCTGTTTCATAGTGTGAAATTTAGAACCATACAGCAGCTTTGCGAAAATATTAGGAATCTGCTTTTTCACAATCCCTGGCCCGTTATCCTCAATGATGACACGATACCGGTCATTTCCCATCTCAACAATTTGGATGATGATTTCAGGAAGCTGCTTTGCCTCCTCACATGCGTCAAGTGAGTTATCAACAGCTTCCTTTACCACAGTGAGAAGCGCTTTACGCTTGTTATCAAACCCAAGCAAGTGACGGTTACGCTCGAAAAATTCAGCTACAGAAATGTCACGCTGATTCTTTGAAAGCTCTTCCGCTATCGGTTTATTCATAGTATCCGTTGTTCCCTTCTTTTTCGTTCCAGCCATCGGTACACATGCGCGTGGGGGGAGCCAGTTAACAAGCTTTCCACCGCACGGCGCGCAATCGTCAAATTCTCACCTGAACCAATCAATCCAACAGTTTTTCCGAAGATACACATACTAACTCCAGTGAGGTCTTCAATTGTTCTCCTGCTCTTCCCACCTTCTCCAATCACTCTGCCTCGCAACCGTTCAAGATCGTTGGCATTTCTTGCGTAATCAACAATGCTGATAATCTCAAATGCGTAATCGCCTTTAAGCAACTGCATCGCAATTTCGGGATTGAACCCTCGTCCTATCGCGCGGACAATCTCGCGGCAGAGGTAGAGCAACAGCGCATCTTTGCCCGTTATTTCTATTTCTCCTTCGCCGCTATCAATCGCAAGCTGGGTCTGGGTCTCCTGCTCGAGCTGGCGCTTTGTTTCACCCTTTTTTCCGATTAGAACAGCGACACGCTCTCGCGGAATACGCAGTTCATAGGAAAACTCCTCAATAGGAAGGGGCGTCGCAATCTTCGTTGCGACTACAGGGGGGGCGTCTAGGACGGTATTCTTTTTACTCCGTCCCTTGCGCGGAGTGGAGGCCATATTCTGTTTGTTTTACTGGTGGTTTTTAAAGATTACTATTGCTTGATTTTTAGAAACAGGATTTATCGTCCAAGGAAGCTAAAAGCATTTAAGGTAAGGGTTTAGCCTTTTCTCTCATGAGATTAACAGAATATACACAGCTCACGGACATTCAGCGGTGTCTTCTTGACGAAGCTGAACGGGTAATGAAAACAGCGTACAATCCCTATTCCAACTTCTCAGTGGGAGCAGCTTTTTTAGCTCAAGATGGAAGAATAATTTCTGGCTCCAACGTGGAAAACGCAGCATACGGCTCTACTATTTGTGCAGAACGTGCAGCGATACTCAGAGCAAACGCAATGGAAATACGAGAGTTTGAGCAAGTAGCCATAATTGCAGTTGGAAAAGATTTTGACACAAAAGACGTAACAGGCCCATGCGGAAGTTGTCGGCAAAATTTATTTGAATCATCCCAAGTTTCTCGAAGAAATCTTGAAGTGATTATGTCAACAACAAAAAAAGATAAAATCGTGATTGCGACCATCAATGAACTTTTACCTTTTGGATTTGGCCCCAACGAGCTAAATGTGGACATAATCAGATATCAATCACAACCAGGACCTTGCGGACCAGGCTGTACGTATGAGGATTAACCCTTAATTTTCTTTAAGGTAGTGGCTTCATCCGCTTTCACTCCCCACTTTGTGAACAGTTTACAAATGTTGTGCACATCCCGCTCCAAGAATTCCTTAGCGTTTGGGTTTTCAAGCGTTGTGGTCTGAGACATATCGATAAACACGGGCTTTTCGTCTTGATTGAGAATATTAAACCCGCTCAAATCACCGTGAACCAGTCCAGCTTTATACATCTTTTTCATTTGCAGGATGACTTCATCAAAAAAAGTCTTAGGATTGTCTGGCTTTGCGTCTTTTAACATTGGAGCAGCAGACTCATCACCGATAAACTCCATGATTAAAACATTAAACAAAATAGTGTACGGGGTTGGGACGCGCACAAACGCTTCGCGCGCTTTGAGCAGATTGCGAAACTCGCGGTGCGCCCAAGCAAAAATAACGTCCCTGCGCTGGTTCTTCAAGGTTGCGTAGCGCATGTCGGTGCGAATGTGCGTGAACATTTTGTTGTAATCGCAAGTCTGCAAGCGGTAAATCTTCACGATCCTTTTTTCACCGTCTTTTTTCGCGATAAAAACATTACCTTCTTTTCCAGTGCTCAACGGACCTTGCAAACCGTCAATAAAACCCTGGTTCATCAACTTGTAGAGATTGCGATCTGTAAAATCATCAAAGACATTATGATGCGTCTTGTATTTTTCTTTCTGCACAGTTCCCATGCGAGGCATAGTGCATTAAGAACGCTCAAACCTTATAAACTCTGCTGGGATTTATACCACTTCACAAATTCCTTAATGCCTTGCTCTATTGGAGTCTTGGGTTCCCAATCAAGCAAACGTTTTGCTTTTGAGACGTCTGCAGAAGTAATAGGTACATCTCCAACAGGAAGAGGGGCGCGCTTGATTTTCGCCTTTTTGCCCAGCTCTTTTTCCAGAAGCCGCACAAGATATGTCACTGAAATGGGATTTGCATTCCCAAGATTGATAATTTCAAAACCCATTTTGCCGCAGTTGTCAAGTGCAGCCAGAATACCGTTTACAGTATCCCCCACAAATGTCCAATCGCGCTTGATTTCATCGCTTGTTCCATAGATAGTAATTTCTTTTCCCTGTTCGATGCCTTCACTAAACTTGAAAATCGCTAAATCAGGACGGTTCCTTGGTCCATAAACGGTGAAAAATCTCAACGCAACAATGTGCATCCCAGCAACATGATTATAATTTGCGCCTAGGATTTCGCACGTGCGCTTGGTAGCGGCGTACGGGGAATATGGGTTGTCTACGTGGTCTTCTTCACTAAATGAAACTTTTGTGTTTCCGCCGTAGACCGATGATGAAGATGCAAACACGACATCTTTGACCCCGTGCGTTCTT
>C687J35174_10010011_pt1 | contig 11817 bp, 11 predicted proteins | sample RifCSPhighO2_01_FD_35174 | JGI IMG/M metagenome (IMG submission 35174) | reverse complement strand
GGGCCTCTCCTTGCAAAGGAGAGGGNGCGAGAATTTTTAGTAGTTGCTCCAAATTATTTTTTGCTTCTTCTTTTGTTTGATTTTTCCAAGTTATCTTTTCTGGATCCAAGACCGGTGTTTCGAAAAGATAATCAAACTCCCCTGCTTCCAAAAGTTCACTCACTTCTCCCCATCGGTGAACCCGATCCAAAATGATTTTTAAAAACTTTTCAATAAATTCTCCATCTGAAATTTTTTGGTGATTTTGGAATTTGGTTTTATTTATTTCGGATTTGAGATTTGAGATTTGAGATTCGAGCGGAGTATGGAGAATGTGTTCGCGGTTTACCCAGTCAAGTTTTTCCACATTGAAGATNCCTCCCTTTTTTTGGACCTTTGAAAGATCAAAAGCTTTCACAAGTTCTTCCAGAGTAAAAATTTCCTGATCAGTTCCCGGATTCCATCCAATAAGCGCAAGAAAATTTAAAACAGCTTGTGGTTCGTACCCTTTCTCCTTGTAATATTTCAACGAAACACTTTCACCNTGTTTTCTTTTAGAGAGTTTTGATTTGTCAGGCGCCAAGACTAGTGGCAGATGNGCATAGATGGGTCTCTTACCACCCAGTGCCTCAAGTATTAAAATTTGTCGAGGTGTGTTTGAGATATGATCATCGCCACGGATTATGTGGGTGATACCACTTTCGACATCGTCAATGCAGACGGCCAAGTGATAAAGAGGGTCATTTATGTTTCGTGCGATTATGAAGTCTCCCAGATCATTCACATCTATCTCTATATCTCCCCGGATGAGATCGTGGAATTTTATCTTACCACCAGGATTTTTAAATCTAACCACTTCCTTGTTTTCACCTTCTGTTTCCTCTGAAATATAAGCCGAACCATTTTTTAAGAGTTCTTGGATTTTGCTTTTGTAAACATCGTTTCTTTCCGAAGATCTCCAAACTTCTTGCTTGTTGTCATAATCGAGCCCGAGCCATTCCAAATCGCTAAAAATCGCATCCTCGTATTCCTTTGTTGATCGAACTTTGTCTGTGTCTTCTATACGCACCAAAAACTTGCCACCATGTTTCTTTGCAAAGAGATAATTATAGATAAGCGTCCGCACGTTGCCCATTTGCAAAAATCCCGTAGGGCTTGGCGGAAATCGTACAATGACAATGTCTTTTTTTTCCATACTTAAAAATTATAGCAAAATCTTATTTTACCCAGCCCTTGCGTTGCAAGAGTAAAACTAGTCTAATTTCTGGTGTGACAGCGCAATTGCTACAAGTTCTTTGGCGATTTGGTCGGCGGCGCCGGGTTTGAAGAAGTTTTTTGCGCCTTCGCGCATGCGTTGCATAATTTCTTCACTGCCCAAAACCCTGTTAATCTCTGCCAACAAAATGTGCGTCTTCAAATTTTCTTCCTGAAGCACGCTACAAGCTCCGGAGTGGGCATAGGCAAACGCGTTTTTGACCTGGTGATTTTCATTGGAGTCCTCTATGGGAATAATGATCGAAGGCACTTCCCATGAAGCTATCTCAAATATAGTCGAGCCGGCCCTGCTGATCACAAGTGAAGACGCTCCTGCTGCCATGCGCATCTCGAAGCTGTTCATGTATGCAAATGGTCTGTATCGGCTTTTATTTTCATTACCGAGAAGTATCGCGGATGCTGACTCTTTCATCACTTCTAAATGGGCCGCGCCGGTCTGGTGAAGTATTTGGTAGCTTTTCACTAAGCCGGGTAGAGAGTCAAGTACGGCATTGTTTATTGTTTCTGCTCCTTGTGATCCACCCATTATGAATATTACAGGGACGCTTTTGTCCAACTCGAAAAATTCAAATGCGTTGGTGGTAAGACGGTTGAGCTTGTCTTCTAGAATAGGTTGCCCAGTGAAAGCCACTTTTTGCGGGTCAAAATATTCTGCGGCTTCTTTGTAAGAGAGAGCTATTCGGGTGGCAAATTTGCCCGTCCATTTATTCACTCTTCCCGGGGCAGAGTCTGATTCATGCAGAACTACGGGTATGCGCAAGATGCGCGCGGCGAGCACCGTGGGGAAACTGCCGAAACCTCCTTTGCTAAAAACTACATCTGGGAATACGTCAAAAAGTTTGAATAAAGCCCCCAAAGATCCAAAGCCGGTTTTAAACAAATCGATGAAGTTTAATATCGAAAAATATCTGCGCATTTTTCCGGCAACAACCTTTTTGTATTCTATATTGTGGTCATAAAGGATACCCTGGTTGTATGGTGTTGGTCCGAAGAAAAATAAATCCAAATCGACCAATTTTTTCTCCGTTACAATTTTTTTGATTGATTCGGCTATCGCGATTATGGGGTAAAAGTGCCCACCTGTACCTCCTCCTGTAAAAACTATTTTCATTTTATTTCTTACTGCTCCTTGAAATATTCATAATGATTCCGACTTCGATTAGGTTTATAAAAAGGGCTGTCCCGCCATGACTGACAAATGGCAGGGGGATCCCGGTCAGAGGGAGCACGCCTGTTATACCGCCAATGTTGATCATTGCCTGGGATACTATAAGTATAACAATTCCCATTGAAAACAGTCTACCAAAATCATCGTTTGCTCGAGCTGATATTTTGAGGCCTTCAAGTCCAAACATTACAAAAATGGCTATGAGTGTGAAAGTTCCCACAAATCCGAATTCTTCCGCGGCTACGGCAAAAACCGAGTCACCTATCGGTTCTGGCAAGTAGGCAAATTTTTGGATACTTTGTCCGAATCCCCTGCCCCATATTCTGCCAGATCCAACCGCTATGAGAGATTGATTTAACTGATAACTCGAGGTTTGGTGATTGGAGCCGGGGTCGAGCATTGATTGGATTCTTTGCATTACATATGGTCTGGTAAAGGCCAGAAGCGCCAATACTCCTGCTCCGGCGATCATTATGGCAAATATATGTCTCCACTTCGCGCCGGAGGCAAAATACATGCCCAAAGCCGCAAACATAATAACAGCAAAGGTGTCAGTATCTGGTTGAGATAAGAGTATCCCGCCCAACAAGACAAGAAAAACCAAAAAAGGCACAAGACCCCAGGAAAAAGTCTCAACCTTCTTTTTTATGCCAGAAAGCCATGCGGCGAAATATGCCACAAAAGCAACCTTCAAAATTTCAGAGGGTTGGAACGTTATAAAACCAAGATCAATCCATCTTTTTGCGCCACCGTGTTCAAGACCGATTTTGGGCACGAAAACCAAAAGAGTGAGGATTATAGAACCCACGAAAGCTACAAAAGCCCATTTTTTCCAAATATGGTAGTCGATGCGGGCGAAGAAAATGCATGCGATAGATCCCAAGAATAAGCCAAAAAAAACTTGGTTGAATGCCACGCTAGAAAATTTGACTTCATTCCTGGCTAGTTCACCGAGTGAAGCAGACATAAAAATAAAAAAGCCGGCTACCACGAGCGCGATAGTCCAGAACAAAAACGGCCGGCTTATTTTTCCAATCTTTTTCATACGAAAATCATGCGAATTACAACAAAAAGCTACGAAAACTTTTCGGAATCAATACGAATAATCCTAGCTGGCTTCATAAATCTTTCTCGAAAGTTTGCAAGTATTCCGAGTTTTGTATTGGTTTGCTGGAGATAGTTTTGGATCTGTCTGTAGTGCTCTTTTAGTATCATGCGGCACGCCTTAAGCTCTAAAATGATTTTGTTATCGACCAAAAAATCCAAAATATTACCAGTATTTCCTATGGCGACTTCTCTTTGAAATGAAATGTTATTTTCCGAGAGTTTTTTTGCAATTAAATCTCCATACTGCTTTTCTCTGGCGTAATCTCCTAGCTCTTTTTTTACTTCGAACAAAATCCCAGTGATTTTATAGGAAAGCTCGGGATAGATTACTTTTTTACTAATAACTTGTTTCATCATCAACATCTATTATACATTTGATACGAAAATTATGCGAAATAGGACAAAAAGCTACAAAAATTATCAGTCAAAACCACCTCACGTTTAGGACGAGAATTCTGGTTTGGTGCTTGACTTTTTTATTCAAGCTTGCTATAATCAAAAGAGGAGAAAATAAGGCATGTCCAAGCGTAAGCTGGTTAAATTTGGAAGAATTTTGCAAGAAGCCCGCTTGTCTTCAAAAACCCCTATGCAGTCTGACGCCGCTTCAAAGCTAGGGTGCACTCAATCAATGCTGTCCCAGTATGAGAGTGGCACCATATCTAATCCAACCGCAGAACTGTTGAGAAGTTTCGCAACCGCATACGGAATAGATTACGCAGGGCTTGTTGCCTCCTTTGTTAAGGATAAGTTTGGGGTAAGTTTCAGTTCTGATAAACTGACTGCCCTTAAGACAAAACTTGCAAAGAGGAACACAAAAAATGTTCTACAACGCATTGGTTAAAACAATCGCCACTGTCTCGACGGAATCTCGTCGGCTACGGTTGGCGATTTTCTGTTTTAAAATTTCGTCAGTATTTCGTAGCTTTCGTATGATTTTCGTATCGAGAATCACCCGATCAAAGCTAAAGAAATGCCTAAAATTGCGCAGATGGTTGAGAAGACCCAGTAGCGCATGGTGATTTTGTAGGACGGCCAGCCAAGAGCTTCGAAGTGGTGGTGGAGTGGCGCAACTAGGAAGACTTTTTTGCCCCGAAATTTTTTGGAAAGAACTTGGATGAGGTTAGAGAAAACTGTTATCACAAGAGGGAGCGCGACTACCGGCAAAACCAAAAGCCCATACCCATCTCCCAAGCGGTCGGTCATAAAAGCAACTACCGTAAGGGTAATCGTGAGGCCCATGGTGCCGGTTTCTGTCATATAAAATCTTGCCGGAGGAATATTGAACCAAAGGAAAGCCAATATGCCTCCAGATAATGCCGCGCAAAATGCGGCTAGGTCTATTTGTTGTTGGTAAAACGCGATTCCTCCGTAAGCGGCAAACATGGTCGCAAACACCCCTCCAGCAAGGCCGTCTATGCCGTCTATCACTCCGCCTGCGTAAATGAAAAGCGCTGTCAAAATAAAAAGTCCAATGAAAATTGGCCCCAGATAAAGCTCTCCTCCCAAAGGCAGGCCGATTGAAACAACATCCAGTTTTTCATAAAACCAAACGGCGCAGGCAAGAGAAATCACTGCGACAATGAATAGGCGTTTTTTCACCGAAATTCCTCCATTCGAACTTGTGACTTCAAGGTAATCGTCTATGAGTCCGACCAGGGCTCCGAGAAGGAGTGTTGCAAGAGGAACCCAAGTCTGGTTTCTTGAAAGAAAATCAAGCTTTGCGACTGCGTCTCCGGAAAAGATTTTTGAAAGTATCCAAATACCCACAATTACAAAGCTTGAGCTTATCCAAATTACGACACCTCCCATCATGGGTGTCCCAATATCTTTGTCTTTGTGAAGTTGGTTTCGGATCGTAGCTTCACTGCCGTCCAAGGCAACTTTCCCCGCCTTCTTCTTCCATACTTGATTTTTATACAAGTAATCGGCGATTATCGGGGTTATGCCAATGCCCACGCTAAACGCGAGGACTGCCGGAAGAAAAACTTTTACAATATCGATAATCATCTATTTTATTTTGAATTTTGGATCTCTTCCATACTTGCTTCCAATAATTTCAGCGCATCTTTAAACCTGCCCTCCTCGCTTGATCCGAGGACCGAAATTATGATTGGTCGGTTTAAGCCGGCGTCATACGCTATAACCAAATTGCCTCCAGCAAGATCCGTGAACCCTGTTTTTGAGGCGATAATATTTGGCACTTGGTCTACAAAGTAATTTGTATTTTGGGCCGGATAAATGTTTTGGGCGCTTGCNAAAATCATATTTTCATACCTTGTGGCTTCTAAAACTTCAGGACTGTGTTTCATCGCGTATTCAAACAGAAAGGCCATGTCTCTGGCTGATCCATAAGCGCCACTTTCGCTCTCGTCTATATCAAGCCCGTGTTCATTGAAAAATCTGCTGTTTAGGAGGCCGATTGCGTTGGCCTTGCTATTCATGGACCGAATAAAATCTTCTCTTTCACCGGCCGTTTTTGATTCCGCAATAGCGGCCAGCGCAAAAGCTCCATCATTTGAAGAGGTAAGCAAAGTAAAATCTCTCAAGTCAGAGGTTCTCCATCTGTCTCCGGCGATAAGTCTCGAATCTCCTTCTGGCGCAAGGTATTCAGCAGATATTTCTATATCGCTCGAGTCGGAAATATTTTCGGAGGCGACCAGAGCTGTCATGACTTTTGTGAGAGATGCGAGAGGCATCGGAGTGTCAGCGTTTTGGGAAAATATTTCTCTGTGGTTTACCACATCCCAGACCATTGCTCCTTTTGCTTCAAGTTCAATGTCTGCAAAATAATCGATCTGTTTTTCTGCCGTGGCCCCCTCCCCTTTCTTCGGCGAATTGTCGCCGATCAGAAGGAAAACAAAGACAATAATTGAAGCTATGCAGAGGAACGAAATAGCGTGAACGAAATATTTCGTTCTGTTTTCTTTATTAAATATTTCTTTCCAGTTATTGGTCGTTTGCATTTTTATTTTCTTCAAAAATTTTACCAATTTTTTTCGTCATCTCCTCAAAGTCGGGCAATTGAGACTGGTTTGTTAGTCCCAGATGAGCCAGGAGCGATATTGTCGGTTTGTATTTAAAACCGCGCTCCCCTGCGGACTGGTCTCTTTCTATAAGACCGCGGATAGAGAGGTTTCTTAAGACAAAGGTTGAATTTACTCCGCGTATATAGTCGATCTCTCTTCGCGATACAGAGCCATTATAAAGTATAATGGCCAATGTTTCCAAGCCTGCTTTGCCTATCTCTTTACTCATTTCGTCTTTTGCTATCTGCTCGATCAATTCTTTGGCTTCAGGCGCCGTGGCTAGGGCCACTTCTCCTCCTGACTCTATCAAGCATACTCCTCTGTCTTTTAAATTTTGTCGCAAATTTTCCANGCCTTCNCTCGCTNGATTTTCATCAATGTTTAAAATCTTTGCGAGTTTCTTGATCTCGACTGGTTCGTTCTTANAAAAAAGCACAGCTTCTATTTTTTGTTCGATGTTCATNTCAATATTGTGGCACCCCGACCGCTTCGCTCTCCAGCTCTATCTCTTCAAAATGTTTTTCTTGCACCGCTCGGAGCGAACCTCTTTTGACAAGCTCAAGCATGGCAAGAAAGCTTACTATAACATTTACTTTCTCCATTTTTTCCTCCGCGGAAGCACCTTTTGAAAAACTGCTGAAGCTCATTTTGATGCTTTTAGTCACTCTTTCTTTGAGTTTCTCGATCATTTCTTCGAGACTTATGATCTTGCCTACTTTTATTTTTGGCAAAATTTCTGTTTTGGGGGCTTTTTCGATGACTGAAAGCAAAGAACTTTTCAAGTTTTCCAGATTTACTTCTTCTGTTGGAGAAAANACCGCATTTAAAACTTTGCTTTCTTGGGAGAAATAAAGGAAATTGCCGAACATTTTTTCGAGATTTTTGGCAAGATCCTTGTATCTTTTGTAAGCGGCTAGCCGTTCTTCCAAATCTTCAATACTCCCTTTTTCTTCTTCCGACAGATCAAGTGTTGGTAAGAGAGATTTTGATTTTATGAGCAAAAGAGTAGAGGCGATCAAAATAAAATCGGCGCTGTCTGCCATTGGGAACTCCTCGAATGCTCTTATGTGTTCGATAAATTCATCTGCCACTTGAGAGAGCGAGACTTCGCTGATATGAAGCTTTCTTTTTTCTATCAAATCCAGCAAAAGCTCAAGTGGCCCTTCAAACTCCCCTATTTTCACCTTAAAATCCGTTTCCACGATTCTATCTTATCATCTTTTTGTTCAGACCTCACCCCACTTCGCTAAAGCGAAGTCGCCCCTCCCCTTGTCTAATGGGAGGGGAGAAATTATTTCTCTTTCTTTTTGATTTCAATGCCGAGTTCGCGGAGTTGTTTTTCGGAGAGTTCTTTGGGAGCCTTCATTACAGAAGTTTGGCCACCGCGAGTCATTGGGAAGGATTGAACTTCACGAAGGTAGGATTCGCCGGTTAGGTTCATGATGTTTCGCTCGACCCCGAGAGCAATGCCTCCGTGCGGAGGTGTGCCGTATTTAAACGCTTCAAGCATATGGCCGACACCGTTTTCGATCTCTTCTTCCGAATAACCCATGATTTTATAAGTAGCTTTTAGGATTTCGGGTTTGTGGGCCCTTATTGATCCGCCTCCAGATTCATAACCATTGCAGACCAGGTCGTATTGGGTGGTGAGAATTTGTTCAATATTTTTGCCTTCCATGAGCCATTCTAGGTGCTCCGGTATCGGCATTGAGAATGGGTTGTGGGTAAATGTCCAATTCCCTTTTTCCATGCCACTTCCTTTTTCTTTATCTGTTTTTTCGAAAAATGGGAAGTTTACCACCCAGGCATACGCGAGCGTCTTGCCATCTTTCTTTTCTTCTTCCGTTCGCATGTCAAATTTGTCAGCGCCATATTTTTCTATCGCCTCTTTATAAGAAATTCTGGGGAAAGGTTTTTGCTTGATTTGATAACCCAAAGACTCTACTACTTCAGTGATCATGGTTTCAACCGTGTTCATCACATCTTCCATCTGAACGAAAGACATCTCAATATCTACTTGAGTGTGTTCGAAGCCGCGATCAGCTCTTAGGTCTTCGTCTCTCACCGCTCGAGCAATTTGAAAATAACGCTCAAAGCCAGCAGTCATCAAGAGTTGTTTGTATTGCTGGGGAGATTGTGGGAGGGCGTAAAACTTGCCTGGATTGAGGCGGCTTGGCACTACAAAATCGCGAGAACCTTCCGGGGTTGATTCGGTGAGAAGCGGAGTTTCTATTTCGGTAAAAAATTTTTTAAAAAGGTGTTCTCTTACTCTTTTTATAAACTCACTTCGAAGTCTGATATTTTTTTGCATTCGCTCGCTTCTAAGATCGAGATAACGATATTTTAGTCGAGTATTTTCATCAATCCCTGAAGTGTCTGTGGTAATGTCGAAAGGTAGGGTCTCTGCTTCGTTCAAGATTTCCATATCTGTAATTTCGAGTTCAATGTCGCCGTTTTGCGCTTTGTCGTTCACCATTTTATCTGGCCTTTTGTTTACCTTGCCCAAAACTTTCACTACCGACTCGTTCTTGATTTTTTTAGCTTTTTCCACGAGCTCTCCTTTATTGCTCAAAACAACACCCTGTACTACCCCGGTCATATCTCTAAAATCAAAAAACACCATTTTGCCCTGATCGCGGGCCACGGCCACCCAGCCGGATATTGACACTTCCCCACCAACGTTTTCTTTTAAGTCTTTTATATAGGTGCGTTGCATATGTTACTCATCATACCAAGATTTCATATTTTTACAATTCTGGTGTATACTTTTTCATAGACAAGGAGGTAACGTGGCGCAATGTGTACAATGTGGGCGACTAAAATCCGCTTACAACAAAAGCACACTTTGCCATGCCTGCACACTCAAAAACAATATTGGGACAGGTACGGGAGAAGAAGTATATAATTCCTACAACAAAATACCGATACCTGCACTCCCAGGATCCAGATTGTCTTTTGGGCATGGTCGTCGAATAATGTTGAAGAACTCCCATTAGTCTCTCCTCTGGCCTCCAATGTTGGAGGCCAAATCTTTATATTAAGTTTGTTCTGGCAAAAATCCGCCGGCTTGGAGCTCCCAAAGTTTTTTGTACAAACTGTTCTCTCTGCTCAATAGCTCCTCATGACTACCCTCTTCTGTGATTTTTCCTTGGTCTATGACCACCACTCTATTCATTTTTCTTATGGTAGAGAGTCTGTGGGCTATTACAATCACGGTCTTTCCTTTCATAAGCTTATCTAGAGCATCTTGTATTAAGTTTTCGGAGTGTGAGTCGAGACTTGAAGTTGCTTCGTCCAAAACCAAGATTGGAGCATTTTTTAAAATGGCTCTGGCAATCGCCACTCTCTGTCTCTCACCCCCAGAAAGTTTTATTCCTCGTTCTCCAACGTAAGTCTCGTATTTAAGTGGCAAAACATCTATAAATTCATCACAATGAGCCAATCTTGCCGCTTCAACAACTTCTTCGTCAGTAGCTTCTTCTCTTCCATAACGAATATTTTCCATCAAGGTGCGGTGAAAGAGGATCGGATCTTGTGGTACAAGACTGATGTTTTTTCGCAAACTATCCTGGAAAACTTCTTTTATATTTTGTCCGTCTATCTCGACTTTTCCGGAAGAGAGATCATACATCCGCATAAGTAGTCTCACCATTGTCGACTTCCCTGCTCCAGAAGGTCCGATGAGAGCTATTTTTTCTCCGGGTTTTATGGACAAACTTACATCGCTTAAAACGTTTCTGGTTTCGTTGAAAGCAAAAGAAATTTCTTTGAACTCTATTTTTCCCTCCGACACGACCAGCTCTTTTGCCATCGGCAGATCTTTTACTTCATAAGGAGTCTCCAAAATTTCTACCATCTCTTTTGAGTCTGCAAAGCTTTCGTATACGTTTCTGATAATTCTTCCAAAATCCCATAAACGATTTGCAAGACCTATTATGTACACTTGAATTAATACAAATGTTCCTATGCTTAACAAATTTCTTTCCCAAAAATTTATAGCGTAATAGAAGATGGCAAATTCAACCACAATCATTAGGCCTTGCTGAAAAGCATCTTTTATAACTGACAAGTCCCAGGCTCTGATTTGTTTATCGGACTGATCGATTGTTATATCTTTGAACGTTCTAGATTCTTTACCGAATCCAGCAAAAGACATTATTGTGTTTTGGTTTGATATCGAATCTGAAAGAGCCGCGCTTGTAGCTGAATCCGCTTTTGTGGCTAAAACGTCAAATTGCAACTTCCATCTCTGAAAAAAGAAATTAAATATAAATATTACAAATATCCAAATCATCATGATGTATGCTATGAAAGGTTCTTGAAGATAAACAATCGTTATTGAACCAATGGCGTAGATGCTTAATGGAATGACTTGAAAAACCAACATATCATATAAGCGCTCAAAAGATCTAGCAAATCTTCCTACTCGTTGCACCAATGATCCTGTAAAGTTGTTAGAAAAAAACGCATATGAATGCCCGATCATGTAGTCAAAAGATATTTGGCGTATTCTTGCCATTGTTCTAGATTCCAACTTGTTTAAGGCAACCATTGCGCTTCTAAATAAAACCCACACGATCGCATGTATTATAAATACAAGCAAGATCATTTTTAGGAGTTCTGGTTTTATCGAAGTTTTCTCTTCTGCTGATGTCAAAAGATCAAAAAACTGCTTATAAATAAACGGAACAATTATGGATACAATGCTGGAGATTGAAAAGGAAAATATGGTGAAATAAAAAGCCAACCTTTGCGGTTTGAGAGCGATCCAAAAATGTTTTAGGACGTCTTTGACGCCCACTTTTGTGTCAGATGTATTTTGCATGAATTGACATTTTAATGGCTTTACGTTATTGTGTCAAATGGAGGAGGCGAGGAATGTTCTTCCTGGCTCTGGTGGCTGGTTTTTGGGCAGTTGTGTTCTTTATGAATTTTTTGGAGAGCCATGACTGGTGGGCTCTCTTCGGGTTTTTGGATTCCATCTTCATCCTGTATGTGTTGGGATGTAGTGAAGAGCGGGTTCGTAAGGAGGTATTGTGGACGTTAGCTTCCTTAAAATTTTTGATATGCAAACCATTGGCATTTGTTTCGCTGTGGTCTGCGTCATTCTTTCCTTTGGTCTCGTTGCATTCTCTTTTTTTCTCAAAGGAAAAAGAAAGCGAATACCCTAAATGACGCCGATAGCTCTTTTGGCTTCGGCAAGCTTCGGGCCCGCGACTGCGNGGGCCTTTTCCTTTCCCTCTTCCAAAACTTTCTTTATAA
>C687J35174_10010010_pt1 | contig 11818 bp, 8 predicted proteins | sample RifCSPhighO2_01_FD_35174 | JGI IMG/M metagenome (IMG submission 35174) | reverse complement strand
GGGTAGTGATGATTGCCTTGGTGGTAAATTTCAGTCTTTTGGCAGGCGAAATAATTTTGAATTTTTCCCAAATAATGATGTCGGCCTTTATCAGTTCCCATACCATTGACGATTTATCGCGCAGTGTTAATGCCGTAACAAGAAGCAATATTTTTGGCGGTTCAACCGGCGACGCCCTTCGGGGCACGGCCCTGCTTTTATTCCAGATAATTTATGAAATCGGCGTATTTTGCGTTTTAGCCGCTCTGGCCGCCCTGTTGCTAATTAGGGTAGTAGCGCTTTGGCTGCTTTTAATTATTGCGCCCATCGCTTATGTTTTATCCATTTCACATCAGGGCGAGCATTATCTTAAAGACTGGTGGGATAAATTTTTGGCTTATGCATTTTTTGCGCCAATCATGGCTTTTGTAATAGGCATTGCGGCGCGGTTGGTGCAATCCCAGTTTTTCATGAATCAGAATTTAGCCGGATCGGGGGGCATTGCCGCGGCTACATCGGGCATGATCCAGGGCGTGGTTGTTCTGGTGATTTTGGCGTACGGGTTGAAAGTAGCAAGCAAAATGTCTATTGCCGGGGCTGATACCGTTACCGGCGCGGCCGAGAGCGCTTGGAAAGGCGCAAGTAAATGGACGGCCGGGTTGCCGGCCATGGGTGGCGCAGCCGCCGCCAAAATGGGAGCTGGTTTTGTTCGAAGAAAATGGAAAGATGGTTGGACGGCTTGGGCAGGGTATACAGATAAGGAGGGTAAAAAAAGCAAATTCAGGGAAACTGTTTTTGCGGCTCTTAATATACCCAGCACTGTCAAAGGTTGGCAGATGAGGAGTCAGGAGTTGGAGCATAGATCTGACGAACGAGCTACTGCCCGTGGCCGGGAAATTACAACTAAATTTAGGACACGCGGTAAACTCGACATACCTTATACTGAATTCGTGAAAAGGAAGCATATGCAGGAAGATATAAAAGAGTATGCCCAGATGAGCAAAGAAATGAAGATGAAAAAGGCCACAGAAATGCTTGATTGGAAAGGTCACGAGGCTGCGGAACAAAGACTCCATCTTTTTGCGTCGGCGGCCTCTGTCGGTCAATGGGATGATTTGTTAAGCGCACCTGCACTAGCTGTTCGATATGCCGACAAAGATGGTTCGTTTGATAGTGCTACGGCCAAACAAAGAATGGTCCGAGATTTCCTTAAGGATAAAACCGGTGATCCTAATGGTCACATTGACGAATTCGCTATGAGCGTGTTGGCAGAGGACTTTGACAATTATGCCGTTGATACAAAACACCCAGAATATATGGGTCACGCAAAAAAAGATTCATTTACCGGGAAGAGTAAGTGGGGCATGGAAACTGTAGGTGAGGCGGAAACGTTAACACGTAATGGACTAACCATACAATATCAAGACTATGATGCGGACGAAGGCAGTTGGTTTTTTGACCATTCGATTGGAGAGTGGAAAAAGAAAGGCGGTCGCGAAAGAATTGGTCTTTCTCCCCATGGTCACAATGTTCTTACCGTGCCGGTGGATTTGGATGGTAATATCTTAGACAATGATTTAGAAAAAGGTGGGAAACCTATAGATATAACGGTCGCTCATAAACTTGGCGTTGTTCACACAACCCGCAAAGATGGCCGTATAAGCGCATATGAGAAAGCTTATGTGAGGGATTTGTTAGATGGCTCGGCTCAAAGTGAAGGTCAGCATATACCGGCTCGAAGCACAGATTGGGAATTCGGTACTGATGAAAAGGGAGAGAGTACAATTAGGCATGAGGGACCTCATGGGGTATGGTACGCTCCAAGTCTCGCTTACTTTGAAAAGGTTAGACAAAAATGGGATTTACAACCCAACATCATTAAATTGGAATACTTAAAAAGGTTTGGTTTGCAGAAAGGTGACTTGAAGAAGATGCATGGTTTGAAAGTCATATTGCCGGATGGTACTGAACGAATAATTGGCAAAGATAAAAATGAATTTAATATTAACGAAGATGAGGGTCCTACACTACCATCTACTCCGCCGGCTCCTTAGATATGGCAGCATTAATATTTAATAGATTGGTTAGAATATTAGCCAACTTCCCATGATAGATATAAGCGTAAAATATATAGCTGCTTTAAAACCTGAAAATTCTATTGATCAGCTAGCTGTTTTATATCTGGAGGATTTGGCTGATGATGATACATACAAATCAGAGCCCGGTGTGGCCAAGGAATTTTATGATTCGCTTGAAAATTTTTACCGACAAAATGAAAGTTTAATAAAAAAATATCCTGATATTCATGATCGGTATCGTTTAATTCTTGGGAGGCTGCTCTGGAAATCTTTGCTTTGTCTTCCGAATCAAATTCGTCAGACTGCCTTAAGTCGCAATCTAGTTTTTTATCTCAAGAATGACATAACAATTAAAGATAGTCTTACGAGATTTTTTAGCCCGTATGAATTTGGTTCTGAACCGGACAATGGAAGAAATCAGTTTATCGATTCCCTTGAAAAGAGCAACGAACAATTAGGAAGTCATATGATAAATGTTAAGGGTTCGGGCCAGTCAGCTCCAGCAATTGCAAATTGGATAAAAGATTACAACACCTATACTTTAAATCCCGAGCACGATGCCTACCGGCAGATAGATTACATAAATAATAATGAAAACGTAAAAAAACTCTCGCGAGACGAGCAAGAGGTATTAAAAAAAATAATTTCTCTATATGACTGGCTTAAATACCCTCAAGTCGCGCAGAATAAAATAGGGGATCGCAAAATAAGCCCGCAAGCCGCCTTAATCGGCAAAACCCCCATTACCCCGCCGGAGCCTTCAATAAAGCCGCTTGTTATAAACAAAAAACCGACTCGTCAGCCTATAGGCGTGAGCTCAAATTTGCGAGAAGATCTGGAAGAGTTAAAACAAACCACGCAAGGCCGTCAGGAACCTGAATTACAAAGCGGGTCAATCAAGGCAAAGCCAGCTTCAAATTCGCCAGTTAGCACCCACAGCTTGGAAGATATGCTGGAAAGACTACAGCTTAGGGCAGAGGCTGGCCTTGAAATCCCGGAAAACGAGGCGAATGACATAGTTGAATTAATAAAACGGAAGAAAAATCAAAAATAGTTATGAAGACTTTTGCTTTTATTGATGCGGCCAATCTATTTTACGGGGGCAAGAAAAGCCTGGGTTGGAAAATAGATTATCAGAAATTAGCCACTTATCTAAAAAATAAGTATAAAACGGAAAGAATTTTGTATTTCGGTGGCGTTGAGATACACACTTTCCGCTATAGCTATTTAGATAATGGTACCGTTCCTTTGGAAAAATTGGAGAATCATCTGAACGAACTGATAAAAGATCAAGGCAGGGAGATGAACGACGCCATGCTTCTGTTAGTGGGCAGACATTTACAGCGTGTCAGATTTTATCGCAAATTGAAAAAGTTCGGCTACGAGCTTTATCTTAAGCCGGTAAAATTATACGAGCAGGAAGACGGTTCAACAAAAAGAAAAGCCAACTGCGACGTTGACATGGCCTTTCATTTAATGAAAGAAAAAGATAATTTTAACAGAGTCGTGGTGCTTTCCGGCGATGGGGATTTTCTGCCAGTGTTGAAACACCTGAAAGAGGAAAACAAAGAAGTAATCATACTTTCGCGTGCACCCAGGACTGCCAAAGAAATAAAACAGTTTGCCGGCTCCAATTTTAGGGATTTTGAATATCTTAAGTTTCTTCTTAAAATGGATGAAAAAAAATGAAACGGACTCATATAGAATCCGCTTCACGTTTAGTACATATATCTTACACCAATTAATTTAAATTGTCAAGAGTGCCTATAGATATTGAACAAATTAAGCAAAATATAGACTCGGCTTCCTATTTAACTGACATGGAAAAGGAAATGCTTTTGGATATCGTGCCGCATTGGCCCCAAAATAAACTTGGTGAGCTTTTATCGGTTTTCAGCCGACCGAAACCTGTCAACCCAATTCCTGCGCAGCCGCGTGCGGTACAAGCACAGCCAATAAGTAAGCAGGTTTATCCAAGCGGCGGAGCAAGCGTTGAAAACCTCATTGACCGCCTTAAGAGCGAGACTGTAAATTTCAAAGATATTGGGCGTGTTTCACAACCAGAGGTCAGACCTCAAAGAGATAGAGGCCTGACCTCTGAAAAGGCGGCGTCGAATTTGCCGAATACCGAACGAAAACAGCCCGCAGTGGTTGCACAAAAACGCGCGCCGGTTAGAGCCGTGCCGGTTGAGGCTTTAAGCTCATCCCAGGATGTGGCCGCGCTTTCTTTAGCTCAATTGCGCCGCGGCAATTTCACCGAAAATTTGCAGATTGTCTGGAGCAAAATTAGCGAAATTGCCAGGCAGGAAGGGTTACTGCCCTATACGATTTTAAAAAGCTTTTACGCCAGCCCGGTGAATAAATTATTTTTAAGCACCGGCTGGGCTCTAATGAACGACCTGTCGAAAGACAGAGAAGCTGTTTTTACAAAAGTATCGGTTCAAATGGAAAATGACCATGGCGAAAGTTTTACCTCGGAAGAGTTTGAAGCGTTTGCCGATTTTCGCGAGAAACTGGATCATCTTATGTAAAGGGTAAATATGGTAGAATATATAATGAAACTTCAAGTATCAACATTCAACCCCCAAACAAACCTCAAGCATCAAGCCTCAAAAAATTGAAGTTTGAAGTTTGCCTGCCTGCCGAAGCCAAGGCTGTGGCAGGAAAATTCATTGAAGGTTGAAGTTTGGGCATTGAAGTTTATGACTATGCAGCAATTTAACGTCCCACAATTTGTAGAAATAGAGGATAAAATAATCGGGCCGTTAACATTGCGTCAGTTTTTGGTAATAGTTGCCGGCGGCATTGTTGTTCTTTTCTTCTGGGCCTTATTCAAGTACGGCGTGATATTCTGGTTTTTGGCCGTACCGACGGCGTTGCTCACCTTATTTATTGCTTTAGGCAGCTTGAACGGACGTCCGGTTTTGTCGCATGTTTTTCCTTTAATTTCGTATATCAGCGCGCCAAAAAGGCGATTATTCCATAGGGAAGCGCCGGTAATTATCATAAAAAAACGGGCGGAAGAGAAAAAGTCGGCAACTTTGGCGTCGGGGGAAGTGCAAAACAGGCTTAAAAGGCTGGCTTATATTCTCGACCAAAAAACAAACGTGGAAGAACAAATGGTGCACGATGCCAATCAACAAATGGTAGCGAATGATACGAATAACCATGCAAATGTTACTAATAAGTAACCATTCGTAGCATTGGTATTTATATTAGTATTATTTGAATAAATTGGCAGATTAGTATCGATATATGGCTTTATTCGGTAAAAATAAAAATGATTCAAACGGTGCCGCGGCGGCTCAATCCACGCAGTCGTTTTTGGACGTGGCCGAAGTGCGCGACGGGGTAATTATGCTAAAGGACGGCAATTTGCGCGGCGTGCTTGCCGTCTCGTCGGTCAATTTTTCCTTAAAATCCGATGATGAGCAAAATGCCATTATAAGCTCTTATCAGTCTTTTCTTAATTCGCTTGAGTCTTCGGTTCAAATATTGGTGCAGAGCCGTAAGACCGACATCACGCCCTACATTGACATGATGAAAAATCGCATGTCATCGGTTTCCAATCAGCTGCTTCAGATGCAAATGGCTGAATACATCGAGTTCATAACGCGGCTGACGGACGTTGCCCACATTATGACCAAGACTTTTTACGTAATCGTGCCGTTTAATCTTAATAACGCGAAGCAGGGTTTTTTTGGCAAAGTCGGGCATATTTTTAACCCGCGCCATTCGGTGGTGATAGACGCGGCCGCTTTTGAGGCAAACAAGAAAGAGCTGCTTCAGCGCATGGCCGAAGTCGCCCAAAGGCTGTCTTCAACCGGACTTAACTCAAAGCCCTTGGAAACTGCCGAAGTTGTCGAGTTGCTCTATTCTTCTTACAACGTCGGTTCGGTTTCGGGTTTTCAAGGCAGCGAGCTTGATAAACTGGATTTACAATGATTAATTTTCCAAACAAAAAAAGAGACCCTAACATTGCGGCCAAACAGCAGGTTGAAAGGGAGCTGGCCCAAGTTGAGCAGGAATACAAAGCCGGTATCTCGACCGTGAGGGATTTGATTGCCCCGGCCGCTTTGCAGACCAACCCGAACTATCTCATAGTTTCCGGTAAATATTGTCGAACCTATTATACTTTGGCCTACCCCAGGTTTTTGTCGGTTAACTGGCACGCCCCGTTAATGGGGCTTGATACGCCGATTGATTTAAGCCTTTTTATTTATCCCGAGGACCCCGGGAAAATTTTAAAGAAACTCCGCAACAAAGCCGCCCAGGTTGAAAGCCAGATGATGATAAACCAGGAAAAAGGCTTGGTGCGCGACCCCATGCTTGAAACGGCCATGAACGATATTGAAGAGTTGAGAAACAAATTACAGCAAGGTTTGGAACGATATTTTCAAACCGGACTCTATCTCACGATTTACGCCGATTCGTTGGAAGAATTGGATCGTTATAGTAATGAAGTGGAAAATATCTTCGGTTCAAAGCTGGTGGTGGGCAAGCGTTCGGTACTCCAGATGGAATCAGGCTTTAATTCCACCCTGCCGCTGGCCAACGACCTGCTTTCCGTTCACACCAATTTAAACACCGAACCGCTTTCAACAATTTTCCCTTTTAATTCTTTGGAACTGACTTCTTCAGACGGTATTCTTTACGGCATCAATCGCCATAACAACAGCTTAATTTTGTTCGATCGTTTTAGTCTGCCAAACGCCAATTCCGTAGTTTTTGCCACCTCGGGCGCCGGCAAATCCTACGCCATTAAGCTTGAGATTTTGCGCAGTATGATGCTCGACACCAACGTTATAGTCATAGATCCGGAAAACGAATACAAACATTTGGCCGAATCGGTCGGCGGGGCATTCTTGAATATTTCTCTTAACGCCGAGTCGCGCATCAATCCGTTTGATTTGCCGAAAGCCGTGGAAGGCGAAGACCCGAAAAACATTTTGCGGAGCGCCGTGGTTAATTTGCTGGGTTTGATGAATTTAATGCTGGGCAAGCTTTCCTCGGATGAACAGGCGATTATGGATCGGGCCATATGGGAAACTTACGCCAAAAAAGATATTACCATGGAGCGGGAAAATTTTGACAATATCATTCCGCCGACCATGGCCGATTTGGTCGAAGTTTTGAACAATATGCAGGGCGGCGAATCGCTTGCCACCAGGCTTTCGCGCTTCACCGAAGGTACCTTTGCCGGCATATTCAACCAGCCGACCAATATTAACATGGATAGCCCGCTGGTGGTTTTTTCCATCCGCGACATGGAGGAGCAGCTCCGGCCGATTGCCATTTTTATTATTCTGAATTACATTTGGAACGAAGTAAGAAGCGAGCTGCGAAAAAGGCTAATGGTAATTGATGAGGGCTGGTGGATGATGCAGCACGAAGATTCGGCCCAATTTTTATTCAGCATTGTAAAGCGCGCCCGCAAATATTATTTGGGTGTAACCACCATTACCCAGGATGTTACTGATTTTTTAAGCAGTCCTTACGGCAAGCCGATCGTTACGAACTCGGCTTTGCAGTTACTGCTAAAACAGTCGCCGGCTGCCATAGATTTAATTGCCGAAACATTTTCTCTGACCGAAGGCGAGAAATATCTTCTGCTTGAGTCGGATGTCGGTGAGGGTATATTTTTTGCCGGCGCCAAACACGTGGCCATTAAAGTAGTGGCTTCCTACATTGAAGACCAGATTATTACCACCGATCCCAAGCAATTGTTGGAGATAGAACAAGCTCGGCAGGACCTGCAGTCGTAGTACCCGATGCCAATATACGAAAGAGTGCTAATGATACGAATAAAAATGCTAATGCAACTAATATTCTCACTATTCGTATCATTGGCATTGCCATTAGTATCATTCGAATAAATTAGTAGATTAGTATCGAGATTATGGCTAATGTCGTCGATGAAAAACCAGATACTGACCAAAAAGAGCCGGGGCAAGATTATTCCTCCGGCTCTTCTGGCGGTATGGACGGGATTCGCCGAATCAACAAACGTCGGGCGAAAATCACCGCCCGCGGCAAAACCGAAACCGAAATACACGGGCGCATTGGCGGCCCGGCTGATTTTGAAGCGCAAACAAATATTTCCGCCGATCTGGCTGACGTTCCCGTACAACCGGAAGTCAGACCTGAATCGGGCCCAAGTCAGACCTCGCAGCCGAAAAACCAGCCAGCACAGGCTGAACCCCGGCAGAATGAACAATCCGTTGAGGCAGCTAAGCCGCAAACTCGGCCTGAACAAGAACCTGCTGATAAAGAGAATCTCGCCCAACCGCCAGCAGAAACGCCGCCGAACCAGGCAGAACAACCTGCGACCCCTAAACCTGATGAGCCTCATGCTTTGCCTTCCAGTGGGGACGCGGGCGCGGGGCAATCAGACACTCCGCCAAGCCAGCCGGAAGAAGACAAACCGGGCGAGAGCAAGCCTGAAAATAAAGATGAGAAAAATCCGCTCAACAAAGCGAAGAATGCCCTAAATAAAGGCCGGCAAAGATACAATGCGGCAAAGGATAAGGCTAAAAACATTACAGGCGCGCCGAAGCGGCTGGCGAAGGATGCGGCCGGCAAGGCCGTCAAACAGGGCGCCAAAATGGCCGGTCGCGCGGCAGCCTCGGCTGTGGGTTCATTTATTACAGCCACCGCGCCTTATTGGATACCCATAGTTTTAATTATCATTGGTATAATTGCCGTAGTGATTATTACTTTAATTGGAGTTTGCCAGACGACTGGGTTTAAGCAATTTGCTCTCCTTACTTCACTTCGTTCTTTCTGCCAAGCCGTGGGAGCTGAAGAAGTGGTTGTTGGCGATACCGGCCGCCAGCCCGGCGATACAGGCTTCACGCCTGGCGCGGCAGACAGCGAGGCGCGGTCGAGGCTTGCGGGCGCGAACATCACCGTGTCTTCAACCGGTAATTGCTCTTTTCGTACTCAACGAAATTGTACTTCCCTGGAGGGCATGCAGGAAGAAACGATAGCTGAAATTATTAGATTTAAACAAGGTTGCGATGCCTGGGCCGCGGCCCGAGGGCCTTGCCAGGTTGTAGTAACCGGCGGCACCGAAGTTGGGCATGCTGTTGGGCAGTGCAGTCACGGCACAGGTTATAAATTTGACATTAGGTTTAATAGTTTGGTTGACGGTTATATCGCCACATTTGCCTCACGCCCGCCGCGGGGAACTCAAGCGCATTATTTATCGCCGAGCGGCGCTCATTACTATAAAGAACCTAATCACTGGGATATAGCCGTAGGTTGTGAAAGTCTCGGGGAAAATGAGGGCGACAGAGGATAAAAGAGCTAAAGCAGATCTTCACTCTATTACTATTATAACAATTTATGTATATACATAAAAAGTCATAATGAAAAAATATTCAAAAATAATTTTTGTTTTTATTTTTCTAGCGGGAGCCTCTTTTTTGGTCTGGACCTACGCTCAAAATAAAGGTTATCGTTTTCAGGTAAGCCGTGAGGAAAATATTACACTCACGGAAAATAATAAAGAGCCGCAAAATATCGGTTCAATAGGCTATTTAACCGAATTGCCGGTTTTAGGCCTGACTTTTTCAGAGGCCGGGGATGCCCTTTGGTATTTTTCGAACGATTTGCTCTATCGCCGCGCCATTTCCGATTCAAACGACGTTAAAGAATACCCGTTGCCGGCGCATGATAGCGTAACTTATGTTCTATGGCCGCCAACGGGCTCGGATTTTATTATCGGGTCAGGCGATGCCCGCCATCTTTTTGATTCAGGCTCCAATAAATTTATTCCTTACCCGGATGAAGTTAAATTTATTCAGTGGCTGCCAATCGGCCAAAAAATTGCTTATATTTGGGCGGGCGAAAGCGAGATAACCCTGTCTGTCGCCACGCCTGATTTGGCTTCCCCTCGCAAAATTGCTAAATTGCCGCACGCCGATTTTCGTCTGGCTGTATCGCCGAACGGAAAAAGTTTTTTGCTTTTCTCCGGCCGGGGAAATGACCCCATTTATCTTGTCATAGACGGTATTGGGGCCTTGGAAGAAATTGCTGCGGCACAAGCCGTAGATTCGGTAAAATTCTCGTCTGACGGCAGGAATTTTGCATATGTAACAAATGTTGACGGCCGTCAACATTTGTTTTTATACGACATATTGGAACACCGGGCCGCGGTAGACCAGCCATATTATCTAAGCGGGGATTATGCCTGGTCGGTTGACGGCAAACGTCTCTATTATTCAGTGCAGGATAGCGGCCTTCAACAATTGAATGTGGATGATAAAATTTCAACGCGCTTGACTGATAAGAACGCAAAAATTCTAGCCAGCGAAATACTATTGGACAATTCCGAAAATGCGCTTTATTTTGTAGAAAAGGCTACTGGAAGGTTGGGCAAATTAAAGCTAAAGTAATGTCATGGCTAAAACCGCAACACTTTATCGATGCAGCGAATGCGAAGCAACCGGCCCTAAATGGTCGGGTCGTTGTTGGAGTTGCAATGCTTGGGGAACTATTGAGGAAATAGCCATGGGTTCTGGCACGCCACTCGGCCAAAGTTTGGCGCGCGGCGCCTTAAGCCGCGTTATCGATCTGCAAAGCGTTTCCGGAAAGGAAACCGTACGTTTCAGCACTAATATTAATGAATTCGACCGCTGCCTGGGCGGAGGGATAGTTCCGGGCTCGGCGGTACTTTTGGGCGGCGACCCGGGTGTAGGCAAATCAACCTTGGCTCTGCAAATTGCCCAAAGCTTACTTGCGAGCAAGGTAAATATTTTATACGTTGCCGGCGAAGAATCGCCCGCGCAAATCAAGATGCGGGCTGAACGCCTAAATGATAAAGATTTGCTTAATCTTTCAATTTTGGCGGATACTAATCTGCTGAATATTCTGGCAACATCCGCCGCCCAGAAACCGAATTTGTTGATTATTGACTCTATTCAGACGATTTATAATCCGGAGGCAAACGGCGTGCCGGGTTCGGTGGCACAGGTTTCCGGAGCGGCGGCAAAGCTTGTTGAACTGGCCAAAACCCACAATATTGCCATGATACTGATAGGCCACGTAACCAAGGAAGGTTATATTGCCGGTCCGAAAATGCTTGAGCATATGGTTGATGTGGTTTTGTATCTGGAAGGCGAGCGTTTTCAATCGCTTCGGCTTTTGCGCGCGGTCAAAAACAGGTTCGGCGGAATTAACGAAGTTGGTGTGTTTGAAATGACCGGCGCCGGCATGAGCGAAGTTGCCAATCCCTCGAAATTATTTTTGGATGAACAAATATCGAGCCGCAGTGGCGCGGCCTTCACGGCAATTATGGAAGGAACCAGGGTGGTGGCTTGCGAGATTCAGGCCTTGCTGTCTAAGAGCACGCTTGCTTATCCGAAGCGCACTAGCGTCGGCTTTGATTTAAACCGGCTTTGGTTAATTTTGGCCGTTCTCGCCAAGCACGGCAAGCTTCCGGTACACGAACAGGATGTTTATATTAACGTGGTCGGTGGCTTGAAAATTAGCGAGCCAGCGAGCGATTTGCCGGTAGCTTTATCTATGATAAGCAGTCTTTTGGATACCCCTGTATCGGCTGAAATTGTGAGTGTCGGTGAAATTGGCCTTTCCGGCGAAATAAGGCCAGTCAGCCAGTTTGACCGCCGGGCCAGTGAAGTGGAGCGGTTGGGTTTTTCTAAAATGGTTATTCCGGCTCGGCAAAATCCGGGTAAAACAAAGCTTGAGCTTATCCGGGTAGGCGACATCAGAGAGTTAATCCAAAAGCTTTTTGGAAA
>C687J35174_10010009_pt1 | contig 11821 bp, 17 predicted proteins | sample RifCSPhighO2_01_FD_35174 | JGI IMG/M metagenome (IMG submission 35174) | reverse complement strand
TTGATTGAAAAGCCAACAACACCATGATGTGAAATCTGCTTTGAAAATGCACTCCCAGAAAGCACCGCAATACGAATGTCTTCAGGAAATTTTTCTCCAACAGTCGCAAAAAATGCATCTTTCACATCTTCTTCAACTGCTGCAGCATCACCCACAAACGGCTGTGCTCGCCTGTTCGGCTTCAGAAACGCATCAGGCATGAACGCATATTCTGGTGTGATAGATGAAACATTCACCGACAGGTATGTTGGTTTGTGATACGAGCTTTGGTCAGCATCAGAGCCAGCGTACAAAGCAAGGTGCGGAAGTGATGATAAAACATGATAGCCCGTTTGAGGTGCATCTTGCGTGCTATAGAGGCGCTGCTCAAGCCCAGCGCTTACACCAGCGCTTACACTATAGCCAATACCCACATAGGTTGAACAGCTTTGATAGGACATTTTTATCACATTTGTGTGCGTACGTGAACTGACAATTTAAAAATAGTGGGACAAAAAAGTCATAGAATAGTACATTATAGAATATTACTTATAAGTAGTAAATAATGGAAACATTTAAAAATAGGACGAAATCTAGCTTGTTAATGACCAAAGTTTTTATTAGTAAGCTTTCACCTAATCAGTGTATGACTCCAGAACAGGAGCTCGCGTTTCAATCTAAAGAAATTGTACGCTGCGTGAAAGAGTTGCTAACTTATGTCGATATTAGGTTTATTCTTGATGGCGTAACTGAAGCAAATTATTCACAAGTAGCAGATTGTACTGCCAAGGGTATTCAGCATGGAATTGAAGATGTCTTAGGGGCAAATGGCATAGTCTATCGAGCAACACATGAGCAGCGGCAGGAAGTTTACTTTAGGCAGCACATACCATCGCATGTGGGAAGTGAGCTGGCGAAATTGGATATACCGAAAAACACATCAGTGATTAATGAATATGGTGATTTTGTACGACAAACCTATGCACTATGGGCTGAAAACCATTCGCGTGAAAGATGGGAGTTTTTTATGCTATCACCGGATGTACATGAGTGAGGATAAAGACAAATTCCCTCGCAGCGATTCCTTCAACTTTTTTAAAAATTCTTTGTATTCTGAGCTGCTTGAAAATACCTACTCGCTCATATTTCCTCAATTCCCGAAGAACAACATTGCTCCTGCCCAAAACTCTCTGAAATCTGATTCTGAGACTTCCTCTGAAAGGCTCTGAAATAGCTCTTCCCAGAGCATCAAAACTGCGCAACATGAGCTCAGGAAACTCAGAATGTGGAATAAGATAGTTAAACTCACCTTCATTTATGCGTGTTAACTCAATAGTTCTAACGATCAGTCTAATAACTTTCCTGCTACTCGGCTTTCCAGTCCAGTTTGCCGAGGCATCCACAACACATGTATTTGACCTATAATAGAAGACCTAATTATTTGATGCAATTTGTTAGGTCTTCTAGTATATACAAGAGGACAATAAATATTATTATTTATGTCCTCTAGTATATTTGCGAGTTGATGTCTCGCTACGTGCCTGTCTACAAAAAAAACAATGATGCTTTCGGCATAACAATTACATCACATCTTTTCCTCGCTATTTTTGAGAACACAAAAACCATAAAAGTGGGATATGTCCACCAATTAAAAACTTTTATATTGATAACCTCTTCATCTTCCTCAGCAGCGTCTCATATCTCAACCCTATCGCACGCGCAGCACTCGACACCGTGCCATACTGCGACATCACTGCATGCAAATACTTTCGCTCAAATTCATGCTCGGCTTCTTTCCACGTCGTCTGCAGCGGCAGAAAATGAACGATATGCTCGCTCAGCTCAGGCACATGCTCATACATCTGTTCAAGTTTCGCCGGCTGAATAATCTGCTTGTACTGTTCAAGCACTTTTCTGATTGCGCCGTCAACCGCTTCCCGCTCAAAATAGCCTGCTTTATAGAGCTTTTCCCGCACTTTTTTCATGTCAATGCCCAAGTTCTTCAAATCCCGATGAATGCTTCTCCGATCCAATCCAACAATGTCCGCAACTTCCGACACATTGCCATAATGCGTCTTTAAGGTTCTCTCGAGAAATTCTCGTTTAAACGCCCGTTTAGCCTCTTTAAACGGCAGATCAGTCCGCACACCGAGCCCTATCACCCGCTCGCTGCCGATCTTCTCGGTGATGTCCCGTTCGACCTCACGAATCGTTACCCCAAGAAACTTCTGCATAGCCTCTTCTAACAGCGGCTCAATCTTGCCTTTCATCACGTGTTCGAGGCCTTTGCTGTCTGTTTTCTTATCCATAGCATGACTTAAATGTCTCAGTGTTTATAAATCAAGCGCCGCTATGAAATCAAGAGTCACGAAGATAAGTAACTCCTTAAAAGTACTCAACAAACCTTAATAACGCTCTAAAATTTAGCTGCCGAATGCAATTCCGCATTGAAAAAAGAGAAAACGAGAACATTCTAAAATATCCGACAGACGATGTGAAAGTTGCACAAGAATTCACCCGTAAAATAAAAGCAGAATTAGGTGACTTTCTTGTTGCAGTCATCCTGTTCGGCTCATCAGCGCGAGGCTCAGCAACCGACAGATCAGATATTGATGTTCTTCTGGTCGGCGACGACACAACATTCCAGATGACACGACCGCTAATAGAAGGCTATCGTATCATTGTAGAAAACACCGTTCAATCACTGTCAACACGGTTGCACATCACCAGCATGACATTTACCAGCTTCTGGGATTACGTAAAAGCAGCAGACCCTGTCGCGATAAACATTCTGCGTGATGGCGTTGCATTAATGGACAACGGCTTCTTTAACCCGCTGCAGGTCTTGTTAAAACAGGGCAAGATCCGCCCTTCAGAGGAGAGCATCTGGCGCTATTTTGGAAGATCACCACGAACACTGATCAACAGCAGATGGCATCTTCTTCAAGCAACGCTCGATTTATACTGGGCAGTCATCGACGCTGCGCACGCCGCGCTGATGAAAAAAGGTGAGATTCCTCCATCGCCAGAGCATGCAGCAGACCTGATGTATCAAAAGCTGATCAAGCCAAAATATCTGGAAAAAGAATACGCTGACACAATCAGAAAGTTCTACATGTTAAGCAAACAGATTACTCATCGGGAAATTAAAGAGATCAAAGGCCATGAATATGATGGGCATCTCGCCGAGGCAACAAAATTTGTCGAGCGGATGCGGCGATTTATTCAGGAAAGTGATAAGAAGGAGTAAGTGGTTTTGGCAAATGAAAGTCCCAAAGCAAACATGCCCTCTCTAAAACCAGCACTTGTCCGTATTATCCTTCAGCCACTGCTTTTTTTCCTTGTAGTTTGGCATCGCTTTTTCAACAAGCGCCCAGAATGCTGCCGAATGATTCTTTTCCTGAACGTGTGCAAGCTCATGAATACAGACATAATCAATGACATCGTCAGGCGCAAACAGCAGCCGCGTTGATAGATTGATATTATTAGAACGTGAACAGCTGCCCCAGTTTGACGTGTTGTATTTCAGAAATATCTTTCCGAGCGTAAAATTGAAGTGCTTTTCATTCAGCATCTTTACTTTATTCACAATAAAATCTTTCTTCTTCTTGCCCATAATCCTGCTTAGAAGCACTGAGATATGCCGCTGCTTCTTTTCTTCTGAGAACCTGTTTGACAATGAAAAAGATATAATGTTTTCAATTATTCGCACGGAACTGCTCTGCTTATCTGCGAACGAGAGCATGATCTTGTAATCTTCACCTGCAACAGAAAAAATATCACCATGAACATATATTCTCGATCTTTTATGAGGTTCAGCAGGCTTATTTATTCTTTCTTTTAGTATATCCATAGCCCATTTTTTCATTCGAAATGTTTCACGGAACATCTCTTCACGATCCATACCCTGTGGAAGCCGAATAACAACGCCTTTTTTTCCAAGTGATACACGAGAACTTGATCGTTGTTCAGTAATGATAGAAACAGTATACTCTTTTCCATTCACCTCAATTTTTTCAGTCCTCATATACTCATACTCCTCGCAGTTTCACCAGCGTCTTGTCTGCGATCACCACTTTAATTTCATCGTAAGAAACATCAGGAAGCGCCTGCTTTATTATTTTCAGCCGCGCCGTTGGAATGCGCATTATAACCTGAACAATCCGTTCAATTGTGTCTTGAGCAACGAACGCCCTCGCGCTGATATCGCCGGCTTCAACAAGCCGTGCAAAATGATTCCAGACAGTTGAAGAAGTAAGCTCACGCTTTTCAGAAATTTGTTCCATTGCATAGCCTTGATCAAAGAGCGCAAGCGTTTCCCGCTCAGATTCGCTTGAGATCACGCACTCTCCTCTTATGCAGAGGGGAATATCTATCTTCTCATTCAGCGCTTTCTTTCCAAGAAGGGTTAGGTGTATTTGGGGATACTGGTAATCACCCGTGCGAACAAAATATGATGAAAGAAACTCCATCTCCTCGAGCTGGGTGATAAAGCTCTTAATCACTGATACATCAAGCCATAAAAGCGCACCATATCCAGCACGCTTGTCTAATCCGCCGTCTTTAATGAGTTTTGATTGCGAGCCTTTTAAAAACGCAGCAAGTTTGTTTTTCCCTGTAGTAAGATGCTCCACTGCCATCAAAATAATCAACGCTGTTTGACTTTGCTCTTCCGATGCAAACTTCATGAAACGATTATCATATGCTTGTTTTTAAATTTTTTCTCACGGAAACAAACAGAAAGCATATAGAAAAACATATAGGATACGTAACTTTTGCCGCTTTATGACTTTCGCCCACTACAAAAAAACAATTCTCAGCCGAATAGACAAAAGCAACAAAGGCAGCATTGACAAGCCCATAGCAGGTTTAATCACAGCCATAAACAACAATCCAGCATACTGCACCACCTCATCATGTTCTGGCCGAACAGTCATCCTCAAAGAGCCGAAAAGTGGAAAAAAAAATGACGCACAATTCCTCTACTCAACACATGGCAGGATAACCGCAGCTCAGCTGAAAGCCATTAGGCAATTGCCAGATGAAACACTCTGGTTCCGTTTCGAGCCGCTCATTCTCCATGTTGCCTGTGACAGCCCAAGATCAGCACAGGCACTTCTAAACAGCGCACGCAGTGTGTGCAAGCACAGCGGCATCATCAGCCTTGGCAATCATCCCGTGCTCGAAATCCGCGGCTCTGAATTTATTGAAGTGCCAATCGCAGCAAACAAGAAATTGTTAGTGAATGAAAATTACCTGAGTATTTTATGCAAAGAAGCAAACAAAAAGTTAGAGATGACAAAAGAGAGAATACAGAAAATTGAATCCAAATTCAAACAAAAATAAAAGGTAAAAAAGAAAAAAGCAGCTTATTTAGCCGCAACTTTCACGATGATAAACACGATCAGTCCAAGCACGATCACATTGCCCAATACTAAAAGTACCAGGAATAATGGTGATTGGGTGAATGGTGTTTCAACGCTGTCGACAAAGTCATCGTCAACAACAACTGCTCCTGTAGGAGTGGTTGGCTGTGTGACAACTGGCTGAGTTATGACAGGTGGCTGAACAACAACTGTTGCGCCGTTGCTCGAGCCGCTTGTGCTTCGTGGGCCACAGTCTTCAACACGGATAGTTCCGCGTTCTTCATCTTCAAGCTCATCGCCATCTCTGAAGACACGAACATCGTAGTTGTATGTGCCTGCTGCCAGATCGTCATCCAACGAAACACTGAATTCCTTTCGTTCATCATCATTGCTTTCACCGAGCTCGTCCAGTTCGATACCGCTGAAGTCTTCATCGATACCAAGCGCTGAACCATCGACACTGATTGTGACATCGTCCTGATTGTCTGTGCCATGATTTCTGACACGGATGCTGATAGTTGCATCTCTGTTACACTGTAATGTCAGTGGATTTGGCTCAATGCTGCTGATACGAACATCGTCGCTTTCAAGATTGATTTCAAGCGTGACATCCATAGTGAATGTGTGTCGTACGCCCGTTGTTTCCAAGACACCAGATAATTCGATTGATATTTCATAGGTGCCATCTTCTGCATCATCTGGAATATCGAACGTAATGTCAACATCATCTTTGTCTTCGCCTGCATCGAGGTTGAATTCATCTGAATCCTCATCAATGTCATCGCCGAATTCATTATCGTTGATTTTGATGTTGATCTCGACATCTTCGAAGTCGCCAAGGTCATAATCTTTGTCAAACAGATTGTCAACTTTGAAGTTCATAACAACTTTGTCTTCCGGCTGCCCTTCTGCATCGATTTCTTCGCCGTCTTCAACATTGCTGTCATCTTCTTCGCCGATATCAACTTCAAGGTCAGTGATTTCAAGCATTGTCTTAACAACTGCATTGACATCAACAGGGGTTGTTGTCTGAGCGGTGTTAAACTTAATATCGAGTGTACCCAGCTTCGTTGTTCCTGAAGCGATAAGAGGCAAGCCAACATTTAATGTTACTGTCTTTGATGCACCTGTTGCCAGCGTGAATGAGCTGTCTGCCGCAGATAATGTGCCAGTAAAGTCTGTTTTTGCAGCTGTAAATGCAAGTGATACCTGTTCGCTGAATGCGCCAGTATTCTTGATTACAACTGATTTTGTTGTGTTAAAGGTTGCAACTTTCTGCTGAAGATTTGAGTAATCAACATCGACAGAAATTGAAGTTAAGCCGTCAACAACCACGTTGTGGGTTGTGGAGATAATAACTGTTACTGGAACACTTTTCAAAACAGTGCCGCTTCCATCTTTCAGTTGAAGATTGCCTGTGTAAGTTCCTGCAGTTACTGCTCCTTTTGCGATGGTAAATGCAACTTGGAACGTCTCAGCTGTGGTGACTGTCTTAGGTAATGTCGGTGAAGTGACGCTAACAGTAGGTGTAAACGTACCTACACCGCCAGTCAAAGTGAATACCGATACTGCTGCTGAAGCAATAGACTCACCAGCTGCAACATCTGAAGCAACGGTAAACGCTACTGATTTTGTGCCATCAGTATTAACATCTACGGCGACAGTGCCCAAGTCGAGCGTTGTCGGATTGGTTGTCAACGCAGCACTTACACTAGTGACTAACGCAAACAAAAATAACATACTAAACAATAATATCTTTTTCATAGTCATAACCCCCATCCCACCCCTTATTTGTGAGTACTCGTGGGTAACAGTATTTAAAGATTTCTATATGTTTGTAATCACCATAGGGTTACAACATACGTCGTTGAGTGGGACCTGATGCAAGAAACCAGCGAGTATAGTTCTCAAGCCCGCTTCTCCAGATTGGATCGAGCTCAGCACGATGAAGTGTGCGCCGTGGACCGAACGCAGGGTCTGGATCATGTACAATAACTGAATCTGCACCATGAGCAGCGAAAGCAAGCACATAGTGACCGATAAGCTCACCATTTCTCTGGAGTTGGAGAATATTAAGAAAAGCAAGCCATCCACGCTCAACAAAGGCATGCATCAGCTCAAAATTACGCTCAGGAATGATAACACCGCTCGGCCCTTCGCACGCAAACTCTTCATAAGAAAAGCCATACTCACTAAGCACACTTTTCAGCGCAGCTTTTGGGGTATACTGTTGTTCAGAAATGCCAAGCTTACCAATAAGAGTGTGCTGATCAACTGTAACTCCAGCTTCAGCAAGGAACATCTGAGTAACAGCTGCACCGCAAGAGTCATCAGTTATTTGAGGGAAGTAAGGAGGGTCCATAATTCATCGAATAAACAAAATGACATCATTGTCTGAATCAAAAACAGTTTCAGCACGAAACTGTTGAAGAATATCGCTGATAATTGCATCTTTTCGCGGCGACTTCTTCAGCACCGTGATAACAAACCGAGCGCCATCTTTTGCAACACGGCGCATCTCGCGCAACGCTGCGCTAAGCTCAAAATGATGAATTGCAGTGACACATAATATAATGTCAAACGATTTGTCAGCAAACGGCAGCTTTTCAGCAGATGCCTGAATAACCTGCGAGTTATATTTTACTGGGTCAACACCAACGACATTCGGAAAAAAATCAGTGCTCCAGCATGGACCACAACCTACATCAAGAATTCTCTCATTGCCTCGAAGAACAAGATTATCTCTAATTATTGCCAGCTTCTCAAGCTGCTCGTCGCGATGCAGCTCTTCATATCCTTGAGCGAGTGTTTCGTAGTACATAAAAAAGCGAGCCTGTGAGGATTTGAACCCCAGTTTACCGGTCCGAAGCCGGTCGTACTGTCCAAGCTATACTACAGGCCCACAAATCAAGCGAAAAGAAGTCGATTTATAAATTTTCTACTTCACCACAGCCTTCAGCGATGTAATAGCCACTTCAATCATCTTGTCTTCAGGCTTCTGTGTGGTAATGCGCTGCACGAGCAACCCAGGTGCAATAATTATTTTCATGATGATGCTGTCCCTAAATCGCCCGCCGAGCCGCAGCAGTTCATACGAAACACCAGCAATTACCGGCACAAGAATGACACGCCAAGCAAGCTTCTCATACCAAATGTCTGATGAAACAAACGTCAATATTATAATTGATAAGATCAATACAAGCATGATAAAACTCGTGCCACAACGAGGATGAATTGTGCTTTGCTTCCGAACATTGTCAACAGTTAAATCATTGCCAAATTCGTAGCAGGACACCGCCATATGTTCTGCACCGTGATACTGAAACATCCGTTTGACATCTTTCATAAATGAGATAGCATAGACATATGCCAAAAAAACCGAAACACGGATGACACCATCAACCACATTGAACCAGAATCCAGTAAGTCCGGTCAGCGTCGTTGCGACAAAAGGGACGCCAACAAAAAACAGCAGCGCAAAACCCACAGAAAGTGCAAGCGTGCCAAGAAGCTCGAGCATGCTGAGTTCGTCATCTTTTCCCAATGCTTGGTTTGCGCTCCAGACAAGCGATTGGATGCCAATAATCAAAATATAGATGAGTGTTGTCACGCCGCGAACAAAAGGTATGCGCAACAGTTTTGGCAGTGGTTGAAGAATACGTTTTTTGAGTTTTATTTTGCCGTTTTCAAGTCGGACAGCGATTGCAAGCTTCTGCCTGTTTTTCATCATCACACCTTCGATGACTGCCTGCCCGCCGATGTCTAAGCCACGCGACATGGAAAAAGGGACTTGAAAAGCGTTTATAAAAGTTATGTTCAAAGATGATTAGAAAGCATTTTTCCCATCAACCCACGATTCCTCATAATCACATAAATAACAATAATATACTGAATATCGAGAACAATAATTTCAATGGTGAGGAAGTAAAAAAGATTTGAAACAAACAATAATAACGGAGTGAGTGCAAAGCTGAAGAATAAAAGATAATACAATTTTTTATATGGTTGAACAGCAGTACATTTCCTTATAACGTTGACAAGTTTCAGTACCGAAAATATCAGCAGCACATCAGCAATGCTCCACAGCATGCCTTCAATTTTTGCCAATTCAAAAAATAATGCAGCAGATATCATTTCGCAGCCTTAAAATGATTGAGATGCTTATCTAAAAGTCGATATGAACGATAAACCCAATACGCAATGAAGCCTTCAACAATAACCCAGAACAGACCAAAAAGAAGACATAACAGATAAAATAAGTTTTGGTCGATTGTAAACATTCTAAAGCCCCAGCATCTTGTCGATTTCTTCACTGATTTTCTTCATGCGCTGAAACATGTGTTCTGCATCGCGATGCATTTCCTCGATAAGCATCTGTAAGTTTTCCATACGCAGCGAATAGCCGCCGCGCACTTGCTCAACCATGCCAGAATCGACAAGATGATGGATATGATGAACAACCGTTCCCCTGCTGAGTGTAAGCTGCTCAGCAATCTGATCAGAACTCAACGGCCTCCGCCGCGCTTCTTTCACCAGCGTAATAAAAACACGAAAGCAACTCTTATCTTTATCACGTTCACCAAACAATCCGAGCGAATTCCCAAGCCATTGCAGCTCATAATTAATATCGCGCCCTTTCGGCGCAGGAATCTCAACGAGAGTGATATGCCGTCGCATGACAAGTGAATGGATAAGCTCATATTTAAATATTGCGAGAAAAGTTTATATAGATGTTATGTTAAACATCAACATGGTCGACCTTAAGTCAACAAACAAGCAGAGGAACAGGTGAGTGATATCATGATTAGATACAGGTCAAAAAATAAGAAGTGGCGATTTGATGACAACCGATAACAAAACAGCAGATGCTAAAACAGATGCCAAAGGAGCCAGCGATCACGCTGAAGCAGGCAAGAAGCACACGATCCAAGAGCTGACTGAAACTCTCCAACGGTTGCAGGCAGACTTCGAGAACTACAAAAAGCGGGTTGACAAAGAAAAGCAGCAGGTTGCACAATCAGCAAAAGCAGCCGTGCTGCACCAGCTTCTTCCAATCATTGACGCATTTGATAATGCAGTAAAAAGCAAAAACAACGAGGAGCAGTTCAAAAAAGGCATAGAACTGATTAACACACAGCTGGCAAAAATAATGAACTCGCTCGGCATAAAGCATATCGAGTCACAGGGGAAAAAATTCAACCCAAACATGCATGAAGTGCTGATACAAGAAACAAGAAACGACTGTGCGGACGAAACAATAACCGCAGAGCTCCAGAAGGGATATACATGTGATAGTATCATCTTACGCACAAGCAAAGTAAAGATTGCAAGAAACAAAAGAGATAATGAAGAAAAAAAAGACAACAAGGCAGAACAAAAAAAATGAAAAGGAATAATACAGAAAAAGTAATTTGCAAAGACACATCACTCAGCACAATCCGCAAGCTTGCGCCCGCATGCAAATGTGGCGCATGCTCGCATGGGTGCACAATGGGCAGCGGTTTTCTAGCTGAAGGTGACACAAAAAGAATCGCAAACTTCCTGAACATCACAGAAGAGCAGCTCAAGGAGCAGTGGCTCGAAGAAGTTGATGCATTTAATCAAAAGCATCACCGCCCAAAAATACTGCGTGCAAGCAAGCCATATGGCAAATGCATCTTCTATGATAGCGAAAAAGGATGTACAGTTCATCCTGTCAAGCCGCTTCAATGTAAGATTAGCATGGGCTGCAAGCCATACAGTGAAGATTTGCATGCATGGTTTGTGCTCAACCATATGATAGACAAGAATGATGCAGAGTCACTGCGGCAATATAATATATATCTAGAAACAGGCGGCGCAGCGATCCCAGGCGGAAGTATGGAAGATATTATGCCAAACAATGAAACGAGAGAAAAAATACTGAACTATGAGGTGCTCTAATGGTGCGGATTGATATCAACATGGGAAACATGCCAGGAATGCAGCCACAAGCAGGCAGCGGAACACAGCAAACAAAGCAGGTCATTGCACTTACGTCAGAAATGATTTTGCAATATCTGCTCGGCACAGATGAAAAAGTTGAAACGCTCATCTTGTGCAAGCCTGAAAACACTGAGCTGATGACAACAGATCATAACGTCTATGANGCGCTNGGCAGCACAACACAACAGGATAATATCCAGCTAAACAAAATGACAAAATTATTCGAAACCGTTCATATTGTTTCGTTCAAAGAGCGAAATCGTAAAGAAAAGCCAATTCTCAAAGAGGATCGGGTAGCAGAGCTGCGCAAAAGCGCAATCGCGAATACAAGCAAACAAAATACAATAAAAAACACACAAAAATAGTGGAGGAACTATGGCAAAAGAAAAAATTATTGGAATCGATTTAGGAACGTCAAACTCAGCAGCATCGGTCATGCAGGCAGGCAAGCCAGTCATTGTGCCGAGTGCAGAAGGCGCTACACAGTACGGCAAAGCATTCCCAAGTGTTGT
>C687J35174_10010007_pt1 | contig 11822 bp, 14 predicted proteins | sample RifCSPhighO2_01_FD_35174 | JGI IMG/M metagenome (IMG submission 35174) | reverse complement strand
CCAAGCCAGTCCATCTCCCTGTTGCCAAGCTTTTTTATTTTTGAGGCTGCCTGCTGGAAGTTTCGTGCCAATTTTCCCCCGCCGCAAATGATTATAAATTTATATTTTTTTTTGATGTATTTTTCAATAGTTTTTTTAAAATTATTGAGAAATTTTTTGTCCAGTTTATCAGGAAATATTAACGAGCCGCCTAATGATATCACAAAAGTTTTTGGCATTATGAATTGCTATTCATGATAATATAAAAACATTTCTACTGGCTGCCCATTCCGATAAAAGCAACTCCAATTATTATCAATGCAATCCCAAGCCATTTAACCCTGTTCATTTTTTCCCCAAGGAACCTGACGCTCAGCAAGCTTACCCATATGTAAACCAATGATACAAAAGGGTACAGAACAGACAAATCGCCTCCTTTTAGAGCAGGCACAAACATTAAAGTTCCTATTGCGTACAAAGCCACCCCTCCAAAAAGATGGTAGTTGGTTGCCAATGAGCTTAGCTTTGACAATTGCTTGGCAGATGCCTTCTTAAGCAGTATTGGGCCAAAAGCTCCTATAAGAGTTGCTAAAATTACCAATCCAATTGCCCATAGTTGCGTTGCCATTTTAAATGGCTCCTGGCACGGATTCTTTGCTCCCGTAACCAATCGAGATTATTCCAAAAATAATGAATGCCACGCCAAACCATTTGAAAGCATTCATCTTTTCATTCAAAAAAAATATTGAAAGCCAGCTTACCCAAATGTAGCTTGTTGCAATTATCGGGTACAAAACAGAAACTTCCCCGCCTCTGAAAGATACAATCATCAATGTACCACCGACAGCATAAAGAACAATTCCTCCTACGAGATAGTAGTTTGTCAATATACTTACAATGTCAAATGTTAATGTTGCAGAGCCCAGCTTATAAAGTATCTGGGCAGAGGAAGTCAATAGCGTTGTAAACAAAACAAGCAAAATTGACTCTAGTTTAGTTGCCATTTTTATTATTAGTTTTATTTTTAATCTATCATTGGGTATTTTTTATTTAAAAGTTCTCAAATAAAATTCATTACTTCAGCATTATCTCAACAAAAGATGAGTAAGCCGGCCTTGTGACAAAAACCCCGATTGTGACTCCTATTATTGTTGTGATTGCAAATCCTTTTAATAATCCGGCTCCTGCAAATATCAATGGTATCATGGCAACAACAACAGTTGCGTATGCAAGCATTATTATTATAAACGCCCTCTTGACTTTTTCTCTCCAGTTATAAACATTTGCTGTCTCGCCTTTCAGTGTTTCATCTGTTATGACAATCTGATCGTCAACTCCTGTGCCGATTGCAACAAGAATGCCGGCTATTGCAGCCATGTCAATGTTCCAGCCTATAAAAGCTGCAACCCCAAGCAATATTATGACTTCAGAAAACATTGTTATCAAAATAGGTATTGCTATCATCATTTTCCTATACCTTATACCAATAACAATTGCAACTGAAATTATTGCAAGCAATGACATTAAAATTGCGTTTTTGACAAAGCCTTCTCCCAACACAGGCGAAATTGCATCTGTCTTGACAATATTCAATTTTACTGGCAAAGAGCCTGTTATCAGAATTGTCTGCAGCCTTTTCATGTTCTGCAATGAATTGAAAATAGCTTCCTGGTTGTTTGTCCCTGTTCCAGATCCAGATATTGCAATTTGAGTTACAGCCTCTCCTTTCAGGTCAGCGCCTATGTTGAGCTCATCAACCTTTTTATCATCAAGATAAAGCTCCAATTTTTCGCTTAGGTAATCGCTTCTTCCGGAAGCAGAATCATAAACAACTGTTAAGCTTTTGGTTGCATCAGCTTGTCGTTGGGCAGCTTCCTGGCTTAAAGTTATTGAAAACCTAAAGCGGCAGAACCATTGCGAGCCGGAAGAGGAGCATCCTGCACCTGGATCAATGCCTGCTTCATTTGCGCTTCTTGCAACATAAACAATATCGTTGCCTCCTCTGAATACAGTGTTATTTCCAACTTTTGCCTCAAACTTTCCTTGTCTTGCCAACAAATCTTTTATCTCTTCCTCTGTTGCGCCTGCAATCTCAACGATAATATACTGGTTGCCAACTAAATCATTGGCGTCTTTTATTACTATGTCGCTCAATCCGTAGACATTAAGCCTTTCTTTCATGTTGTCAATTAAAACACTCATGTCAAATTGGCTAAGCTTGACTTCCGGCTGCAAAAGCACCCTTGTGCCACCCTGCAAATCAAGCCCTTTCCTTATGTTTGTCTTTGGAGCTTCATAAACCCTTAAGCCAATGTCTTCGCTTGTTTTGATTATTTTATATGCTCCTTTTGTTGTTTTGATTTGGAATGTCCTGTTAATGCCTATTGATGCCATGGATTTGTAATAGGATTCAACATCATCAATAGGAATGTTATTAATTGAGATTATTCTTTCCCTTTGAACAGGCTGGACATTTGGCTTTGGCTGCGGAATTCCAGCTATGCTTGCCGAGCTGTTTGTCAGAACGCTTCTTATTGCAACTCCCTTGCTTAATGTTGGATGTATGGCTATCAAAGAGATGATGATAAATAATGCCAACAAAATTACTCTCCAGTTTGTTATTAATTTCCTGATTTTGTAGTTCATAAACTCACCAACAAAATTTTGATTTTGTTGCTTCGTAATAGCCAAAAACTTTGTTTTTGCCTATATGTGTATTCCTTTTTTTGCCTTTTTCTCAACGTAGATTCTCAGCAAGCCTACATTCTGTATCCACGTGTTGAAGATGTCAGCAATCAATCCAATCAGTAAAATCAGCATAATCTGCCTTATAACCTCTGATTGGGTGACCGCAAGCGCAACAATTATGGAAATTATTGCTGTGATTGTCATTGTCATTCCTGTTTTTATTGAGCTTATTATCCTATCCATAACAGTCCCTTCCTTTCTTTTCAATACCCTTACTGTCAGCAAAATGTCCGTGTCAACAGAATAGCCAATAAGCATGAGGAAAGCAGCAATTCCTGCAGTTCCAATTCTTACATCAAACATATTCATTACTGCCAAAGCAACAGCTATATCCGAAAAAGCAGCAAGTATTACTGCAGCGCTTGGTATAAAAGTCCTGAAGTAAATGAAAACAACCAGCCCCATGAACAGGAATGCAACTGCCAATGCAATCAAAGATTCCCTGAAAAAGCTTGCTCCAAGAGATGAGCCGATTATTTCTATCCCATAATCTACTTTGCTTAAGTCTGTTTTCAGCGCATCGCCAATTGAATCCAGCAATTTATCAGCCTGCGCTTTATCATTGCCTTCAATATCAGCCTCTACAATGATTCCAACAACAGCTCCCGTGCTTCTTAAAGTCCTGACAGAAATGTCGTTTCCTGGGAATTGCGATGATATTTGCTTTTCAATCTGGATGGTATCAACATGTTTATCATAAGGAATTGTTACAGTCACTCCTCCTTTCAATGACACCTCCTTCTGCATGAAATCACCTGTTGTATAAACCTGGTAGCCGATTTGAATCAGAGCGAGAAAGAGCATTATGAAAGGTATGATTAACAGCAGCTTGTATTTCTTGTCATAAACTTCAAACAAGGCGCTTTTTACTGATTTTTTTTGCTCGATAGTTTTTTGTTCCATATAATTTTTCCCCAGTAAGATTTATAGAAAAATACACACTTAATAAAGCTTTTTATAGAGAATTTTGAAATACATAAATTTTGTCAAAATTCTCTAAGAGAACTTTGAATGTAAAGTAATAAAATGGCAGGTTATTCAAAGTTCTCTATATAAACAAATTACTTTCCACAAGCTTTCACAAACCCATAAAACATCGGAGAAGGGTTTCCAAGCCTTGACTTGAATTCCGGGTGCGATTGGGTGCCGACAAAATAAGGATGATTTTGCAGTTCAATGTATTCCATCAATTTTGTTTTGTCAAACCTTTCATAATAACCAGAAAAAACCATTCCGTTTCTTTCAAGCAAATCAACATATTTTGGGTTTACTTCATATCTATGCCTATGCCTTTCCAAAACAATCTTTTTGTTCCTGTCCAGAATTCCCAGCCTGAAAGCCTGTGACTTGTCTTTCATCAATTCTCTTATTCTTTTTTCATCCTCTTTTAGCCTTCCTGTTTCCTCATAAAGCTTCAAAACTTTGCTTTTGTCTTTCATAATTGCTGCATAGGCTCCAAGGCGCATTGTGCCTCCGTACATGCTTTTTTCAAGAATCTCTTTTTGCGCGGGCTGGACATCAATTACAGGAGCGCTTGTCTTTGGGATTATCTCAGTTGTATGTGCATCTTTCAATCCGCAGACATTTCTTGCGAATTCAACAACAGCCAATTGCAATCCGTAGCACAATCCAAGATAAGGAATTTTGTTTGTTCTCGCAAAATTAATTGCATTGATCTTGCCCTCAACGCCTGAAGCGCCAAAGCCTCCTGGTACAATAATGCCGTCATAATTTTTCAATTCATTCAAAGACTTTTTATTGTTCTCGAACATTTTTGAGTCAAGCCAGTTTATCTCAACCCCGACATTTAGTGAAGCGCCTGCATGAAGCAATGATTGATTGATAGAAATGTAAGAATCTGCCAGATTGTAATCGCCAATATCGATGTATTTGCCTACAATCGCAACCTTAACTGTTTTTTTTGGATTTAAAATATTGTCAACAAGCCTTTTCCATTCTGTCCAGCTTGGCTGCCTCTTTGACTTCATTCCAAATTCTTTTAGAAGCTTTTCGCCTAATTTTTCCTTTTCCAAGTCAAGCGGAATTTGGTAAACAGTTTCAATGTCAGGCTCTGAAATAACATGCTCTGATATTATGTTTGCATAAGTCTCTATTTTCTTTTTTCTCACAACATCCAATGGCTTTTTTGCCCTGCAGATTATAAAGTCAGGAAATATCCCGTGCTCGCTCAGCAGCCTTATTGCCTGCTGGGTTGGCTTTGTCTTCATCTCCTCTATATGGCTTGGGATAGGAAGGTATGTGACAAGAACATAGCTAAGATTCTGCTTTCCAACTTCCCTTTCAAGGCTTTTGATTGCAAACAAAAAGGGAATGTTCTCATAGTCTCCAATTGTTCCTCCAACTTCTATCAAAACAAAATCATTTTCATTGCTTGCAGCCTTGATTCTTCCCTTTATTTCATCCGGAATATGGGGAATGAACTGCACAGTCTGGCCAAGATATTCTCCTTGCCTTTCCTTGTCAATTACTGTCTTGTAAATCTGGCCTGTTGTGATGTTGTTTCTTTTTGGAATATCTAGATTGAGAAATCTTTCATAAGTGCCAAGGTCCTGGTCAATCTCGCCTCCATCGTCTGTGACCCAGACTTCGCCATGCTCTGTCGGCCTTAAGGTGCCTGCATCATAGTTGATGTAAGGGTCTATCTTTATTGCAGTGACCTTGTAGCCGTGCTCCTGAAGAATCTTGCCGATTGATGCTGTTGTTACGCCTTTTCCAACGCCACTCATTACACCTCCGGCTATGACAATGTATTTAGGCATAGAAGATTACACCTCGAGAAAATACAGAATTGAGATTGCAGAAATTAAGCTGTTGCATTAATTGGAAATGAAACAAGTTTTATTTATAGTTTATGGTTTGATGAATAAATGGGAGTTGTTTTCAATATGGAAATAAATATTGATAATTAATTTAAGAATTTTATTGTTGCTGCCAAGATTAGTAGATTAAGCAAATAAACTAATCAACCCGAACAAAATAAACAAAACAGAGGCTGCAACCTTTATTGTTTTCGCTGGCAATTTTTCTGCAATTTTAGCGCCTACAAATACATTCAGGCCAATTGCCAATGCAAGCGCCAAAATTGCACCAATCAAAATATGCCATGGCAAAAGATATTTTGCAGCCAATAAGCCAGAGCTAATCTGGGTTTTGTCTCCAAACTCACTCAATAAAACTGTTAGAAAAGAAACTGCAAATGGCGTTTTTCCTTCAATTGTCCTCTGCTTTTTCTTGCTCTTTTTTAAATAAGGCTTAACTAAGCCGTAAACTCCCAATAAAATAAATGAAACACCGATGATTATTTTTATTAAATTTAGTTGCACACTAAAGCCAAAAAAATAGCCCAAAAAAATTGCAGTTGCATCCATAAATGAATGCGCAATTAGGGCTCCTAGGAAAACCTGCAAAGCTGCTTTGTATTTGAGTGAAAGCCCAAGAATAACAAGCTGAGTTTTGTCTGCTATTTCTGAAACAAATGTGAAAAGTAGTGCAATGAAAAATGCTTCTGGCATCTGACCTTAATTATTTTTAAAGTATAAAAACTTAACCGATAAAAGCCCTTATCAGCCCAGTGAAAACCTTGTAGCCGTCAAATCCCGGAATTGGAAGCATGTTGAAGATAAACAAGAACATGTTGATTCTTTGGGTTAAGACTAAAAGCAGAAAATATTTTTTCCTGTATTTTTTGTTTTTTAAAATATACCAGGAGCCCAGCCATAGAATTAGATTAACAAAAGGTCCTGCAAGCGCTGCCAGTGCAAACTGCAAATTGGTTCCATTGCCGCTTATGCCAACAAACCCGGGAACAAAAAACATGAAGCCAAAGCCTGTCAGCTTTGAAATGATTGTAAAGATGCCAAGCATTAAAGTGAAGGAGCTTCTGTAAAATGCATAGAACACAGCATCCAAGCCAAAACCAAGAGCTACAAACTTATGCGCTAATTCATGCAAAATAATTGCAGGGGCTGTTGCCATTATAACAAATTTAAATCCTTCAAAATCAAACCCTCTTTTATAGTGGGCTAATGGATCATAGCTTTCCCTTTTTACGGGTATGATGCCGGAGAAAATATAGCCTACAAAAAAAGTCATCAGAACCAAGTCAATTATTTCCCCTAAGGTTATCAGCGGCATTTTGGATTTTGCTATTTTGATTTGCTTTTAAAGTTATTGCTGCTTAGCTTCAACTGCATTTGAAATCAAGCAAAAGTATTTAAAAATCAATAATTTAGCAAGTCATATGGCAAAGCAGTCATTTTTATTGGTTTCCTTGCAGGAAGATAAGGCAAAAAAGCTTGCACAAGTGGTTAGCAATGAAAGCTGCAGGAAAATATTGGATTATCTGGCTGAGAAGGAATCGACTGAAACAGAGCTTGCAAAAAATCTGCAATTGCCGATTTCAACAGCCCATTACAATCTGAAGCAATTAGTAAATGCAGGACTCGTCTCATCAGAGGAATTCCACTACAGCAAGAAAGGAAAGGAAGTAATTCATTACAAGCTTGCCAACAAATATATAATAATAGCTCCAAAAAGCACTTTTGGGCTAAAGGAAAAACTGAAAAGCCTGCTGCCTGTATTATTAATAGCTAGCGGCGCAGCCTTGGCAATAAACCTGTTTTCAAAGAATGTTCCAATAATAGCCTCAAATGAGCAATTTATGGTTATGGAAAAAGTTGCAGCAGCGCCGGTTGCATTGATGGAGGCAGAAAGCGTTGCTGAGCCAAACATTGCATTGTGGTTTTTTGCAGGAGCTGTTTTTGCACTGTTGATTTATTTCATTGCAGGTCTGATAAAACAAAAGAAAAATTGACATAACTTCAAGCCAATTTGAAGTCATGAGCAAATATTTATATATGGGCTGTTTACCAATAAAGTGAAGCAAAATGACAATAAAGGACCAATGGGTTAAAATAAAAGAAAACTGGCTAATGTTGGCATTAATAGTGGTAGTAATCATATTTCTAAAAGGAGGAAGTATACCTAGTATATCTACTAGCGTTTTTTCAGAAAAATCCATGGCTGCAGACGTATCATATTCAAGGGGTGGCTATGGCATTTCGCCTATTATTCCTGTGAATGGGGACTTTGCGCCTGATGTGCAGGACCGCAAGATAACAAAGTCATCAAGCATGTCCATTGAAACTCCTACAGGAGACTTCAGCGATGCGGAGTCAAAGCTCAAATCAGTAATAAGGTCAAGCGGCTCTTATCTTCTGAACGAAAATGTCAATAAATACGATTCAGGATGGAAATCCTACTACAGAGGCAGCTATCAGATAAAGGTTGACAGCAAAAGATATAATGATGTAATTGCCCAACTGAAAGGCATAGGAGATGTCAAGTCTTTCAATGAAAATGCGGAAGATGTCACAGGCTCCTACAAAAACCTTGAGATTGAGCTTAATGTTGAAAAGCAAAGGCTTTTGAGGTACAATAAGATGTATGATGAAGCAACTTTAATTGCGGATAAACTGCAGCTGAGCGACAGGATATTTGAGCAGGAGAGGATGATAAAATACCTTGAAGACTCGCTGAAAAATATCGACCAGCGCATTGAATATTCAACAATTTATGTTACATTGAATGAAAAGCAATCGGGGTACGCCAATATCAAATTTGTGAAATTTTCAGAGCTTGTAAGCGGGTTAGTTGCAAGCATAAACAGCCTGCTTAAGCTGATATTTGTCGCGCTGCCTTATGCAGCTGCAGGGTCCATAGCATGGGTTATCATAAGGTTTTTCAGGAAAGGAAAGCAGAAAAAATAAAATTTTATTTTATTTCTTTTTTTATGTCAAAACATTAATATATCTTCTTTTATTCCACCTATTTTATGACAGACTTGGTTGCGTGCCTTTCTTCAGGGGAGAAAAGCTGGGTGCATATCGCACGATTGATAAAAGAGCAGGACTGGAATAAAATATTTCTGATTACGAATGATTTCGGCAGAAAGAATTTCAAGGCTGAAAAGAATGCGGAATTCATAGTTGTTGACTTCCAAAAGCCGGTTTTTGAATTAATCGAGGATATAAGAAAAGGATTAAAAGGAAAGATTACTGATTTGGAAGTTGCCTTGAACCTTGTTTCCGGAAGCGGCAAGGAGCACATGGCAATCTTATCTGCATTGCTCAAGCTTGGGGTCGGCATAAGGCTGATGGCAGTGACAAAAGATGGAGTGAGGGAATTATAAATATTTCAATATTTTTTCAACTTTTTCTATTTCTTTGAACACTGGTATAAATAAAAATTGGGCTTGGAAATTAAAGAAATAACCTTTCTAAGAAAAATCAGTTAATTATGCCAAGAATCCTTTCCACTTCTTGCACTTCATTGGACACAGATTTGGTCAGCCTATCAACTTCCACCCAAGCATTGTAAATATCCTCCTCCAACCCCCTTATATCTACCCTATTAACATCGAAGAATTTGTTGCCTTTCAGCTTGTTTTTTATTATAATTATATCATTCTTCGCCAAAGCAATATGGAACCCTAGCTTTCTTGGCCTGGTAAGAATTTCAACAATCTGTTCATCTTTCTTAAGCAATTTTCTATATACCTCTTTGCTCTCTTCTGTTTTGCCTTCTTTTGACAGTTTTTCTGCATAAGATTTCATATTCGCTGCTTCTGTCAACATTCCCCCGACCTCGTTCATGACATTTTCATTTCTCTTTTTTATTTGCTTAATATCAAGTATTTCAGAATAGCCAACTTTAGCTTGCTGGAGAGAGTAATACTCTAAATCCTGAATTTTGCTTCCGGCAGAGGCAAGAGCAGAAATTATCATTGTGCAAGCCACTACCTTCCTGAATTTAGGCCTCCAACTGGCAAACAAAACCATAAAATAATCACGAGAACATTTACTATTTAAGATTTTGTATTTTCAAAATTTTTATCTAATAAATTTTATTTTATTTTTTCCTTAACGCTCATGTATGCCCAGTATCCGGCTTTCTTTGCAATAACTTTCACATTTCCGAAAACCTCTTCCATTTTCCTGCTTAATGTTTTCCCGCCTTTGTTGTGGCGTGCGACAAGCTGCAGATTTCCTCCATTTTTAAGGTGATTTTTTGATTGTTCTATCAATTGAAAACAAATCTCTTTTCCCGCTGTTTGCGGCGGATTTGACAAGATAACATCAAAATCATTTTGTTTAATTTTTTCATATAAATTTCCCTGATAAATCTCAGTTTCTACATTATTCAATTTGCAATTCATTTTAGCCAGCATAACAGCCCTTTTGTTGATGTCGCTCATTGCAACATCTGCATTGAACAGCTTTGCAGCCACAATTCCAAGAATCCCTGTGCCACATCCTATGTCAAGAACTTTATTATTTTTGTCAATAATCATATTTTCTGCCAAAATTAAAGTTCCTTTGTCAGCTCTTTCTTTTGAAAAAATGCCAGATGAAGTGCAGAACTTGAATTCCTTTCCTTTTATTTTCTGCCTTATTTTTTTTATATTCAATAATGAGCTTTGCTGCTCAGAATAGTAATGCTCCATGTTTTACGCTTCTTCCTGCTCCATTATGTTGTATAAATTGTATAAAATCCTGTCAACTCCCTTCACCAAATCAAACCCGTTTCCCTCAACAACAATGCAGTTGTTGTTGTAATACACCCTTAATTTTAAGCTTTCTTTTATGTAAAGCACAATCTTATCTTTATCTTCACAAGTAACTATCGGTCTTGTTTTGCAAATTTCTGTTTCATTTCTGTCGCAAGAGCCTATAGGATTTTTTTCAAATACCTTTGCAAGATGCGTGTCAAAATCTGCAATTGCAAGCTGAACATGGGTAAGTTCATTTCCTGTTGGATTAAACGTGGGATAAAACTCATTTTTGCTGTTAAAAAAATCGGAATCAAGGCTGCCTTCTATGGCGATGTCCTTTAAATCATTTGGAGAATACCTAAAATTCATGCTATACTTGTTTGCTCCATTAGGAGAATTCAAGTCAGTGTACCAAAAATCATCAAATTTAACAAAGCTGTAAACTCCCTTGTACACATAGCCCTGCTCAGGCTTGAGCTTTCCCTTTAAATTAAGGACATGCAGATCCTCCAAGGGTTTTGGCTGCTGCTTGTTAAGGATGCTGAAAGCTATTACAAAAACAAATAACAAGACTATCACAGCTATGCTTATTATCAAAGCCTTGTCGGATGACTTTTTTGGCTCTTCTTCTTGGATGGGCTTGTTCATTTCCTCAATTTTCCTGTCAAATTCGTTTACATCAGGCTCAAGCTTTTCCTTCCATTTGTCATACTCATCTTTTTCTATAATCCCGGATTCAAAGCTTCCCTTCAAAATGTCAATTTTCTTTTTTGGGTTTGTCATTTGATAACTCCGAGCATGCCGTATAACAGCCTGTCTTTTGCCCTTATGAAATCAGCATTTGATGAAGCCTCTGCAATAATGCAATTATTGTCTACTTTTATATTTGTTGCATTTCCATGCCTAAAATAAACAACAGGCACATTTAAGGTTGAGTCCTTGCATGTTATAATTGGAAGGTTAAAAGTATTATTTGCAGTAAAACCTTTTCTCATAAAAATATTGTAAGTCGCTAAAGTTAATCCCATCTGGTGCTGCGCAAGCGCTATTTGCTCCTTGGAGGTGCTGTTCAAGTCATAAGTGGAATCTATTTCAAACTTGTTCTGCAGCCTCTGTGGTATATCATAAGACATGTTGATATTTTCAACTTCACTGGGCAAAAAGCTGAAGGCAGCATTCTTTCCGTTTATTTTTGCCTCCCATCTGTCTGTAAACCTTGTGAATGTTATTCCATTATATTTTGCTTTTTCATCCACGCCTGAAAATCCAAAAAACACAAAGCTGAATGTTGTGCCTATCATTATAAAAACTATAAATAATATCAAGCCCCATCTTTTCTTTTCTCTCTTATCTTTCATTAAAGTTGCGAATAAATGCCATTATTTAAAGGTTTTTGAGTTACAATGTGTTATATACTAAAAAATATGCTGTGTTTCATAATTAGCCCAACAAACAATATTTACCTTTGTATCATTAACAAATCTCATTAACTTAGCTGAACCAACAAGTTGTACACCCATAA
>C687J35174_10010005_pt1 | contig 11823 bp, 11 predicted proteins | sample RifCSPhighO2_01_FD_35174 | JGI IMG/M metagenome (IMG submission 35174) | reverse complement strand
TTCTCGGATAGCGTTGTTCGCAGTAAGAATGTAGGCGCCGATCAATGCAATCAAACATAATGCGCGTGTAAGTTTCTGCATGACAAATTCCTTTTACTTTCAGAGAAGGTGTGATATTAGCCTTACTAGGCTAATATAGGGTTGTTCAAGATCTATGTCTATTATCACATTTTAATAATGTATTGTCAAGTTATTGAGTGTGGCGGTTAAGTTTGATATAATTCATGAATCATAAATCTTAAATCATAAATCTTTGGCAACAATAGACGAACTAAAAAAGGTTAGGTTACAGAAATTAAAATCCTTGCAGGACGCAGGGCTTTTAGCTTACCCTGCAAAAACTAAGAGAACGCATGCTATTACTGAAGTATTAGAAAGCTTTTCAAAACTTGAAAAATCTGCCAAAGAAGTTGTTTTAGTCGGTAGAATTATGGCTCTAAGAGGTCATGGAGGAGCTACATTTTTAGATGTTCAAGACGGAACAGGAAAAATACAAGGACTAATTAAAGAAGATAAATTAGGTGAAAAAGGGTATAAATTCTTTTTAGATCACTTTGATATCGGAGATTTTGTTGAAGTAAAGGGAATTTTATTAGAAACAAAGAGAGGAGAGAAAACTATAGAAGCCTCAGATTATAAAATGCTGGCCAAATCTCTTTTGCCTTTACCTGAAAAATGGCATGGTTTGCAAGATGTAGAAGAAAAGTTAAGAAAGAGATACTTAGATATTTTATTTAATCCAGAAGTTAAAGAGATGATTGAAAAGAGGTCTATCTTTTGGAATGCAATCAGAGAATTTTTGATGAAAGAAGGATTTTTAGAAGTTGAAACGCCTGTTTTAGAGGTAACAACTGGTGGAGCTGACGCTAAAGCTTTTGAAACACATCACAATGCTTTGGATTTAGATTTATTTCTTAGAATTTCGACAGGGGAGTTGTGGCAGAAAAGGTTAATGGTAGCTGGATTTGAAAAAACATTTGAAATTGGCAGACAATTTAGGAACGAAGGAATGGACGCTGAGCACTTGCAAGATTATACTCAAGTGGAATTTTACTGGGCCTATGCAGATTATGAAATGGGGATGAAATTAGTTGAAGAAATGTATAAATACGTCATTAAAAAGACCTTTGGCGCTTTAAAGTTTAAGATAAAGGGTTTTGATGTAGATTTTTCAAAGAAATGGGAAAAGTATGACTACAGAACTATGATAAGCAAATATGCTGATATTGATATTTTAGAAGCAAGTTTGCCTGAAATGGAAAAACAATTACAAAAACTTAAAATTGAATACGATAAAAAAGGATTTAACAAAACAAGAGCTATTGATAATCTTTGGAAGTATTGCAGAAAAAACTTAGCAGGGCCTGGATTTTTAATTAACACACCAATTGATGTTTCTCCATTAGCAAAGCGAGATGAGAAAAATGAGAAAACTGCTCAGCGTTTTCAAGTAATTATTGCCGGATCTGAAAACGGAAACGGATACTCAGAGTTAAATGATCCGATTGATCAAAGTGAAAGATTTAAAGAACAGCAAGGTTTAAGAGAAAAAGGGGATGAAGAAGCTCAAATGTTTGATCACGAATTCGTTGAGGCGCTAGAATATGGAATGCCTCCAACCTGCGGATTTGGACTATCGGAAAGGTTATTTAGCTTCTTAATGGATAAACCAGCTCGGGAAACTCAGATATTTCCGTTGATGAGACCAAAGTCATAAATCATGGAACATAAAACATGAAACAGGAAAATCCGGTGAAAGCCGGATTTTTTGTTTATGCTAAGCTTGTCGAAGTATAAAAAAAGAGAGCGAGTTAGGCTGCTCGCTCTTTGTCTTCAACTGATAATTCTATTGACATATCTACTTCTTCTTGTGATTCTGGTTCGCCTTTTATCATTGTGACATGATTAGGCTTCTCGCACGCACAGCGTTCAGCGTGCCTGTCGCATGCAAGGCACCAGTATGATAAGCATACAGAATCTGGGTCATAAGCGACTCTTCTTAGTCGTTCGTCAACATCAGAGCAATCACAGTCACGTAACTCTTTTTGACACATACCACAGTGCATGTTTTGCTCCTTTCTAATTGAGCTTGAAAGAACACACCTAAATTATTTTGAGGATATCACATAAGGCGCATTTTTTCAATTAATTAAGGTAAAAAAACCAGGCGTGTTGGTTTGTCTATACTCTAATTAGAAAGCTTTCTAATTAGAGTATAGACAATAATTTATTTGCTTATTCATTGACCTATAGCATAATTTTCAAAGCTTTGAAAATTATGCTATACAATGTAAATTAGTATTTTGGAAATTTAAACAAGAAAAAACCACGTGATGATGAGTCGTGCGTGGTGTTGTTAACCAATTAATGAGAGGTCAGCCATTTTTTCTACACATCTCTTAAAAAAGAGATTCTCATGATAAAAATTCCTTCCTCGAAGTTTGATACAGAGGTCAATCGTATCACGGTTCTTGTCGGCTGTACTTGCACATTCTTTGATTTCTTCCATTGCTCTTTTGATAATTTCTTTATCTTTTTCTAAATCCACAAATCTCTGCATTACCCTTTTTGATTGGTAGGAGATAAGAAGAGCGTCAACTTCTGGAGAAAATACTTCCATTGTCATAGTCTACCCTTCAGGATTCAAAGTTAGTAGGAACTATTTAAATAGTATCATACTTTTATATAAGTTGTCAAGTTATTGAGTGTCTGTATTAACTTTGATACAATGAACTACATATAACATAAAGCATGAAGCATAAAACATAATAATATTTTGTTTTATGTTCCATGTTCCATGATTCATGATTAAGGTACTCGTTTTTGGAACATTTGATATATTGCATGAAGGGCATTTGAATTTCTTTAAGCAGGCTAGGGAAGCTAGTGAGTCTTTTTTTGGAGAAAAAGTTAATTTAATTGCTGTAGTGGGAAGAGATTCTACTGTTCAAAGAGTAAAAAAGAAGTTACCAAAGCAAGATCAATACGAAAGATTATTAGCGGTAAAAAAATGTGGATTAATTGATGAAGCCAGAATGGGAAATGAAGGAGTTAGTGTTTATAAAGTTTTAGAGCAAGTAAAGCCAGACATGATTTGTTTGGGCTATGACCAATTCGCCTTTACAGATAAACTAGAAGAAAAATTAAATGAATTCGGCTTAAAGGCAGAAATAAGAAGAATGAAGGCCTATAAACCAGAAATTTACCATTCATCAATATTGTCAATGTTAGATGATTAATTAACATAAAACATGAAGCATAAAGCATGAAGCAACGATTACGTTTTGTTTCATGTTTCATGTTCCATGATTCATGATCAATGTTAGATATTAAATTTATAAGAGAAAATCCAGATAAAGTTAAAGAAGCTTGTAAAAACAAGAATGTGGATTTAAGCGGTCTAAGCGTTGATTGGTTTATTGATTCAGAAAAAGAAAAAAGAACGATTCAAGCAGAAATAGAAAACTTAAGAGCTGAGCAAAATCGTATTAGTCGCGGAGGAAAAGATAATGAATCACTTATATCACAAGCAAAAGAACTTAAAGAAAGAATAAAGAACTTAGAGCCTAAATTAAGCTTATTGGAGGCTGAATTAAAAAACTTTTTGTTATCTTTGCCTAATATTCCTTTTGATGATGTGCCTGTAGGAAAAGATGATTCTGAAAATAAAGTTTTAAGAAAAGTTTCTGGGGCTTTCAAACTTCCATTTACTCAAGTAAAAGATTACATGGAATTAGGGGAAGATCTCGATATTATTGATACAAAGAGGGCGGCCAAAGTATCTGGGTCTCGTTTTGGCTATATTAAGGGAGGATTAGCTCAACTGGAGTTTGCTTTAATGCAATTTGTGATGGATGTGGTAAAAAAAGAGAATTTTGTGGCTGTTATCCCGCCAGTAATGCTAAAAGATGAAATTGCCCGAGGTACAGGATATTTTGAAGCAGGTGACGAAAAGGAAGCTTATTTTTTACCAGATGACAAGTTATATTTGGCTGGTACTGCCGAACAACCACTAGTAGCCATGCATGCCGACGAAGTTCTTGAGGTAAAAGAGTTACCATTAAGGTATCTTGGTTTTTCAACAGCTTTTAGAAGAGAAGCGGGGAGTTATGGGAAAGATACCAGGGGAATATTAAGGGTTCATCAGTTTGATAAATTAGAGATGGTTATTTTTTCTAAACCAGAAAATTCAAGAAAAGAACACGAATTACTGCTATCTATTGAAGAAAGAATGATGAAATTGCTTAAGTTGCCTTATCAGGTATTAGATATTTGTACAGGAGATTTAGGCAGACCTGCAGCAAAAAAATATGACATTGAAACTTGGCTTCCTTCAGAAAAAAAATATCGCGAAACTCATTCTTCATCAAATTGTACAGATTTTCAGGCCAGACGCTTAAATATTCGTTATAAAGACGAATCAGGAAAGATGCAATTTGTACACACCTTAAACGGTACCGCTTTTGCTATAGGTAGGATTTTAATTATGATTATGGAGAATTATCAGCAAAAAGACGGATCAATTAAAGTTCCAAAGGTTTTGCAAAAATATACAGGATTTAAGATCATAAAACATAAAGCATAAAACATAAAATAAAAAATAATGTTTCATGTTGTGTGTTTCATGTTTCATGAATTATGGAAGAAAAACAAATTATTGTCAAAAACTTATCTATTAATTATAAAGTCTTTGGACAAGGAAAACCCTTTCTTATTTTACATGGCTGGGGATCAAATTCTGATAGGTGGATAAAAGTAGCTGAATTGCTAGCTAAAAATGGACTGTTAGTTTTAGTTCCTGATTTGCCTGGATTCGGTAAAAGCCAAGAACCAAATAAAGCTTGGTCTATTGATGATTATGTTGACTTAGTTGTTGAATTTTTAAAAAATTTTACAGAATTTAAAGAGGAATTTTATTTATTAGGTCATTCATTCGGAGGCGCCGTATCTGTAAAGCTTTCGATTAATCATTCACAAAGGATTAAGAAGTTATTTTTAGCAGCAGCAGCTTGCATTAGGAAGAAAACAACAGCTAAAAGTTATTTACATAAAATCTCAAAAATAATAAAAGTTTTTAGTTTTTTACCTTTGTATAAACAGCTAAGAAAGGCAATCTATAAGTTTATTATTAAGAAAAGTGACTATTCATTTGTTGAAGGTGTGATGAAAGAAACATATGTAAAGGTTATCTTAGAAGATTTATCGCAAAAATTATTGTTTGTGAAAGTTCCTACGGTAATTATTTGGGGTGATCAAGATGAGCTGACTCCAGTAGAATATTCTCATATAATAAATCAGAAGATAGAAAAATCAAAACTTATAATACTTCCTAATATCAAGCATAATTTAGATAGACATGATCATCCAGAAGTTTTAACCGATAAAATATTGAATAATTTGAGTGTAGAAGTTTTTTCGCCAAACGATATAAATCTTTAAAGGCTATAAGTTTCAAATAAAATTTAATGGCTTATTTGTTAAAAATTTTAAGTATTTTTTGGTTTATAGGAACATTAAAATTCATTCTTTTTTGGGTTTATTTGTGGCAACTCAAAGAATATCATATAGGGCGCTTCAAAGATCATTTCAATACCTATAAAGGCAGAAAAATATTCCTTAATTGGCTTTTTGCTTTTAAATTACTGCTTTTTGTTATTCTTTTGTTAAGCTATGACTTCTTTGGCATTGCTTTTTATGTTTTATTCTTGATTTATGGTTTAGAATCAGTATCTTTTATAAACTCTGCATTAAAAAAAAGGCTTAAGCGGCCGATTTTTACAATTAAAACTACTCTTTTGACCCTCGTTTCTTGTTTGCTGTTCGTGGCATTATTCTCTTTAGCCTACAATAAGTCTTCAACTAGTTTTTGGTTCTTATTCTCTATATTGGCAATTGATATATTTACCTCTTTAATAGTTTCAGGAGTAGTTTTAATGTTTCAACCATTATTTGTTTTTGGCAGGAATAATATAATTGAAAAGGCTACAGAAAAAATAAGGAAATTTGATAAATTAGTAGTTGTAGGAATTACCGGTTCTTATGGTAAAACATCAACTAAAGAATTTTTAACTACCATACTTTCTCAGAAATTCAATGTTTTAGCCACTAAAGAGCATAGGAATTCAGAGATGGGCATATCTCAGACTATTTTAGAAGAATTAAATAAAGATCACCAGATTTTTATAGTAGAAATGGGAGCTTATAAAAAGGGAGGGATAACTTTATTATGCGACATTGTCAGACCTATGATTGGGATAGTAACGGGAGTTAATCAGCAGCATATGGCAACATTTGGTTCTATGGAGAATTTGCTTTCTGCTGAGGGCGGAGAAGAATTACTTGATAGATTACCTAAGAATGGTTTAATAATTGTTAATGGTGATAATAAATACTGTGTAGATTTGTATAAAAAAGCCAATATACACAAGAGGGTTTATTCAGAAGAGGGAAGAAAGGTAGAATCTGATATATGGTCAGAAGAGGTTGCTGTAAGCAAGAATTCACTGGATTTTATCGCTATAACTAAAAAGAAAGAAGCGGAACATTTTAATGTTAAAGTGTTGGGGAGACAGAATATACAGAACTTATTAGGAGCAATCTTGGTTGCCAGGGAATTAGGCATGACTTTTGATGAAATTTCAAAAGCTGCAAATAATATCAAACAAGAGCAAGGGGGAATGACTATGAAAACTGGAATTCACGGTATTAATATTGTAGATTCTTCCTATTCATCTAACCCAAATGGAGTTGAAGCTGATCTTAAATATTTAAATGTTTTAAAGGGTAACCCTTCGACTGGGCTCAGGATAAAGAAAATAGTAGTGATGCCTTGTTTAATAGAATTAGGCAAAGAATCAAAGAATGTTCACTATAAAATAGGAGAGAATATGGCAGGAATAGTTGATTTAGCAATTATTACAACAAGAGAAAGATTTAAGGACATAAAAGATGGTGCGGCAAATAGTGGAATGGAAGATAGTAAAGTCATTTTTTCTGAAAAACCGCAGGAAATACTTCATGCAATAACCACTTTCTGTAAATCAGGAGATGTGGTATTATTGGAGGGAAGAGTGCCGAGCGATTTGATAAAATTATTGACTGATGATAAACAAGTTTAAACCAATTTCAATTTCCTTATCTCCTAATGTTCAAAAAGATGATGTTAGATTAGCTTTAAGGTTGCTATTTCAACCTTGGAAATGGAAAAACCCTTCGGCAGGCGGCTCAGGGCAAGTGGGAAATGCTATAAAAGAATTAGAAGATAATTTTAAAAAGTACTTAGGAGTTAAGTACGCTTTTTCTTTTAATTCTGGAAGATCTAGTTTTTTTGCCATTTTAAAATCTCTTAATCTTAAAAATAAAGATTCTGTATTATTGCAAGCTTTTACTTGCAACGCCGTGCCAAATCCTATTTTATGGGCTAATTTAAATCCTATATACGTAGATTGTAATGATAATTTTAATATTGATATCAACGACCTTAAATCTAAAATCTTAAATCACCCGCCTCGCCCGACAAGCGAGCTCGTCGAGGTGGGTAAATCTAAAGTTCTTGTGGTACAGTATACGTTTGGTTTGCCTGCAAATATGGATGAAATAGTTAAAATAGCTAATGAAAATAATCTTATTTTAATAGAAGATTGTGCACATGCTTTGGGTGCAAGATATAATAATCAACTTGTGGGTACTTTTGGAAAAGCCTCTTTCTTTAGTTTTTCTAGGGATAAAGTAATATCTTCTGTTTACGGAGGAATGGCAGTTACTAATGATGATGAAATGGGTAAAAAATTAGAAAAATTACAAAAAGAATTTGGTATGCCAAGTAATTTATGGATTTTGCAACAACTTAGACATCCAATACTACTTAATTATCTTATTCTACCTCTATATAATTTTTTAGATTTGGGGAAAATATTCTTGGTTTTTTCTCAATGGACCCACTTTTTATCTAAAGCGGTCAGCTGGAAAGAAAAAAGGGGATTAAAACCAGATTATTTCCCAAAAGCTTTACCTAACGCATTGGCTATAATGGCTCAAAATCAATTTAATAAATTGGATAGTTTTTATAATCACAGAAAAAAAATAGCCGAATTTTATTATAAAGAATTGCAAAATACTTCATTTAAAATGCCTGATATGATAAACAAACAAAGCTATTTGAGATTTCCAATTCAACATAAAAATGCCCACGAAATCATTTATGAAGCTTGGAATAACCAGAATATTTTAATAGGAGATTGGTACACAAGTCCCATTGCCCCAGATGATACAAAAATAGGCGAAATGAGATATAAGTTGGGAAGCTGTAAAAATGCTGAAAGATTGGCTAAAATAACATTGAATTTACCAACACACATTAATATATCTATGGATGATGCAAAGAGAATAATAAATTTTTTGAAAAAATGGAAATATGCATAGCATATTTTCTGCACTCGTTCGCAAATAAAAATATAATGTGTTACATTTTTACATGCTCACTCATTTGGAAATAAAAGAAATTACAAATAAACAAGAATGGGAGGATTTTCTCCTAAAATGNGAAAGGAAAACGTTTCTGCAGTCTTGGAATTGGGGAGAATTCCAACAATCTTTAGGATATAAAATATGGAGATTAGGAATCGTTGCTACGCAACCGCGGAACGATGCGGAACAAACGCGGAATAACGCGGAAGAAGAACTTGTTGCTGTTGCTTTGGTGATTAAACATACGGCAAGAAGGGGAAATTTCTTATTAGTTCCTCATGGGCCCGTTGTCATAAAACATGAAACATGGAGCATGAAGCAAACTTTGGAAGTTCTTGCAGAAAAATTAAAAGAAATTGCTAAAAAAGAAAAATTAGATTTTATAAGGATAAATCCTATTTGTGAGCGATCTCCAGAAAACGAAAAGATTTTTAAAGATTTGGGTTTCAGGTTACGGGCTCTCCATACACACCCTGAATCTTCTTGGAAACTAAATATTGAACCAACACAAGAAGAAATTTTATCTGGCATGAGGAAAACTACTAGATATTTAGTTAAACAGGCAGAAAAAAATAAAGTTGAAATTATTCAGACTTTTAATATAGAAGATATTGAGATCTTTAATAAAATGCACTTAGAGGTTGTAAAGCGTCAAAAATTTATACCTTTTTCTTTAGAATATTTTAAAAAAGAATTTTCAGCTTTTCTACAGGATGATCACATTGCACTTTTCTTTGCTAAATACGATGGTAAAATTATTGCAGCCTCTTATGGGATATTTTGGTCTGGAATGGCGTTTTACCATCATGCTGCTTTGCTTCCAGAATACAAGAAAATACCAGCCGCCTACTTATTACAATGGAATGCCATTAAAGAGGCGAAAAAGAGGGGATGCAAGGTTTACGACTTCTGGGGCTATTCAGATCCGGTTAAGTACCCAAAGCACCCCTATTCGGGTCCTACACTGTTTAAGATGGGTTTTGGAGGCTATAAAGATGAATACGTAAAGACTCAAGATTTAATAATTTCACAGAAGTACTGGATAAATTATATAATAGAAACTATAAGGCGAATTAAAAGAGGACTTTAAAATTTTAATGAGTTATAGAAAAAAACACATAAAGCCACACTTAAAGAGATTAAAACCTAAAAAGCTATTTTTTAAGAGGCCTATTTTTTGGTTTTCTACTAGTCTTTTGATTATATTAATTTTTTCTTATTTTCTTTTGTTTTCATGGTTTCAAGTATCAAGCATAAATATATCTGGAAATCAGAAAGTTAAAACAGAAGACATAGAAAAATTAGTAGATTCATTTGTTAATAAAAAAATATTGTCTCTTGGATTTTTAAATGTTAATTCAAAAAGCATAATTCTTTTAAATGGTAAAAAATTGTCATATGAGATTTTAAGTAAATTACCAGATATCGGAGAAATAAAAATAAAGAAGCAATTCTCTAATACAATAAACGTATCAGTTAAAGAGAGGGGACAGTTTGCTATTTTATGCAACGAAAATAATACATGTTTTTCAATTGATGATAGTGGAACTATTTTTTCTAATGTTTTAGGAGAATTCAATGATTCTTTAGTATTAGAAAAAAATATAAATTTAGGAGAAACTGATTTGGGTCAAAATGTTATTGATAAGAATATAATTGATCAAATAAAAATGGTTAACCAAAGCTTGGTTGATAATTTTCAGATAAAAGTTACTAAAGTTTTTATTTCAAATTATTTACAATTTAAAACTTCTGAAGGTTGGTCAGCTTATTTTGACAATTCTTCAGATATGAAATTACAGATTTCAGAAATAGATTCTTTGTTAAAGGGAGAGATTTCAGAAGAGAAAAGAAAGAATTTAACCTATATTTATCTTCAATATAAAGATAGAGCTTACTACAAGTGAGTAGTTTATAGTTAGTAGTTAGTAGATTTTCTACCCACTACCCACTACAAACTATAAACTAATACTATCTTCGGCCTTCGAAGGCTTCGCCTAGGGTTTCTTCGTCGGCGTATTCAAGTTCTCCGCCAACAGGTAAGCCTTTAGCTAAGTGGGTTATTTTTAAATTGGGAATAGATGCTTGGATTTCTTTTAAGGCTTTTTCAACCGAGAAACTGATTGATCTGCTTTCAACAGTGGGGTTAATGGCAATAATTATTTCTTTAAAGTTACCCTCAACCCCAAATTTTTTAGAGTTCTTAATTCTTTCTTTTAGTGCTTCTATTCTAGATTCGTTTCCTAAAATAAAGTAGAGACCATTATATTTTTTCTTGCTTTCAATTGAAAGAAGGTCTATTTCTTTTTCAACGATACATAGTAGTTGTTTATCTTTTGATGGATTAGAACATATTGGGCATAATGTACCATTAGAGTTTTCAAACGGTAAAAAACAAAAACTGCATAGTTTTATATTTTTTAATCCTGATATAGCATCTGCTAATTCAAATATTCTTTCCTTAGGTTGTTTTATTAAGTAAAAAACAAAACGGCTGGCCGTTCTTGGGCCGACCGTTGGAAATTTAGAAAATAAATCAATTAATCTCTTTATTGAATCCACTTAATTATTTAGTTTATAGTTTGTAGTGAGTAGAAAATTTACCAACTACGAACTACTCACTACAAACCAGTCTTACATTTCTTCTACATCTACTGTGTAGTCAGTCTGCTCTAAGTTTCTAAAGCTAGCTCTATTTTCATCGAAATAAAGCTTCACTGTTCCTGTTGGACCATTTCTGTGTTTAGCAATAATAATTTCAGCAATATTTTTTTCTATAGCATTTTCATTGTATTTATCTTCTCTATAGATAAATAAAACAACGTCTGCGTCTTGTTCTATAGCTCCTGATTCTCTCAAGTCAGAAAGCATTGGCCGATGAGGCGTTCTTTGTTCAACTGCACGAGATAACTGAGATAAAACTAAAACAGGTATATTTAATTCTTTAGCCAAAGATTTTAAAGCTCTTGAGTTCTCTGTAACTTGCTGAATAGGGGAGGCGTATTTATTAGTCGTATCCATTAACTGTAAGTAGTCAATTACTAATAAGCCTAATCCCTTGTCTGCCTGCAGTCTTCTAGCCATAGCCCTTATTTGAAGAATGTTGGTTGAACTCATGTCGTCTATGTAAATAGGCGCTTCAGAAAGAGTTCCCATAGCTGATTGAATTCTTGAAAAGTCGTTATCTCCTGGTCCATCGTTTAATTTTCCAGTTCTTAATTTCCATAAGTCTATATTGGCGTGAGCGGCAATCAATCTATCTACTATCTGGTCTTTTGCCATTTCTAAGCTAAAAACGCCAACTGGTAAATTCTGATAAACAGCTACGTTTCTTGCAATATCCATAGCTAAGGTAGA
>C687J35174_10010002_pt1 | contig 11827 bp, 13 predicted proteins | sample RifCSPhighO2_01_FD_35174 | JGI IMG/M metagenome (IMG submission 35174) | reverse complement strand
TGGCGTAGGTTATAAAGTGTTTTTGACCGTTTATACTTTCGGTAAAATTGCCGGAAAAAAAGATGTTGTTTTTTTCATCCACACCCATGTCCGCGAAGACGCGATTGACCTCTATGGATTTTTAACTTTGGAAGAGCTGGAAATGTTTGAACTTCTGATTTCCATCGCCGGTGTCGGGCCAAAATCAGGACTGGGAATTTTAACCGTGGCTGATCCCAAAACAATTAAAACGGCCATACTCAACGAGGACTCGTCCATACTTACCAAGGTTTCGGGGGTGGGAAGGAAAACCGCCGAGCGGATTATTCTGGAGCTGAAAAATAAAATCGGAGATCTTTCCGAAGGGGACAAAGCGAAAGCAATTGGCGATTCCGACGCTATTGAAGCATTGGTTTCAATGGGATATTCCGTCTCTGAAGCCCGCGAAGCGCTAAAACATATACCGGTGGAAGTCAAAGATATCGGGCAGAGAATTAAAATGGCGCTGAAAAATTTGGGTAGGAAATAAATTATGTATATAGATTTTTTGCAATCGGAGGAATGGCGGAAGTTTCAAGAGGCGACGGGAAAAAGAACTTTTCATATTTCTTCGCAAAAATCCCCCTCTAGTCCCCTCGCCTCGATTCGGCGAAGCGGGCATTTTGAAAAGGGGGAGGATTTGTTTTGGGCGAATATTATTGAACATAAACTTCCGATTGTTGGAAAGTACTTATACATACCACGGGGTCCAGTTATCAGTGAACAAGGAATAGTGAATAGCAAACAATATTTAACTTTAATTAATTTAGCGAAAAAGGAAAATGCCGGGTGGGTTCGATTTGATGCCAATGATTCGCACATATTGTATATAATTCGCGAAAATTGGCGAGTTATAAAAGCCCCCCATGATATGCAGCCGAAAGAAATTTTTGTGATTGATATTACAAAATCGGAAGAAGAATTGTTGGCTGAAATGAAAGAAAAAACGCGTTACAATATCCGGCTTGCGGAGAAGAAAGGAGTTCAGATAAGAATTATGAATTATGAATTAGGAATTAAGAATAATTATCTTGATAAGTTCATTAATTTGGTAAAAATTACGGCAGAGCGGAATAAAATCACGGCCCATCCGGAAGGTTATTACCGCAAGATGTTTGAAGTTATTCCCAAAGAAAATTTAAAATTATATGTGGCGGAATATGAAGGCAAGGTAATCGCGGCTAATATTGTGGTATTCTACGGCGATACCGCCACTTATCTTCACGGCTCGTCTGACAATGAATACCGGAATGTCATGGCGCCGTATCTTTTACAGTGGCGGGCGATTCAGGACGCGAAGAAAGCAGGATGTCATTTTTACGACTCAGGAGGGGTAAAAATTTCAAATCCTAAATCCGAAATCCTAAATCCTAAACAAATTCAAAATTCAAAATTCAAAATTCAAAATTCCAGCGATAGTTGGCAGGGTATTACAAGATTCAAAACCGGTTTTTCGCCCAATACCCAACCGGTTGAATTTGCGGGAAGTTATGATATTGTCATTAACAAGGCAAAGTATGCCATTTATAAGTTGCTTCAAAAAATGAAATCAGTTGTATGAAAAAAATCATTCCCCAGCCGATCAAAAATATTTATCATCTTTTCCAAGCCGTTTTGGCGAATTTTATCTATGGTTTTCCGGGGAGAAACATCAAAGTCATAGGTGTGACCGGAACGAACGGTAAAACCACGACGGTGCAGATGATTACCAAAATCCTGGAAGAAGCGGGAAGGAAAGTAGCGATGGCGTCAACGATTAATTTCAAAATTGGGGAGAAAGAGTGGGTGAATAAGTCCAAATTCACTACCCTTTCCAGTTTTCAAATTCAAAAATTTATTTTAGACGCCGTAAAGTCCGGATGCAAGTATCTGGTTTTGGAAACATCCTCTCATTCTCTGGACCAATATCGGGTTTGGGGAATTAAATTCGATACGGCGGTGATTACCAATGTGACCAGAGAACATCTGGATTATCATGAGACGATGGAAGAATACCGCGCGGCAAAATTAAAATTATTCAGAAAAGCAAAAACGGCGGTAGTTAATTTGGATATGGAAAGACCGGAAGAATATCTCGACTGTAAAGCTGAAAATATTTTTGGTTACAGTCTTGAAATATCAAATTCAAAATTACAAATTCCAAATAAATATCAAATTCAAAATTACAAATTCCAAACAGCGATCGCGGAAAATATAGAGGAAGGAATAAATTATACGAAATACCAAATACAAAATACTAAATACTTATTAAATCTTCCCGGAAGATTTAATGTAGAAAACGCGCTGGCGGCGGCCTGCGTCGGAATTTCAGAAGGCATAAATTTGGAAACAATCGCCAAGGCGCTGGAAAAAATCAAAGGCATTCCGGGGCGGATGGAATATGTTCCGAATGGCAAAGGGATGAATATAATAATTGACTACGCCGTCACGCCGGATTCACTGGAGAAGTTATATTCGTTAGTAACGAATATAAAAAAAAATCTCCCTTTAGAAAAGGGAGAAGTCCGAAGGACAGAGGGATTTGAAGAGATTGATAAGTTTTTCAAATCCTCCCCTAACCCCTCCTTTTCCAAAGGAGGAGAATCTAAAATAATTGCTGTTTTTGGCGCCTGCGGGGAAAGAGACCACGGCAAAAGGCCGATGATGGGGGAAATCGTATCGCGATACGCGGATTATATCATTTTAACTAATGAAGATCCCTACGGAGAGAATCCAGTCCAAATTATTAATGAAATTGAATCAGGAATAAGGAATAAAGAATCAGGAAAAGGTTTTTGGAAAATAATGGACAGAAGAGAAGCGATTAAAAAAGCCCTGCAGATCGCAAAACCGGGGGACTATATTATTGTCACCGGCAAAGGCGCGGAAGAAACGATGGCGATCGGGAATAAAAGAATTCCGTGGAATGATAAAAAAGTCATCCTAGAAGTTTTGCAAGGAGTATCGTCAAAATAAATCCAAGTATTCCTCCCGCAATCACCTCGCTGATCTTGTGCCCCACTCTTTCCTTGAGCCGGGGGTATTTTTTTTCATCCACCGGCAATTGGCGGACGAGCATATTCAAATATCTCCCCTGGTCGCCCATATACATTCGGAGCCGCACCGCGTCGTCAATGACGATGATTGCCAGAATTACCGAAATAGCGAACGCTCCCGATCGGAAATGATCCGTGTCAAAAAGTCCGACCGAGGTGACAAGTGAAATGATGAAAGCGGTGTGAGCGGACGGCATATGGCCGTGGGTCATGGCGTAGCGGATGTCCCAGCCGTGTTTTATGGAGTACATGAAAAATTTTATCACCTGGGTAAATATTCCGACGAATATCGGGATGACGAACACTTTATGGCTTACGATTAAATTTGAAATTGTTTCCACGCTTTAATTATAATACATTTTTCGTTATTTGGGAATTTTCCATAATTTCCCCAAAACAAGCCAAAATTCGGATGTCAGAATTCCGTCAAAAGGTTAAAAATTGCTTATTTAAGCCAAAAAGTTCATTTTTCATTTGACACAGGACTAAAATTTTGCTATAATGGACAGTCAAAATAAAAATTCGAAATTTAAAGGAGGAAAGATGAAAAAAGTTTTAAGAAGTGCAGTTATTAAGATAAAAATTTATCTTTTAAACCGGGAAGCAAATATTCTGCTTTCCCGCCTCCGCTAACATGTTGAGTGGCTGGCTATCATATATAAAATTTTCCAGCCACTCATCTCTCATTCCGAGAATGTTAAATAAAAACATTTTCGGAATGGGAGAAGTTGCTGTTCTTTTAAAAAATTCCAGAGGGCAGAGTGGCGATTGTCGGGTTATCCCGGTAATTGCCGCCATGCCCTTTGGGTAGATAAAAACAATTAAATTTTTTCCTAAGGAGGGAAAGATGAAGAAGACCATTGGTGTCTTATTAGTTTTAATTTTTGTAGCATGGGTCGTAGCAAGGATTGTAATTGGTATTCAGTTTAATCAAAACTGCGGGGGATATCTTAAAAGAGCGGCTGACGCCAACACCGTAGAACTTGCCAAAAAGCAACTCGAAATAGCATTAATGTATATTGAGCAGAAACAGTTAACTTCCGGATATACATCCATTATCTATCGAACACCGAGCGAGGAGGTAGGATTCTGGTATGAAAATCTGAAAAGCTCTCTAAATGAATTAAGTACTTTAAAACCAGATGCTACACCACTCGAGAAAAGCAATATGCTGATAAAATTAAGAGAAACACTGTTAGATGAGGGTCAAAGCACTACAGTTACAATTCCGGCTGGAATAAGTGTGTATCCATACAATACGGCAATGGCTATACTTGGGGGTATATTGTTGATTCCTGCAGTGGTAGGAGTAAAATTATTAAAATCCGCATAGCGGAGAGGGAGAAAATGGAAAATAAATGCACTGGTTGCGAGCATTTTGGTCCGAAATGCTTACAGCCGAAGGATGGGAAAAACCTAGGTGAAGGCCTGGGTTGCGCAAAAGAATAAAATGGACAAAGGACACTGTCGTGAGATAGCGTCCTTTTTTATTTTCCCAAATTGTAGTATTATTAAAAAGCATAATTTTTAACCTCGCCTCGAGTCCTCTCCTTATCTAAGGAGAGGAGGACAAGGAATAATACTATGGGAGTGGGACTAATTTTAATCATTATCCTGGCGGCGGTCGCGCTATGGATAATCGCGATTTATAACGGTCTTATCACGCTCAAAAACCGGGTGGATGAGGCATGGAGCGACATTGAGGTTCAGCTCAAAAGAAGATATGATTTAATTCCTAATTTAGTGAACACCGTCAAGGGCTATGCCGCGCACGAAACCGGCGTGTTTGAAAAAGTAACCGAGGCCAGGAGCCGGGCGATGGGCGCGGGAACCGCCCAAGATAAAGCCCAGGCGGAAAATATGCTCACCGGCGCGCTGAAGTCATTATTCGCGGTCGCGGAGGCCTATCCGGATCTCAAAGCCAACCAGAATTTCTTGGAACTGCAGAGGGAGCTTACCGACACGGAAGATAAAATTCAGGCGTCCCGCCGGTTCTACAACGGCAATGTACGCGACTTCAACATCAAGATTGAGGTCTTCCCGAACAATATTATCGCCGGAATGCTGAAATTTTCCAAACGGGAATTTTTCGAGCTTCAGGAAGAGGCGGCCAAAGAACCGGTGAAGGTGGAGTTCTGATTTCTCTACGAATTACGAATCTCTTACGAATGTACGAATTTATTTATAATTCGGTAAAATTTTTTAATGTCTACGATTTATACGCAGCAAGACAAAAACACCCGATTAACCTGGGTTTATATCACCGGGTTTTTGGTTTTTGTGATCGGGGTCGGTTATGTTTTCGCCGGAGCGATGAATAACAGCGCTATTTTATACGGGTGTGTTATTTTTTCCATCCTGATGAGCTTCGGATCTTACTGGTGGAGCGATAAAATTGTTTTGGCGATGAGCGGAGCCAAAGTTGTGACGCATGACCAGGGGAGGGAGGTTTATCATCTGGTAGAAAATCTTTGCATCACTGCCGGCCTTCCGGTTCCCAAGATTTACATTATAGAAGATAGCGCTCCCAACGCTTTCGCGACCGGGCGCGATCCCAAGCACGGAGTGATTTGTTTAACCACCGGAATAATCCAGAAACTGGAAAAAACTGAACTGGAAGGCGTGATCGCCCACGAACTTTCCCATATCGGTAACCGCGACATTTTATTATCCACAGTTGTCGTAGTGCTAGTGGGATTTATTACATTACTGGCCGATTGGTTCCGCCATTGGTCATTCGGAAGAAGAGGCAGCGACAGGGAAGGCGGAGGACAACTTCAATTAATACTTTTTATTTTGGCAATAGTTCTTTCTATTTTGGCGCCTTTTGCGGCCATGCTGATGCAGTTGGCGATTTCTAGGAAGAGAGAATTCTTAGCGGACGCTTCCGGAGCATTATTAACCCGCTATCCAGACGGATTAGCGCGGGCTTTAGAAAAAATTTCCAAAGATACCGAACCCCTGGAAGCCGCCAACCGCGCCACGGCGCATCTCTATATCGTCAATCCATTCAAAGGCAAAAAACTTACAAAACTTTTTATGACCCATCCGCCGATCGTAGAACGCATTGCTGCCTTGCGAGAATTGGAAATTAAATGAGCATAAAATGCTCTCATAATAAATCCGTATTATATTATGGAAATCTTTCATAAATCTATAAATGAATATGTATATGTAATTTTGTCCGTATGGACAAAATTACATATTATGATAACATATAACATATAACAATATAAGATAATTAATAGCTATTATGATACGGCGAAAACAATGGTTAAAATAGTTAAGCATAAAAGAAGAAGGATAATTAAAGCGGAATATAAACCATCTTTGGGGGAAAGAGTGGAAGATTTTTTGCATTCAGACACTGCTTCAGCAACGGCGACAAAAATTTTGCTGGCAACAGCAGGACTAGGCATTTTAGTATTCGGTGGCGCTGTTATCCCAGGAATTTTAAAAGCATTAAAAGGATTTGAATTTTCCAGTGTTGAAAGTAAAAACGGAGAATTAGCTAAAAAAGATGCTCAAAATGCGCTAAGCAACCTAAAAAGACAGAAACTAATCAAAATTGTAAAAGAAAAAGACGGGAAGTTTAAAATTAAACTTACCAACAAGGGCAAAAAAAGATTTTTAAAACTATCACTGGAAAGCGTTTCTATCAGTAATCCGGAGAAATGGGATGGTAAATGGCGGATTGTAATATTTGACATTCCCAATGACTCTAATCCAGCGCGAGTGGCATTAAGAAGGAAGATGAAAGAAATGGGATTGAAACAATTACAGAAAAGCGTTTGGGTCCATCCTTATGAATGCGAGGATGAAATATTATTCGTAGCTGAAGTTTTTGAAGTAGAGGAATATGTGGAGATAATAACCGCCGAAAAAGTTCTGCATGAAAAAATCCTGCGGCAAGCATTTAATGTTTAATTCATTTTTATCCTCACTTCCACATCCTATCTCTACTCAGTAAAATATGTATGCAACTTTGTCCATATGGACAAAGTTGCATACACTATTTAATACTGATATTTTTGTCGTTATTTCAGAAAAAAGGACGAGATTATATCTCGTCCTTTCTATAGTTTATTCTTTTCTGTATATAATCAAATGCCTCCTTTTTCTGAAGATCAAATACTATATCGATTATCTCGTACATATTCTTTGGAAAATATTTATTGAGATAATCTGCAATGTTTATTCCGGCGAGACCGTGATTGTTGGGATCTTTAACTTCAAGATAAAAACCAAACTCGTAAAATTTGACTGCGGCTTTTAAAATACCCCCTTTTCTAAATGATTCTGCCTCTGGTCTTTCGCCATAAGCGATATTTACTAGGGATAATGTTAACGCAAGCAGGACAATTATTTTTTTTCATTCCTCCTCCTTTTATTCTAGATATTTTGCGTCGTCTGGAAATTTTTTAACAAATTTTACTGCTTCATTCAGTGTTAATATAGCGTCTGCAATTTGTTTGCTTGTGAAGGGCTTTATTCGACCTTCATCGTGTGGGCATGGTTCGAATTTCCACCCAAACCATTTATTGCGTGTTGACGAGCTATACCCATCATTCGGGTGTTCAACAATAAATACGCGATCAAAATTACCGCTACCGTAATCATGTCCAGTAAGTGCATAGGGTTTTACAGTTTCATTTACTGAAGTTAGGTGTATAATTTTTTTAACATTTTTTCGTTTAATGTCGAACATTGATCCGAACACAATTACTATCGGTTCCATAAGAACGCTATCAGTTTGGTAGTATTGTTTTGTAGTTGTTTCTTCCATTCGAACTTTATATTCCTGAAAATAACCCTCGTAAGTATTATCGGATAGTATAGGATTATAGTTATAATACTGTTCAGCAATAAAACCTCCACCAAATGAAAGAATGCCCATGGAAAATACAGAACAAATTAAAAAGACCGTACCAATAGCACAACAAATAATCCCCCCAATAATTACGGCTATCTCTATTGGATGTAAAACATTGATTTCTTTCATTTTTTTACCTCAATTTTCAAAGATCTTTCTCCCAAAGGGAGAATAGGGCATAATACAATAATTATAAATTATGACAATAAATTTATACAAGAAATACAAAAATTTAGCTAAATTAAGCCATTTTATTTTTTAAATTTCCAAAATGTTGACAAAAAAGTTGTCATTTGATATTATGTCGGCATGCGGGACGATTTGCTAAAAAATTTAGAAGATGTTGGTCTGGAGCCAAAAGAGGCCGAAATTTACTTGGCGGTTTTGTATTTAGGTAAAGCCACCATCGCGGATATCGCCCGCAAATCTAAAGTTAAGCGGATGACGGTTTATCAGCATATTGACGATTTGACGCAAAAAAATCTGTTGCACAAGACGGCGCAGGGCAAAAGAGTTTATTATGTCGCTGAAAGCCCGGAAAAAATAATCAAAATACTGGAGCGTAAGCAAAAGCATTTTAAAAAAGTCCTGCCGGATCTCAAAAATATTTTCGGACATTCTTCCCACAAGCCGCAAATCCGGTTTTATGAAGGCATTGAAGGCATGCGGGCGATTTATGACGAAATGACCAAGACATCGCAGACGATTTATGGCGCTTTCGCGGCGGATAAGTATTTTTCCGTGTTTAATGAAAGCGACAATGAAAGATTTTTTGGCAATATACGGGAAAATGGAGGGCAAATTAAAGATCTAATTGAAGATACGCCAATCGGCAGAAAACACGCGAAAAGTAATAATTATAAAGATATTGGCGCGCCTCAAATATTGCCCAAGGATTTTAAATTAACCGTTGATCTGATGGTTGCCGGCGACAGAGTCGCGATGATTTCTCTCGTGAATCTAATCGGCGTGGTGATACAAAATTCCGAAATCGCTGAACTACAGAGAAATTTTATCAAGTTTATCCGGAGAAGCATCTAAAAATATTTTTTTACGCAAGAATGTAATTTTCCGCATATGCAAAAAATTATATCTAACTCAATATAAAGTTTCCTAAAGCGAAGCTTTAGGAAAAGCTATTTTTTATGCAATTCAAAATTCCCAAAAATGACAAATATCATTGGACGCGGCATTCAATTTATAAAATGCGGCAATACGGATTAAGCGCGCAGAGAATCAAAAGGGTCATAAAAAATCCGGAAAGGATTGAAGAAGGAATAGTAAAAAATACCGTCGCTGTAATGCAACCTAGTTCCACCAGAATAAAAAACGGCAAGAAATCATGGAGCCAGGAAATTTGGGCGATGTACCAGCTTAAAAGAATCGAGAATAAGGAATTAGGAATTAAGAATAATGGTAAAGATAAAAATTTAAAAAACATTCATAATTCTAAATTCATAATTCATAATTCTGCGAATCAGCAGCTTCGCATTATCAGCGCTTGGCGCTATCCGGGAGTGAGCCCCAAAAATAATCCGATTCCGGAAGAGATTTTAGAGGAAATAATAAAAGTACTGTAGAAAAAAATAAAACGGTCTGTTAAGACCGTTTTATTAATTTATTATTTCCACTTCTGTTCCGACCGGTATTGTTTTAGCAAAATCCACTCCTTCCTTATTTCTCATCCGTACGCATCCTCCGGTAACACGCTTTCCAATTTGGCTTTCATCATTGTTTCCATGAATTCTATAGATGCATCCACGCGATGTGCAGTGGGAAAGATGTATTTTGAACGCGCCCATGAAATTATTCGGATCTCCGGGAGAAACTTTTTCGGGAACATAAATACCCTTTTTCGCTAAGTGATTTCTTGTATTCGGTGTTGGATACCAGAAGGGTTCCAATTCTATCTTTGTTATAATTCCCTTTCCAATCGGATATACATCTAATCCTTTCTTCGCGGTGGCGGCGGCGTATTCCCTGACCAATACCAGTGAATCATTTTTTATCTCGTAGAGGATTAATTTTTCTTCACTGATTATTATTTTTATGTAGTATCTATTTTCCGGCTGGATGGGATTATTAATAATGTTTTCCTGGCTTCCGGTTTTCAGGGGGAATAACATTAGTAAAATCACTGTTTTTAAAAGAACTTTTTTAAGCATGGCAAAACCTCCTTTCTTATGATTATATTCCTAAGGGGATAATTTGTTAAATTATGGAATAAGTGCTAAAATTAAACTGGCATGCATTATGCAATAAACATCATAAAACGAGAGGAGGTGTTCTATGGACGAACAAAATCAATCTAATCCGCCAGCTGGCGGACAGCAACCAAATCAGCCCCAGCCGGCGGCGCCGACCACTGATGAAAAGGATATTAAGGATAACAAACTTTGGGCGCTTTTGGGTTATCTCGGAATTTTGTGCCTGATTCCCCTTTTGGCCAAAAAGGACTCAAAATTCGCCCAGTTTCACGCCAAGCAGGGACTCATAATGCTGATCGGAGAATTTTTCGTGTGGATTCCCATAATAGGATGGATTTTAGGAATTGTTATTTTGGTTTTCTGGGTTATGGCAATCATCAATGTGTTTTCCGGAAAGATGCAGAAACTTCCGATAATCGGCGATTTGGCTGAAAAGATTAACATATAATTTAAGATCCAATTCATTTCTTAAATAAGGCAGGCGATTTTCATAATTGCCTGTTTTGGTTTATAATAAGATTACGAATTACGAATTTAACGAAAATACGAAATATTATAAAATCTATTCGTAATTTCGCAAAATTCGTAGTTCGTAAATGTGAGCATATGAAACGAACTAAAATCGTTGCCACTATCGGGCTGGCGTCGGAAAAAAAAGAGACACTGGAAAAAATGATACAAGCGGGAATGAATGTGGCGCGGCTTAATTTTTCCCACGGCGACTACCAATGGCATTCAAAAATAATTGATACCATCAGGAATATTTCCCGGGCCAGGAAAATTCCCGTGGGAATTTTAGCCGACCTCCAGGGGCCGAGAATCCGCGTTTTGATCAGCGGAGACATGGAAGTGAGAAACGGAGAAATCGTGAAAATTTTTGATATTACCGGAAAGCCGAATTATGAAACTGACTCAAAATTTATTACCCTTGACTGCCCGGATATTATTGAAGACATCAAAATAAACAATGAGATTTTAATCGAAGACGGNCTGATAAAATTAANGGTCTTCAGAAAAAACAGGAATTGNCTGGAAACCGAAGTGGTCAATGGGGGAATAGTGAAAAACCACAAAGGAGTGAATATTCCGGGCGCGCGGCTCAATGTCGGAGCGATAACCGAGAAGGATGAGAAGGATCTTAAATTTGCGCTTAGTAAGGATGTTGATTTTGTCGCTCTGTCTTTCGTGAAAGACGGTAAAGATATTAAGAATCTCAAGAATAAAATAAAGAAGATTGCCAAAAGAGAAAAAAATGCGCCCTTAATCGTTTCCAAAATTGAAAGGGCGGAAGCGATTGAGAATATTGACGAGATCATAAGGTCTTCCGACATTATTATGGTTGCCCGGGGCGATCTGGGAATTGAAATGGAGGAAAGCAAAGTGGTTATTTTTCAGAAAGAAATCATCGCCAAATGCCTTCGCGCGGCCAAGCCCGTTATCGTCGCGACGCAGATGCTGGACTCGATGATAAGGAACCCCCGGCCGACCCGGGCGGAGGTGAGCGATGTTTCCAACGCGGTCATTGACCACGCGGACGCGGTGATGCTTTCCGGGGAAACGGCTGACGGAAAATATCCGGTGGAAGCGGTGGAAATAATGGAAAAAATCGTTGAAGTGACAGAGTCGTCCCCATTTGACGATCTGGGACATGGATTTCTGAAAGACAAAAAACTTTCCGTATCAGCCGCGGTATC
>C687J35174_10009995_pt1 | contig 11832 bp, 16 predicted proteins | sample RifCSPhighO2_01_FD_35174 | JGI IMG/M metagenome (IMG submission 35174) | reverse complement strand
CGATGACGTAGGCGAGCGGCTCGCCCGTGGCGAGCCGCCTCTTGTCCCCAAAATATTCCGGCGTTTCTCTGCCGAGATATTTTTCATCGAGCAGCCACTTCTCATCACGAGTCATGTGCAGACGCTAGCATATATGCAAAACGCCCGCCCCTTTCGGAGCGAGCATTGTGCTATCTCGACGAGAGATTAATATCCGCCGCGACCGTATCCGCCGTTGCCACCGCCGTAGCCGCCGCGATCACTACCACCAAAGCCGCCTTCGCGACGAGGAGGTCTATCACCCTGCGGGCGAGCGAAGGATACTGAGAGCGTCCGCCCGTCCATCTCCTTGCCGTCCCAACGATCGATCGCCGCTTGCGCCTCTGCTTCGGAGGCCATCTCGACGAAGCCGAAACCGCGTGAGCGGCCGGTCATACGATCGCTAATAATGCTCGCAGAAACGACTGTACCAGCCTCGCTAAAGGCCTTTTTCATATCGTCTTCTGTCGAGCGATAGGGAATACCGCCTACGTAAAGCTTGTTTCCCTGTACTGATGCTGTGTCCATGAATTGGATTTAACTTAATTAACCTCGCCGAAACTGAACACTTTGAGGTCTTGTGGACGCTGCGAAGCTCTAATACTCTGCGAGTGAGATTAGTATGACAGAAATGCCGATAAGACGCAAGTTGGGTGGGGATAATTATTGTTGCCAACAAAAAAGGAAAGCCCACGGTGTCCCGAGGGCCTTCCGTGAGCCTATACCGGTTCAACTCCAACCGAGCGCGCACATGAGGCTGTCCCAACGAACGCGAAGCTTGTTCCAGACTACGATGCCTACTGCGCGCAAACGATCCTGGAGTGGGACCTTTGGCAGATTGAGAATGAGCAGCTGGTGACGCCGGGAGAACCGATTGCTGGGTTTGATGAATGGTCTTCGCTCTGTTCGTGTCAGAATCATAGCAATTTTCCTCCAGATGTGATCATACACCACCCCGCCGATAAAATGGTGAGGGTCGGCGTACGCAGTGATACGAACGCCGATCCGGTTCTAGTCCGTTTTCCGTTTGTTTCGTGCACGCGGTCTCGTCAGACCGTTTCCGAGTAGCCGTAGCTCGACCTCGAGGTTGTAGATAATGCCCGAACTTGCCTCATACGCAGCCTTTCGGACGCTACGCGCAAGCGCTAGCTTGCCTCTGAGAATCCGCCGTTTCGTATCTTCGTGTGTTTGGTACATTCCCCTAACCCTCCTTTCAGAGACATGCGCCTCGAAGCGCGGCCTCTTGTTTTAGGACGACATCGGCGAATCTGCGGATAGCGACTGATTCGGTCTCGCTACCGCGCCGACAACTCTCGTGCAGCGCTCGCACCTTTTCTTTCGTCGTCGCTCGGTCGAGATTCCGTCTGATGATGACATCCTCGACATCGTATTTCAGTCCAAGCGCTGTCAGCACGCTATCTACGGGAATGTCGAGATCCTGCGCGATCTCTGTCGCGAGATCTCGCGTGTACCCGTTATTCTTGTTGCCCATTTCCTCACACATGACCACCTCCTCGGTTCTGGTCTGTTTTTTGTGAACGCGGTCCGTTCAGCACTATATCTTTCACGTGTGAAATAGCAAGCTTCAACAACAATGACAGAATTCGCTCGGCAGGGTTCACCTGCCGAGCGAATAGCTCACGCTTCCGGGACATGCAGAAGCCACAATATTCCCAGAAGCAACACAACGAGTAATCGCCACATGCCACACCTCCTCTATCGCTTCTGTTAGTGGAGTGCTTCCTTCAGGNGCTTCTGTTCGCGGGTCGCGCGCCGCATCCCTTTGGTCACCATGCTATAGACCCTGATTTGAGCGATGCTATCGTGCACGAGCTGTGTGACCGCCAGCGTCGCCTGGGTAGAAGCCTTTCCGTTCTCGACAACGGTCTTGCATATCCTGTTAATGTACGGAGTCAATCGTCCTTCAAGATATTTCTTGAGAGCTCCTCTTGCCATTCGCCGGCGTCGCATAGGTCTCTTCATCGCGAACCTCCTTTCTCGTAATCTATGGGATCTGGATCCGTGTGTACTATAGCTTTCATTTGGGAAATAACAAGATTATGCAATTCTGCGGACGGACTTTTTTATCAACCTTTGACCTTGATTTCCCCGGAGCCATACGGCCGGGGTTTTTAGTGAGTACGTAAAGTCTTCTCTTTAAGCAGATTCAATTCCCTTGATAATATACTGATTTGCGCTTCGAGCCGTTGGGTTCGTTCCGTGAGCTTTGCTTCAAACTGTTTAGCATGTCCCGCAAGCGTCTCGGCGACGGCCATCATGTCGGTAACATCTTCCATTGCGAGAAAAATTGTGGGCGGGAAGAGTTTTGCGGCAGCGTCTTCTTTAAAGTGAATTTGGCGAGCATTTAAAATCATCACCTTACGACCAATGAATGGGAAGTTGTGCTCTACTTCAAAACCCTTAAAAAAGGAGTTCTTCGGCAAAATATCTTCAAGGAGTTTCCGAAGGGCAGGGATATCCCATTGGCCGTTCCCGAGGTCGTATACAATTTTCCCTTCAGTATCCTTGCGTTCCACCTGAAAGGTCTGATAAAAGCAATCATTAGCCGCCATGACACGCAGGTCCTTATCGAGAATCAGGATTGGTTCTCGCACGATATCTACTACCGTCTTGATATATGTCCAACTTTCTTCCCACACCCTCTCAACAAATTCGGGGGGAATCGCGACAAACGTCTTCACCCTATCTCCACTATTTTTGTTCATATACTTAGAGCCGTGAGGAGGCGGCGCTTATTACAGAAAGATGATGTTTGCACAATATGCTATACTATCGGTGTGTAACTTCTCCTCAATCTGTCAAGACTGTAATACCTCTGTAATGTGGTGTCGCTCGCCCCGGCATGTCTTTATATGACTCCTCAAAAGGAGAAACAGCAGCAGGACATACTAACTGAAGCTCATCACGCCTATTCGAGCGGACTTTCTACGCGTGCATTTTTTAAACTCCACGACCGCGCAATGAGTGATGATTTAGTTCAGGATACGTTTATGAAAGCTTGGAAGTATCTTGTGAGAGAAGGGAAAATTGACGTGATGAAGTCCTTCCTCTACCACGTTCTGAATGATCTCATCGTGGACGAATATCGTAAGCGCAGAAACGCTTCCTTGGATTCACTTCTTGAAAAGGGGTATGAACCAAGTGTCGATTCTCGAGAGCAACTAGTAAATATATTCGATGGGAAGGCGGCTCTGCTCTTAATCGCTCGCTTGCCTCCGCAGTATCAGACTGTCATGCGTATGCGATACGTGCAAGATCTTTCCTTAAAAGAAATGTCGCTTATCACGGGCAAATCGAAGAATACGATTGCAGTGCAACTGCACCGGGGGCTCGCGAAGCTGAAGCAGTTATACAAGCACTCATAAAAGACAGTGTCACCGAACGCGTAGATGGACGGCTCCAGACATAAGAGCTGAACCCTCTTTTACCCATTATTCACACAGTATGCTTTGGACAATTGTCGTCATCTTGGTCATTCTGTGGCTTCTTGGATTTAGCTTTCACCTCGGTGGGAACGTAATTCATACGTTACTCGTCATTGCTCTTATCATAGTTATTATTCAACTGCTGAGTTAATAAAAAATATTATGGATTCATATAATTCTCCTAGTACGAAGCCTCTCTATCGGGGTACACAAATTGTCTGGTACATACTCGGTCTCCTAGAAGTACTGCTCGCATTCCGCCTTGCATTGAAGCTCTTTGGAGCAAATGCTGGTGCCGGATTCAGTAGTTTCATCTATGGGATCACCTATCCGTTTGCCGCNCCATTTCTCAGCGTATTTCAGGTCTCGCAGGTGGCCTACAATGTCTTTGAGTGGACGACACTTCTCGCGATGCTTGTGTACTGGATGATTGCCATCGGCATTGTCAAATTGTTCTTGATGGGAAAGACGGTGTCAACGTCTGAGGCTGCGGTCAAATTGAACAACCAAGAAGGTTGATCCCTGTAATGCAAGACGCGCGTGTACGGCATAGTAAGTAGGTTCCAGTGAGGTCGACATTATTTCTACTAGCGCTCTTTCTGCAAATCAAATTAACTACAAATGTATGACTACTTTTAATCGTTTTTCCGCATCTCTTCTCGTCGCAGGTATCGCTGCTTCAAGTGTCTTCGCGCTGGCGCTTCCGAGCTTTGCTCACGCTGCAACCTATGCGTACGTGACTCAAAATATGGAGGTCAGCACCGTCACGGCGAACGACTGGATGTCGGCAATCGCGACCGCGTTCAACATCGATGAACACAGTGGAGTTCTTCTGCTCACCAGCCAATACAATAATATTGTTGGCAAGCACATTTAAGCATCGAGTCACGCGAGTGGAATAGGGACGCTCTTCGCCGGGTGTCCTTATTCCTATGTAAGCTATACTAAAAATGATCACAACTTTATTTTCGTTAGCCTCAACAACCCTTCACGCCATTGGAGCGNTATTTCTCGNNATCTTTATTCCAATTATCTCTTTCTTCGGATACGCACAACCGACCAGGATCGCAACGTCAACTCCGGAAGTCAGTGTAGAAATCGCGACATCCTCGCCACTTGCTCCAGTACCTGCGCTGGTATCTCCTCCCGTCCATAAAAAAGCGGTCACGGTACCAATCGTCGTCCCGAAACCAGTTCCTAGAATAATCCCTCCGCCACCAGTCGAAGCCACCACCACTCTGAGTACTGCGGTAGGGACGACGACGCTCGCAATTGCGAGTGTGCCGCTCCTCACTGGAGGGACCGCACATGCGGGTCAATCAGTCCCCATTTCTTATCTACAGATTACGAACGTCGGGGGAGAAGGGGCGTTACTCAAAGGCTTTTGGGTCGAACAAAACGGTTCTTCGCCTACTGAGTCTGTCATTGGGCTCTCTACCGTAGACGATAGAGGCGGCTCGCGCAGCTCAGCCGGCGGCGCTGAAGGTTCAACTCCTTTTCAAAATGGAGTAGCCCTTGCGCCCACCGATGCATACTTTGCTCCAGGACAAATGCGCCTCTTCACAATAAAGGCCACCATAACTCGTGTCGTTGATTCGTATATTGGGATGCAGCTTGTGATTGACGTGACCTCAATTGAGACTGCCGCCGCAGTACAAGGGCAGTTCCCGATACGAGGAACGACGTGGACAATCGCGCAATAAGAGGTTTTTGTTTGTGTTTAAAATGGAAACACCCCTTGAGGGTGTTTCCACTTCCACAGAACGTCTCGGTTATCGCTCGTTCTAGATTTCCAAGAATCGCGGGACGGAGACTTCCGTAGGTTCAGGATATTCTCAGAATCCTATGACGTTTCAATACCTGACCCCTGAGGCACTCCATGAGGCCGTATACGGTCTCTACATATTACAAAGTATTTGTATACAATGCTGTATAAAAGATTAGGCCGACGCGCGGAGCGCGTCGGCCTTCTCTTGTGCTTATCATGATTCGCACTCGTCGAGGCAAGGCTGATTCGGGTGCTTTTGTAGGGCCCTTTTTACTATCTGAGGAATACGAATGTCATCGAAAGCGCCCAGTGCTTCTGCCTCAATCACGGCACGCATGGTCTCCTCGTCTAGACCGGTGGCCGTAAGGCAGAACCGAGCATCACGCACGAACTCGACAATGCAACGGAGAAATTCTTTCCGACCGATTTCCCTAATAGCAGCCCTCAACGACTTGTCAATTTTCATACGTCCTCCCCCGACATTCTGTGCAGTAGTAGAAGCAAGTCCGCTCGCACTATACCGTGTGCATCTCGGAATCTCAACAGAAGCGAGGCCGCGCGTAGCGCGGCCCCGGTGTCAATTTCTGGAGTATTTTGGAAACTACGCTATAAATACTACTAATGTTGAAGATAGGGATCGTAGGCCTGCCGAACGTCGGGAAGTCCACGCTTTTTAATGCGCTCACCAAGGCGTCCGTGCCCTGTGAGAATTATCCCTTTTGCACCATCGACCCTGCGGTCGGTGTCGTGGGTGTGCCTGACCCGCGATTGGAAGCGCTCGCCGCTCTGTCGAAGAGCAAGAAAATAATTCCCGCGGCGATTGAGTTTGTCGATATCGCAGGGCTCGTGAAGGGTGCCGCAGAAGGGCAGGGGCTCGGGAACCAGTTCCTCGCGAACATCCGCGAGACGGATGCAATTTTGCAGGTAGTGCGATTCTTTGACGACCCGAACATATTGCATGTCGATCAAGATGTTGAGCCCTATAAAGATATCGAGGTGATTAATCTCGAGCTTGTGCTCGCTGATTCAGAACAGGTGCGTAAACGTCGCGACAAGCTCGTGCGGGATATAAAGGCGGGACTGAAGGACGCAGTCGCCGAGGAGGCAGCACTCGCGAAGCTCGAGCAAGGGTTCGCGGCCGGAAAGCTCGCGTTCCATGCGGGTCTCACTGACGACGAGAAGAAGCGCGTGCAGCCGTTGAACCTTCTCACGATGAAGCCGATTCTCTATGCACTTAACAAGAAGAGCGGCGGGCACAATCTCGACGAGCTCGCTGACGGGCGCGCTGAGCGTGCCTATGAGCTCATCAAATCACTCGGGTCTCACTATATGTTCTTCGACGCCGCGACTGAACGCGAATTGAATGATGTTGCCGATGAAGATCGTTCGACATTTCGTCAAGAATTGGGCGTGCCAGAAGACGGTCTCGCTGCGCTTATTACAGAAGCATATCGAACACTCGACTTGATTTCATTCTTCACGACGGGCCCAGACGAGACGCGGGCGTGGACGATAACGCGGGGTAGCGCGGCGCCCGTCGCGGGCGCCGCTATTCACACTGATTTCCTAACGAAGTTTATCCGTGCTGAAGTGGTGCCGGCAAAAGATCTTCTCGCGCTCGGTGGCTACGCCGCCGCGCGAGAAGCCGCCAAAGTCCGCACTGAAGGCAAAGAATATATCGTCCAAGACAGCGACGTTATCGTATTCCTGCATGGATAAATGAAGTTGACAGTTTCCACAGAAAGCTTATTTTGATACCGGAGAAAGGAGTTGTGATGAAATCATCAGGAGCAACAGGACGAGTGAAAGTAACTAAGATCCCAAGAGGAGAGGCCCCCGAAGAAATACGCGCTGCGTGGGTAGGGCTGGTGCTTCCATGCTATCCAACGGCCGGCTACATTACGGGTGCCGAGATTGGTCTTGAATCGGGACGAGTGAGAAAGGACAGAAGGGAGTGTGTAATCGTCCCTCAAAAAGAGGCCCTGAAAATCCTAGCAGACAGCCATCCGGCAGCTGCAAGATGGTGGAACGATCACGGATTTCCGCTTTCGTTCCTTACCAATTTCAGTTTCGGGGTTGACGAAGTCATTATCGTCAGCGGCGTACGCCTCCAGAAACTCGTAGAGGTGACGGACGAGATAAGAGGCGATCCGCATCGATAACACTTCACTTGATCGCAACTAAGGAAAGGAGCTGACTATGAATATCGGACGTGAGAGTGTCACTGAGGCGGTAACGCGCCTAAAGGCATGTCGTTGTGGTACGCCACTCAGCCACGAGAGCGCAGTCGGAGTGACGCACGATACGTTGCCAATCATGACACCGATGTGTCCCCGGTGCGCGGCACACGTCGTTCAACATGCAAGCAGTTTGCCATCGGGTTTCCGTCTGACCAGCGGAGAACGATAAAGAGATAACATCTGCTCTGCGAGCTACGATGGACAAATCCCCGACGCGGCAACGCCGCGTCGGGGATTCATTTTTATATGTTCAGGGCTTGGTTTGCATGGTATAATCTCGCCCTATGGACAAACCACACACAACACCAAAAGATTTCTTCTTGTGGGCGGGTGCGATCATCGCCTTCTATTGGAGTATCATCGCGTTCATCTTTCTTCTCTTTAGTTACATTGACTACACGTTTCCGAACGCGCTCACCTATTATCCCGTCGATCCATATCAAAGCGGTATAAGCTTCCAGATGGCATCAATCATTATTCTGTTCCCAGTATATCTCGCCCTCATGCGCGTTATCCGAGGCGACATCGCGCGCGATCCTTCGCGCGGCGAGATCTGGGTGCGCCGCTGGGCAATCATCTTCACACTCTTTGTCGCAGGTCTCGCGATCGCTGGTGACTTGGTCACGCTTCTCACAACCTTCTTAAATGGCGAAGAGCTCACAACATCATTCCTGCTCAAGATTCTCGTCATCTTCTTGGTTGCAGCCGGTGTGTTTATGCANTTCATNGCTGACCTGCGCGGGTACTGGATGGCGTTCCCGATGCGTAAGCGATATGTGAGTATTGGTGTCGCTGGTATCCTTGCGGCGGCGATCGTCTCGGGATTCTTTATCGTCGGTACGCCGGCACAAGCGCGACTCGCCCGCTTCGACGCGCAAAAGGTAAACGATCTGCAAAATATCCAGTCGCAAGTCGTGAGTTATTATCAGGCCAAGCGAGCTTTGCCGGCAAATATAGAAGATCTTAATAATCCTCTTATGTATGGCCCCGTACCGAATGATCCTCAAACTCAAGCAGCGTACGGATATGAAGCGACTGGCTCGTTAACGTTTAAGATTTGCGCGGACTTCAACAGTCAAAGTCGCGGCACCCAGTCTTCTGTTGCTGGCGATATGGTTCCACGGCCAGCAGGTATTAAGGGTGTAGACAATTGGCAGCACCCGACTGGGAACTATTGCTTTGAGCGCACGATTGATCCTAGCTTCTACCCACCACTTAGCAAGGTCCAGCTCTAGATTCTGAATTCCAAGGTTGAACTCTGTACTAAGTCATGGCGTACGACCATTCAGAAATAGAGAAAAAAGCTCAAGAAAAATGGGCGAAGCTCGATCTATACAAAACAGAAGAGGATTCAAAGAAAGAGAAGAAGTATGTGCTCGACATGTTCCCGTACCCGTCTGGTGAGGGACTTCATGTTGGTCACCCAAAGGGGTATATCGCAACTGACATCTATTCAAGATTCTCAAAGATGCGCGGCTTCTCGGTACTGCACCCTATGGGATGGGATGCCTTCGGTCTCCCTGCCGAGAACTTCGCCTTGAAGAACAAGACGCATCCGCGAAAGGCAGTCGAGCAGAACATTGCGACGTTCAAAGCGCAACTCGAGAAGATTGGCTTTAACTATGATTGGTCGCGAGAGATCAATACGACCGATCCAAGCTACTACCATTGGACACAATGGATCTTCCTCAAGATGCTCGAACACGGGCTCGCATTCCAATCAGATGAGCCGATCAACTGGTGTCCTTCGTGCATGACGGGACTCGCTAATGAGGACCTTGATGGAAACGTCTGTGAACGTTGTGGAACGCCGGTAATAAAAAAGAAGTTACCGCAGTGGGTGCTGAAGATCACTGATTATGCTGACCGGATGCTCAAAGACCTAGATCAACTTAACTGGCCAGAGCATATTAAAGAAGCACAGCGCAACTGGATTGGACGTTCAGAGGGTGCAGAAATTAACTTCGCAGTGGGGGAGGAGACAGTATCGGTATTCACGACGCGTCCGGATACGATATTTGGTGCAACGTATCTAGTACTTGCGCCCGAACACGCGCTCATTGAGAAACTCTCTACTAGCGGGCACATCACGAATGCACATGAAGTGAGCGAGTATGTTACGGCAGCGTTTTCTAAAACTGAAATTGAACGTGGTTCAGAAGGGAAGGAGAAGACAGGGGTTAAACTAGAAGGTGTTACGGCGATCAATCCAGCAACAAAAGAAGAGATTCCTGTCTTCGTTGCTGACTACGTTCTTGGCTCATACGGCACGGGCGCCATTATGGCCGTGCCGGCACACGACGAACGCGATTTCGAATTCGCGCAGAAATTTAATCTACCCGTACGTCATGTCGTGGAGCCTAAGTTTGTTGCAGTGGAGGAAAGTGATGCCAGACTGCGACCTGACGAAGAGATCGTGAAGCGCGAAGCAGTCTGTGCAATTGTTCGGAACCCTAAAGACGATTCGTATCTCTGTATCAGCTGGAAAAATGTACTCATGCATGGGCTCGTGACTGGCGGCATTGATGATGGCGAAGATCACGTCGAGACGGCGCGGCGTGAGATAAGGGAAGAAACAGGGTACAAGAATCTCAAACATATCGAGCGTCCAGAGGTCATGATAAATACATTCTTCTACCACCGCGTGAAGAAACAGAACCGATGGGCGCATTTCCATTACGTCTTTTTTGAACTTGAAAACGAAGAGAGAGATCTTGTGGATGAAAAGGAAGCAGCATTACATGAGGTCGTCTGGAAGAAAAGAGATGAGCTAAAAGATTTCTTCACCGTTTTTGAGGGAGATTTCACTCGCAATCTGCTCGATAATAATGATTTTGTCTGGACAGAACCTGGAATACTTACTAATTCAGACCAGTTTAATGGACAGGAGAGTGAAAAGGCTAAAGACGAGATTGTTGCAGCCGTAGGAGGGAAGAAGGTGACTCGATACAAGCTCCGCGATTGGGTTTTCTCGCGTCAGCGCTACTGGGGCGAACCGATTCCAGTGGTCCACTGCCCTAAAGATGGTGTCGTGCCCGTACCCTATGAAGACTTGCCCGTGGTACTACCTGAAGTTGAATCCTACGAACCGACCGGGACGGGAGAGTCACCACTCGCAGAGATAGATGCCTGGGTAAATGTAAAGTGTCCTAAGTGCGGTGGGTCAGCGAAGCGCGAGACCAATACAATGCCGCAGTGGGCTGGTTCATCCTGGTATTACTTGCGCTTTATGGACCCACACGAGGCACATCAACTCGTGTCATCGAAAAAAGAGAAGTATTGGGCGCCGGTGGATGTGTACGTCGGAGGTGACCACGCGGTTCGTCACCTTATTTATGCACGGTTCTGGCACAAATTCCTCTATGACATTGGTGTGGTGAGTACGTCAGAACCTTTTGCACGACTCGAATTCCTTGGATTCATCCTTGCTGAGGATGGACGCAAAATGAGCAAGCGCCTCGGCAATGTCATTAATCCGGATGACGTCGTAGAGGAATATGGCGCTGATGCTTTCCGCATGTACGAGATGTTCATGGGCCCGTTCGAGAATACGACTGCTTGGAGCACAAGCTCCATCGCGGGCACTGCGCGATTCATCGAGCGGCTTTGGAATCTACGCGAGCGTGTACGCAAAGAGCCAGTTAAGGGCTTCGAGACTCTTTTGCACGAGACTATCCGTAAGGTCGGCAGTGATATTGAGGCTTTCAAGTTTAATACGGCGGTTAGCCAGATGATGATCTTCTTGAATGCCGTGGAAAAGGAGGGGGCAATCGGAGAAGAACAATGGAGCAAATATCTTCGATTGTTAGCACCGTTTGCGCCGCATGTTACCGAAGAACTTTGGGAAGTGCTTGGAAACACAGAGTCAATACATACCGCTCTCTGGCCAGAATTTGATGAGAAGCTTCTTGNATCGACTAAAATCGAGGTTGTGGTGCAGGTCAACGGCAANCGCCGCGGCTCGATAACACTCGCACCAGATGCGCCCGAGGCTGATGCCGTGTCCGCGGCCCGTAAAATTGCTGCCGTAGCGATGGCACTCGGGGGTAAAGAGCCAACGCGGATCGTGTATGTGGCGGGGGAAATTATCAATCTAGTAGTCCGGTAGGGGTTGCATTGACTTTCTATTAGCTGTTTGCTATAAATTATAACACATGGCTGTCATAACTAACAAAAAGAAGAACGGAAAGGCCTCAAATACCGCCTCTTTCTCGTTCGACAGCACCGCCCTCGTTAAGAAGCTACTTGCCGCAGCGTCCGAGCGTTCGCGTAAGGTGCTGATCCAGCGTTTTGGCCTCGGCACGAGCCCCAAGAGCGAGACGCTTGAAGCCATCGGGGATCGTTTGAATATTACTCGCGA
>C687J35174_10009992_pt1 | contig 11836 bp, 10 predicted proteins | sample RifCSPhighO2_01_FD_35174 | JGI IMG/M metagenome (IMG submission 35174) | reverse complement strand
ATACGTCGGTTATGTGCCGCGGGAGGAACTTTTTGAGTATTACCAAAAAGCAAAAGCGGTGCTCGTACCCATCATGTGGGAAGAGCCGTTCGGTCTCATTATGACCGAAGCCATGGCTTGCGGCGCGCCGATTGTGGCTTTCAGGCGGGGATCTGTGCCTGAAATAATTGAAGACGGGAGAAATGGGTTTATTGTAAATAATGTGGAGGAGATGGCGGAAGCAATTAAAAAGGTAGATGCCATTTCCCGGAAAGAATGCAGGCGGACGGTGGAAGAAAAGTTCGCTATAGAAAAAATGGTTGAGGGATACGAAGCGGCTTTCGAAACAATAATTAACTCCTTCAAAAAATAAACCCCATATGTTTAAGTGGCTCAAGATAATCTTGTTTATAGTTATACTCGTTGTTTTTGTATTCCTCGGAAATAAATACGGTTTTGATTTGAGTGGCACGCACTCTCTTGAGGTAACTTTAAAAGGCGAAAAGTTTGCGGTGGAAGTTGCCGACACGCCCGCGGAACGAATGCAAGGACTATCCGGCAGGGACGGCTTGGACGTAAATGAAGGTATGATGTTCACGTTTGATGAGCCGGGCACGCATGGATTTTGGATGAAAGATATGAAGTTCCCCATAGACATTATTTGGATAAGCAACAGTGAAGTGATTTACGTATCAAGCAATCTGAATCCCGATTCGTATCCCACAATCTTTAGCCCACCGAAGCCCGTTAGCCAGGTTTTAGAAGTGAAAGCCGGCACCGCCCTTCGACTTAATGTTGTAGAAGGCGATAAGGTTTTTATAAATGGACAATAGTAGAATACTGGGGTTACGCAAGAACGCTTTCTTTTTGGGGCTCGTAAGCCTTTTTAACGATTTTTCCAATGAAATGGTTCAATCGGTGATGCCTATTTTTCTGGGCGTGGTTTTAGGCGTGCCGCCCTTGGGAGTCGGTCTTATAGAGGGAGTAGCTGACGCGGTAGCCAGTTTCTTAAAAATAATCTCCGGCTGGGTTTCGGACAAAATGGGCAAACGCAAGGGGTTGGCCATTCTGGGTTACTCGCTTTCGGTTCTCTCAAGACCATTCTTCGCTTTGGCTTCTTCTTTCACTCACGTTTTTGGCTTAAGAGTGTTGGACAGAATCGGTAAAGGCGTGCGTGAGGCTCCTCGGGACGCGCTCTTGGCAGAATCTGTTGGCAGAGAAGAAATTGCCAAGTCCTTCGGCTACCACCGGGCTATGGATGCGCTCGGGGCAACCATCGGTCCGGTGGCAGCCTTCTTGATACTTCCTTTTATTGATTACGACTATAGAACACTTTTTATTATTGCCTTCTTTGTGGGGCTTTTATCGATAACCTCGTTCTCATTCGTGAGGGAAATAAAAAAGCCGGTTCTTGAATCATCTCCCCAATCAAATTTTTGGCCGCTATTGACCAATAAAAGATTCGTTTTCTATCTCATCGCCATTTTTATTTTCGGTTTGGGGACTCTCCCTATAACTCTTATGCTTTTATATCCCGTTAGTTTGGCGATAAGCACCGATGGCGTGTCTTTGGGCGCGATTCCTTTAATTTATTTCATTTATAGCGGCACTTTCGTTTTAACTGCCATTCCCTTGGGGAAGTTGGCTGATAAAACTAGCAAAAGATTGGTTGTTTCTCTTGGTTTTGTTATGGCTATTATCGCCTACTTAGGACTTGCTTCCGCCGGGACTTTCTGGGGCGCGGCCTTTTTTTTCGCTATTTTCGGTTTGTATAGCGGCGCTACCGACGGTGTGGAGCGAGCCATGGCGGCGAGAATGGTCGACGAGAAATTCTTAGCGACAGCGGAGGGTATGTGGAATGCTTCCGTCGGTATTTCCGCGCTTCTTGCCGGACTAATTGGCGGATTACTTTGGACTCTTTTTGGTCCGGCGGCAGCTTTTATTTACGGGGCGGTGCTTTCAAGCGTGGGTCTCGTGGTTTTCGTAATTTTTAGTTTTACCAAATAAATCGTATAATATTGTTAATGGCTAAAGTAGCAATTAACGGTTTCGGAAGGATCGGAAGGTTGTTCTTTCGGCAAGCTTTCGGGTTGCCGGACATTGAAATAGTGGCTATCAACGACCTGGGCGACTTGGAAAACTTGGCGTATCTTTTAAAGTACGACACTGTTTACGGAAGATATAAAAAAGACGTTAGTACGAAAGGCGGTAACTTAATCATTGACGGCAAAACTGTTAAATGTCTCCAGGTTAAAGAACCGACTCAATTGCCGTGGAAAGAGTTTGGAATTGATATAGCAATTGAAGCGACCGGTATTTTTGAGTCGTACGAAAAAGCCAAGGCGCATTTGACCGCCGGGGCTAAGCGGGTGGTTATCACCGCTCCAGCCAAGGATCCTGACGGCACTGAAGGTAAAACGGTTTTAGTGGGTGTGAATGAAGAGGAGGCCAAAGGGGCAGAATTAACTTCGAACGGCAGTTGCACCACGAATGCCGCCTCGCCGGTTATTGCCGTTATGACGGAGAACCCGGGGATAGTCAAAGCTGTTTTAAACACAGTTCACGGCTACACAGCCACGCAGAATTTGGTTGATAGCCCTACAAGGGGAAGCGATTTCCGCCGCGGTCGGGCTGCGGCGCAGAACATAGTGCCCTCCACAACCGGTGCTGCCATTGCGGTCACAAGAGCGATAAGGGAACTTGAAGGTAAATTTGACGGCATTGCCATGAGGGTGCCTGTCGCAACCGGTTCTATTGCGGACATAACTTTTATATCTAAAAAGAAGACTTCGGTTGAAGAGATAAATAATATCTTGAGGCAAGCCGCCAAATCTCCCCGCTTCAAGGGAATACTTACGGTAACCGAGGACCAGATAGTTTCTTCAGATATAATTGGCGAACCGTACGGGGCAATAGTTGACCTAAAATTTACCAAAGTTGTTGATGGCGACTTGGTTAAAGTTCTTTCTTGGTACGACAATGAATGGGGATACTGTTCAACATTGGTTAAGCATATTCAAAACTTGGCTACTCTGGTATAGTAAAACGGGTACGAAGCTATTTATATTAAATTTATTAAAGAATTTTTACGGAGCATTGATTTTAGGTGGGGGATGTGGTATTATCCATCAATGTTACATCAATAGATGTAAGTGAATTATAGAGGTAATGAAACAGATTTATTGCGGAGAAAATAACACTTGCAAACTTATTCCGTTAGAGTCAAGAAAAGTAATTAAAAAATCCATTGGCCCAATGCTTTTTTTTGCGTTCGTTATAACGCTTTTGTTTTTTTCCACTGGTTCTATATTTATTTTAGAATACCACGGCATACCGCCAGCCATTCTAAAGCTCCTATTCTACCTAACTGTTTTTGGGATCTTCTTTATTGCACCAATACGTGAAATCTTATATTTCAGATACTATTTTTATGACTTGACCGACAAGCACATTATAATTAAAAAAGGCATCGTCTCTAGAAACGAAGCAACTATATCATACGATAGAATACAGAATATTCTTGTAGATCAAGATTTTTGGGATAGAATTTTCAAGCTATACGATGTTCATATCGCCACGGCCGATTATCAATCAGCGAAGATCGCCCATCTCGATGGCGTATCCAAGGAAAATTCCGAAAGGTTGAAAGCGTCGCTTTTGGAGAATGTAGCAAAAGCTGGAAGTAACAGGTCAGTATAAACCCTTGGCTTAATTTTACGGTCACCTTTTAATATTTTAAACAAACATGGTAAATCAGCGCGTTGTTGACTATATAAAAAAATCACGCGAGCTGGGGCACGGCGATAGCGATATAAAGGCCGCGCTATTGAATGCCGGACATAAAGAAGAGGATGTTCGCGCGGCGTTTGATGTGGCGGATGGTAAAAGTAGCTCACAAGGCGAGAATGTTGTGCCGCTACCTCCTATCTATCCCAATGTTGATGTAAAAAACACTTCAATGGTTTTAAAAAGTAATTTCGGCAAGGTTTCGTTAGTCGGAGGAATAATTTCCATCTTTCTAGGTCTTGGCATATTCGGCTTGATAGTTGTTGTTATCACTATAATAAGTGGTATTCAGTCCATACGATTAGAAACTGGCACTCAAAAGAAAATCGGAATTATAGGGCTGATTCTAGTCGTAGTTGTCTCGCTGTTGGTTCTTATGGGAGTTCCTAGTGTTCTAAATTATGTTTTTGACCGTCTTTGGGTCAGTGATATAAAACAGGAAGTTGTAAACACGGGACAACAGCAAATTCCGAATCCCGACTACATTTCAGATGAAGAAATTGATGCATTGGTTGATAAACCAATCTTTGTCGATATAATACAAGAAATTTTTCACAGTGATCCGAAACTTCGCAATACGTACAAAGAAGAAATATTGAAATCAAAAGGTATTCAACTTACTGACCAAGAACTTTATGATGTTGTGACGAAGGCAAGCACATCCAGTGAATTTAGACAGTCTTTTGCTGATCAAATTAAAACTGGTCCTGAAAAACGACGCTGGCTTAGTGACTTTTTGAATCGGCAATAATTTCAATGAAAGATTTACTAATATTCATAATTAGTGTAATCGTAGGTTTTATAACAAGTATTTCAGTTGTTTCCTTCTTTACTTTCGATTTTTATTCAGTCGTCTATGTATCTATATTATTTGTGTTTGCAGTACTTATTCCATTCCTTTTTTTTAGAAAGGGCTCAGAAGTTCATCATATTGAACAAGAAGACCTTTTAAAGAGATTAATAATTGCTTTCATAGGCTTCTTAATCGGCTGTTTTTTCTCATATATATATTTTATTTATCCTAATATACAAGATAAACCTTACGAATCGGAAAATTTGAAAATGTATGAGCAGTTAATTGAAAAAGAATCAGCAGGGCTGCTAGAGCATAAACAAACGATAAGAGGAAGATATTGTAATGACCAAAGTACTAAGTTGATGGGAAACAATTGGAATAGCTGTTTTCTAGTCGGTGACGCTAAAGACAGAGATACGTGTCTTTTCTGTTGGGGTACATTAGAAGTATCACCTAAAAATCAAGAAATTTGTAACAAGCTTACAGATAAGACTTTACTGCTTGAGTGTATGAGTTATAATGACTTTTATATGACTCCTATTAGTCATTAGGTTCACTAAAACCATTAACAGAGATCTCTTGTTAAAATTCTCTCCTGTGGTACGACAATGAATGGGGATACTGTTCAACATTGGTTAAGCATATTCAAAACGTCGCTACATTAAGCTAGCTTCAATGATTATCTACATTGGCGCCGATCACAGAGGATTCAAATTAAAAGAGACGCTTAAAGCGTATCTTGTGAGTAGCGGCTATACTGTCCACGATGTGGGCAATGACCACTACGATGAGAATGACGACTATCCGGATTTTGCTGTTAAGGTAGCGGAGAAAGTAAGCGGGGATTTATCAAACAGCAAAGGCATACTGCTCTGCGCCTCGGGCGTGGGGGTGGACATGGTAGCTAATAAGTTTAGCGGCTTGCGCTCGGCGCTCATATTTTCACCTGACCAAGCTTATATGTCGCGAAACGATGATGATGTGAACATACTCTCCTTACCGGCAGCTTATTTGAGCGACGAGGGTGCCAAGAAAATCGTAAGTGTGTGGCTGCAAACTCCCTTTTCCGGAGATGAACGCCATAAGAGGCGGCTTAACAAAATTAAGCAATTAGAAAACCGCTAAGCCGCTACATATTGAGGTTGGCTTGAGCGGTGATTTTGTATTTTTTGCCTTTTAAGCAGTTGATATAGCTTGCCACGGCAATCATAGCGGCGTTATCGGTATTAAATTTTCCTCGCGGCACGAGGAACTCCAGACCGAGTTTTCTGGTTTCTCTTTTCAAGTCATTCCTAAGTTTCTTATTAGCAGCCACGCCTCCTCCCAAAATAACGGTTTCAGCGCCGAATCCTCTAGCGGCTCTTACGGTTTTCTGAATCAATACGTCAATGGCCGCTTCTTGAAATGAAGCTGCTATGTCAGCCTTTCTTGCCTTAGGATTATCGCGCAGGAAGTAAAGTACGGAGGTTTTTAATCCGGAGAAACTAAAGTCATAGTTCTTATGCGTTAACATTGGTCTTGGGAATTCTATTGTAGTTTTTCCACTCTTTGCTAATTTTTCCACTTCCGGTCCGCCCGGGTAGGGCAAGCCAAGAATCCTCGCGACTTTATCAAACGCTTCGCCAACCGCATCGTCTCTCGTTTCGCCGATTTTCTTCCACTTAATGAGTGAGTCCATTTTTAAAAGCATCGTGTGTCCACCGCTTACAATTAACCCTATAGCCGGAAACTTAATAGGTTTCTTATGCGACAAAAGAAAGCTGTATAAATGTCCCTCGAGGTGGTTGCCGCCGATTATGCGCTTCTCATTTTCTTTGGCTAAGTTTTTTGCGAAATTTACCCCGGTCCATAAGGCGGGCTCCAGTCCCGGGCCTACGGTAACCGCAACGAGGTCAACAGAATTTAGAATATAGGATTTTCCGCCCGAGGCGGATCCGCCTTTGGCGGAAGAATTTAGGATTCTTTTTAGTAAAACAGGGAGATTTTTGAGATGTTCGCGTTTGGCTAAGTTTGGCACTACGCCTCCGAACGGACGGTGTATTTTTATCTGTGAAGAGACTATATTTTTTAAAACTTTGAACCGAGGTCGGCGAAGTCCGCCTTTCCCATCCACCAGGGCTAAAGCGGTTTCATCACATGAGGTTTCTATAGCAAGGATTCTCATATTCAGCTTCATTAGCTGCGTTAGCTTTTTAGCTTCTTTAGTTTTTAATTTCTAGCAAGCCAATGAAGCTAACAAGCTAATTAACTAATTACGCAGCCTCAAGGGGAGTCGAACCCCTGTTCACAGCTTGAAAAGCTGTTGTCCTAACCGCTAGACGATGAGGCCATCGCGATTCAAATCTTAGCTGATTTTTGTTAACATGAAAAGACTTATGTCACTTTACCGATTCTTCGAAATAATTCCCGGCGCTTTGACCTGGACCACGCTCGCAGTTGTGGTTATTTTGTCGGCTACGGCGCCGGTCTTTATGGCCATTTTCATTATTCTCTTCGACGTCTACTGGCTTTTGAAAATTATTTATTTTTCTTTTCACCTTAGGGCTACTTTTAAGAGGATGCGGGAATATATGAAAACAGATTGGCTAGGTGAAATTAAAAAACTTGAGGAAGCGGCTCACGTTCCCAAGATGGAAGATATTTACCATCTTGTAATACTTCCGATGTATAAAGAGCCGTACGAGGTGGTGAAAGAAAGTTTTGAAAGCCTCCGTAAAGCCGATTATCCCAAAGATAAATTTATAGTTGTGCTTGCCACCGAGGAGCGGGGAGGCGAAGAAGGCCGAGAAGTCGCGGAGAAAGTGACCAAAGAGTTCGGCAACAGTTTTTTTAAGTTTTTAGTTACGACCCACCCAGGCGGTATCCCCGGAGAACTTGCCGGCAAGGGTTCTAATGAAACATGGTCAGGAAGAGAGGTTAAACGGCTGATTATCGATCCCTTAAAAATTCCTTATAAAAACATTTTGGTTTCCGTTTTCGACGTAGATACGCAGATATTCCCCGGTTACTTCGGTCGTCTTACTTATGCGTTCCTTAAAGAACCAAAAAGACAACGCGCGAGTTTCCAGCCGATACCGCTTTTTACCAACAATATTTACGAGGCTCCCTCTTTGGCGAGGGTTATCGCTTTTTCTTCCACTTTCTGGCACATGATGAACCAGTCTAGACCGGAGCGCATCACCACTTTCTCATCGCACTCTATGCCCTTCGAGGCGCTTGTAGAAATTGATTTCTGGGACGTGAGCCATGTCTCCGAAGATTCGATGATATTTTGGCAATGTTACCTTCATTACAACAGTGATTGGAAAGTCGTGCCTCTTTTTTACCCTGTGTCTATGGACGCTAACGTGGCTCCGAAGTTTTGGCAGACTCTCATAAACCTTTATAAACAGCAGCGCCGTTGGGCTTGGGGCTCGGAGAACATTCCTTATATGCTCTATGGATTTGTTAAAAATAAAGCTATTCCCAAAAGCAAAAAATTCTATTGGTCATTTCACATTATTGAATCCTTTCATTCCTGGGGAACAAACGCTCTCTTAATTTTCGCTTTGGGATGGCTGCCGCTTTTCGTGGGCGGAGAAGAGTTTAATTTGACCACACTCTCCTTTAATTTGCCTCAAGTCACAAGAACCCTGATGACGCTTGCTACCCTAGGCATAGCGAGCTCGGCAATATTAAGTATCATACTTTTGCCGCCCAAGCCCGAGTGGTTTAAAACAAGGCACTACATTCTTTACTTTATCCAGTGGCTTCTGATGCCAGCCACCTTAATAATCTTCGGCGCGCTTCCGGCGATTGAAGCTCAAACGCGCCTCATGCTCGGCGGCAAACTTCGGCTTGGTTTCTGGGTTACGCCGAAGATAAGAACTAAATCAGCTTAACTACTCCAAGTGCACTTCTTTTCTGAATTCCTTAAATCTGGCTTTCAAGTCGGGAAGTGTCTTTAAGTTGGGGTCTTTTCTCAACACCGACTCGGCGGCGGCTCTGGACTCTTTTATAAGGTCGGGATTTTGGAGCGCGCTCATAGCAACGTCCGGCATGCCTGTTTGTTCTTTCCCCAGGAACTCTCCCGGTCCGCGGAACTTTAGGTCCTTTTCAGCCAGTTCAAATCCGTTTTTAGCCGTCAAAAGTGACTTAAGTCTTTCGTGAGCTTGCCTTGTAGGTGACTCTGTAAAAAAGAAACAAAAAGATTGGTGAACGCCCCGCCCTACGCGTCCGCGGAATTGATAGAGCTGTGCCAATCCAAATCTTTCTGATCCCTCAACCATCATTATCGTGGCGTTCGGGACATCCACTCCGACTTCCACCACGGAGGTGGCAACCAATATGTCAGTTCCCCCGGCAGTAAAGTCATTCATAGTCTCTTCTTTGCTTTTTCCGCCGGAGGCGAGACCTCGTTTCGTCGAAGATGAAGCGGGCATCTTTCCGTGGAGCATGGCTACGCGGAGATCCGGGAAGACCTTTTTGGATAACTTGTCATATTCTTCTTTGACAGACTTTATTTCAAGTTTAACTAACTCCTGGCGCGTGATTATTGTTTCCGCCCCAGCAGGTTCAATGCGCGGGCAAACCACGAAAACCTGCCTGCCTTTTCTTACCTGCCCGCGGATGAAAGCGTATGCCTTGTCTCTGTTTTCCGGGTCAACTATTTTGGTGACGATATTTTTCCTTCCCTTAGGTAATTCGCTCAAGATAGATAAGTCTAAATCTCCGAAAACAGTCATCATGATGGTGCGGGGGATGGGGGTAGCAGACATAGACAGGAAATGCGGCACTACTCCGCCATTTTTCATCAAAGCGGCGCGTTGGTTTACGCCAAAGCGGTGCTGTTCATCAACTACAACCAATCCTAATTTTTGAAATTCAACATTCTTTTCTATTAATGCGTGGGTGCCCACAACTATCTTAACTTTTCCCGAAGAGATTTCTTTAAGAAAATTAGATTTTTTAATACTCGTTTCCAGTTCATCGCCGTAAAAGAGTCGCGCTTCTTTTGATACTAAAAGTCCTATGCCTCCAGAGAAGCCCTTAAAAAACTTCATTAAGGTTTTGTAGTGTTGTCTCACTAAAATTTCGGTTGGCGCCATAAGCGCTACTTGGTAGCCGTTGTTAGCTGCCACCAAGGCGGCCAAGCCGGCGACTATTGTTTTACCCGACCCGACATCGCCCTGAAGCAATCTATTCATAGGTCTGAACCTTTCTAAATCTTGCAGTACTTCAGAGAAAGATTGTTTTTGTGTGTGGGTGAGTTCAAAAGGTAGGGCGGCTAACATTTCCTTAGTCTCTTGCCCGCTCGCTTTGATCTCCGGGGCTTTCTCTTTGGCCAAGGCTATCTTTTGGTAGAGATTATTAAGTTGGAGCAGAAAAAGTTCCTCAAAGGCGAAGCGCCTTCTCGCGTTTTCGGCGTCTTTGGTATTTTCCGGGAAATGAATACTGTGTAATGCCTCATTTACTTCCGGCAAATTGTTTCCCGATAAAATTTCGTGGGGCAGGAACTCAGGCACAGATTCAAGGTCCTCAAGTATTTTTTGGACATTTAACCTTATGCCCTTTGACGTTAGTCCTCTCGTTTCCGGGTAAATCGGCACCAGTCTTCCGGTGTGTTTGGTCTCATTGTTTGACGCAGCACCGTTTAATAATTCGTAAGTGGGATTGGACAGGTAAAATTCGTTTTTCCGTAAAGCCACCTTGCCGGCAAAACTTGCCGCCGTGCCTTCTTTTAGAACGTTCTTTATGTACGGCTGATTAAACCAAATAGCCCTTATTGAACCTGACTCATCGGTAATAAGCGCCTCCACGATTACCATCCTTTTTTTCCAAGTGCGTTTAATGCCTATTTCTTGAACTGTGCCGTGGATAGTCTTGGAGTCTCCCAGATTTAGGTCGGCGATGGGCGAAATTTGGCTCCAGTCTTCGTAGCGGGCGGGGAAGTGCCAAAGCAAGTCCTTCGCTGTTCTAAGCCCCAGTCTTTTAAACTTCATTAAAAACCGTGGGCCGATGCCACGTATTTCGGAAAGTGGGGAAGCGAGATTAACCTCCAACATTGTTATATATTCTACTTTAATTGACGCGCCCGTGAAATTTGTTCTAAATTAATGGGATTGTACCGCCCATAGCTCAGCTGGTAGAGCAGCTCCCTCTTAAGGAGATGGTCCCAGGTTCGATCCCTGGTGGGCGGACAAAAGTTCTGTCTTGGTGCTCTCGGAGGGCCCCGTATAACAGCAAAGCTGTATACGGGGTAAAATTCTCATCCTTATGCGTCCCCGGCAGGATTTGAACCCGCAACCTTGTGGTTCGAAGCCACACGCTCTATCCATTGAGCTACGGGGACATATTGTCGTGATACCTGCCCCGTAGCTATCCGCTGAAAGCGGATATACTATCGGGGTCCATTTCACCACGAGAGCTTACTAGAGGTAAATTTAAGCTATACTTAATGAAAGCGCAATCTAAGATGAGTTCTACGATTCCCAAAGAAGCCTTGTCGATTTTAGCCGAACTTACGAAAGCCGGTTATAAGGCTTACCTTGTGGGCGGCTGCGTGAGAGATATTTTACTAAAAAGAGTTCCTAAGGACTGGGACGTAACGACGTCTGCCTTGCCGGAAGAAATTCAAAAGATTTTTCCCGAAAGCGTTTATGAAAATAAATTCGGTACCGTTGGCGTAAAAACGGACAGCGAGGACAAAACTTTGGCTATTGTTGAAGTGACGACTTTTCGCCACGAAGAGAAATACACCGATTTTAGGCATCCTGACAAAATTGAGTTTGCCAAAACGGTTGAAGAGGATTTATCCCGCCGCGACTTTACGGTTAACGCGCTTGCCCTCGGCGTAGCCGAAGGGACGGCTCAAGAGTTAGTCGACCCCTATAACGGTCAAACTGATTTAAAAAAAGAAGTCATCCGCGCGGTCGGCAACCCGGAAGAGCGTTTTAAAGAAGATGCTTTGCGTCTTATGCGCGCGGTGCGATTTGCTGCCGAACTTGGGTTTGTTATAGAAGATAAAACCGCCGAAGCGATTAAATCCCATGCTTATTTACTGGAAGCGATTGCTAAAGAAAGAATAAGAGACGAATTCATAAAGCTCGTTATGAGCGATAAAAACGGTCCTGCTTGGGGAGTGGCCATGCTTGAGCACCTCGGTCTTTTGAAATACGTCATCCCAGAACTGCGCGAAGGAATAAATGTCGGTCAGAACAAGCACCATATATATACTGTTTGGGAGCATAACTTGAGAGCTTTGGACTACACTGCACAGAATAGTTATCCATTAGA
>C687J35174_10009985_pt1 | contig 11838 bp, 12 predicted proteins | sample RifCSPhighO2_01_FD_35174 | JGI IMG/M metagenome (IMG submission 35174) | reverse complement strand
ATTTACATCCAAAAGATGCATTTGCGCGAGAAAAACAAATTAAATCTGGTCCAGGAAAACGCTATATGCAAGAACGCTTAAAGCGCTTCCTATCACTAACGAATGAATCCCGTTAGTGACACAACGAGTAAGTATATGAGAAAAGCGGTGGCCAGAGTGTCTTTAGAGGGAATATATAATAAACTAATTGGGCACGGTTGCGACCCAGTCGCAACCTGTCACTAACGGGATGAAGATAGAAGATGTTATCCAACTGCTCAATAATAGGTTAAGGGAGTTTAAACTTTCTAGAGATTATGCCAAGATGAGTGGCGATTTGGCAAGAATAAATGCTGCTGATAAAGAGATCATTGCTTTGGAAGATACTCTGTACCAATTAAATTTATTGGTGGATACCTCCAAATCTGCCGCTGTTAAAGAGACTACTCTTCTAGAAGTCATAACCGATGGTTCAGTCGCGGTTTTGGGTGAATATGATATCACTTCTTATGCTACTGACCCTTTACACGAAGAAAAAATAATGAATATTTTGAGTAAAATGGGAGTGATGGATACTGCGGAAAAAATTGATGATTATATTAAGGGTAAATATTCTAGCAGTCCGGTTGAGGGCGGAATGATTATGAATGCTACTCAAAGTTATGAAGTTGATGCTCGGTTAATGATGGCCATAATGGAACAAGATTCGCGTTTTGGTACTGTTGGTATAGCGGTAAGGACTCTAAATCCGGGGAATGTCGGCAATGACGATGCTGGCAACACCAGAACTTATAGTTCTTGGCAAGAAGGAGTGACCGCAGTAGCGGAGTGGCTTAATAGGCATCGTAAAACAGAGATAGAACCTGAGCCAGAACCAGCTCCTGCTAGCCCCGAAGAAGGCGGGGAACCTGAACCTGAGCCAGAACCAGCTCCTGCTAGCCCCGAAGAAGGCGGGGAACCAGAGCCAGAACCCGAACCTCAGCCCGAGGCTGATCCGCCTCCGACTGAAATTCCTGAGCCAGAACCAGAACCTGAGCCAGAACCCGAACCTCAGCCCGAGGCTGATCCGCCTCCGACTGAAATTCCTGAGCCAGAACCAGAACCTGAGCCAGAACCAGCTCCTGCTAGCCCCGAAGAAGGCGGGGAACCAGAACCTGAGCCAGAGCCAGAGACTGAAACTCCCGTTGTTAGTGTTGCAAATAGGAAACGCAAGGTCATTTAATTTTTTAAGTTTTTAATTAGTTGTGGATAATTTACAAAAAAATTTTGCTACGTACGCTATTTATTTTGAGGATTTGCGTCGTAGAATTTTTTTGCTCATAAAGATATTTATAGTTGTTTTTGCTTTTGGGTTTTTTGCCACACCTCCGGCAATAAAATTTATACTAAATTACCTTAACACAGATGACATTACTATCACTACCACTTCTCCTTTTCAGCTTATTAATCTGGCTATGAGTATAGGCTTTTTTTTTGCTTGCGCCGTGATAGTTCCCATACTTGTCTTTCATTTGTATTCTTTTTTTAAACCAGGACTGCTAAGAAAAGAACGGAGGATTTTTTTTCTTTCATTGCCCATCAGCTTCGGTCTATTCATTTTAGGGTTTTCATATAGCGCCGGGATGCTCTATTATGCGATACAATTTATTGCCAAGGTTAATATAAGTTTGGGTATAGTCAACTATTGGGATATCAGTCTTTTTATTTCGGAAATTGTAATGACTTCATCACTCTTGGGCTTGCTTTTTATTTTCCCATTATTCACTACAATTTTAATTCGTTTAGGTCTTTTAAGTGTTGATTTTTTAAAGTCAAAGAGAAGGCATGCTGTCGCTATAATTTTTATTATTGTCTCTTTACTTCCACCAACTGATGGTATATCATTAATACTGATGGCGGCACCGCTTATGTTGATGTTTGAGTTGACTATCTTATTTAATAGGAACAAACATCAAGGTCGTAATTTAATATTAACTTAATAAATCAAATTCTATGTTCGGATTAGACGCAAAAGAAATCATAATAGTTGTTGGTGTTGTCGTTTTGCTTTTTGGTTCAAAGAAAATTCCAGAACTTGCAAAAAGTATTGCCGACGGTATCAGACACTTGAGAGGTGTGTTTTCGGATAACGAAAAAAAGGGCACAGACGATAAAACAGATGAAAATGTGTAACCATTACCCTGACGGCTTGACTTCCACCAACCGATGGTTTAGCATTAATAGTGGTGTCGTTGCCACTTGTGTTATTATGTAAAGTGACAATATTATTAATAATAAAATAATAAAAAATATTATGTTTGGATTAGGCACAAAAGAAATCATAATCATTGCTGGCATCGTCGTTTTGCTTTTTGGCGCAAAGAAGATCCCAGAACTTGCTCGCGGTATTGGGGACGCTATTCGTCATCTCATGGGAGCGTTCAAAGATGTTGATAATGTCGATGAAAAGAAGAAATAATATCTTCCTTTATTAGTTTAACTCTTAATTAAATTTTATGTTTGGATTAGGCACAAAAGAAATCATAATCATAGCTGGCGTCGTTGTTTTGCTTTTTGGCGCAAAGAAGATCCCAGAACTTGCGAAGAATATCGCTGAAGCTATAAGAAATCTAACAGGAGCATTTAGAGACACTGACGAAGACAAGAAGGAGAGAAAATAATTTTTGTCCTGTTGTCTTTTTGGTTGTTTTTTTGGTTCGGTTTATGTCTTTAAACATACAAGAGTCTCCCTTTTGTGTGTGATAAGGTTGTGAGAATATTTTTTTTTTAAAAAATACAATGATTAGAGTTTTTTTAAAGTGTTGTTTTGCTCTTTTAGGTCTTATTTCTTTTTTTAATATTGCTTACGCAATCGAAATATATGTTCCCCTCGAAACTATTATAATAGGGGAATTTATATATGAAGATGACTACACTCCAACCACTGACGATTGCACGATTTCAATCTATTCTCCGGCGGGAGCGCCTTTAGTAAGTGAAGCTACGATGACCGACGATGCCACAGGATGGCATTATTATTCGTATGAAACTCCGGCGGTAGAGGGTAAATATCCGACATTTATAACATGTGGAACATTAGTTGGTGGGGATCTCCTTAAATTAGATAAATCATTTATTCTTAAATCCTCAGAGGTAGCCAAAGGCTTCACAATAACCCTGTCCGACTTTGGGGAAACTACGGTTAACACCGCTTACAAAGCAAAATTGCAAGTCCTAAATTATGCGACTATTCCAACGGATGCTGATTCTCTACCAACAGTGGTTATTACTGACTCCGCCGGAACAGTCCAAGTCGGAGCTGGCGTCATGACTAAGGACTCAAACGGAACCTACAGTTACAGTTATAGTATTCCTGGTAGCTCTGTTGGTGGTGTTTGGGAGACTGAAGTCTCTGTCATCGTTAATGGGGAGACTGTTGAAGTAAATGATTATTGGAGTCTTTCTAGCTCCCCAGCTGACGTTGCCATAATTGAAATTACAGACAGAATTATACCGACTATAACTGCCAATGTTAGGATTGACAACATGGGAACCTCGGCGAGCGACTTCTATTATGTCTATTGTATTGTAGAGAGTGAAGGTAATTTATGTGGTGGAAGCGACGATATAGATTCTGGCTCAGACACTGCATACATAAACGCAGGAAGCTCCATAGACCTATCGCTTTCTTTGGATGATGTGCTGACAGCGGGTACTTATTGGTTCAAAGTTAAGGCGCGAGCCCTAGCCGAAACTAACTGGGCGGCATCAACGGAACAATTTATAGCTGAATCTGGCGCTGTTCCCGGAGGCGGTGGTGGAGGCGGAGGCGGTGGAGGCGGAGGTGGAAGCGGTTATTCATCGCCCGCTACGGGAGTTTGCAAAAAACGATCAGACTTCAATTGTGATAATACAATAAATTCAATTGATTTCTCTATTTTGCTCTATTATTGGAAGTCTAAACCGCCATTTAAAAATAATTATGTGGATATCAACAAAGATGGTAAAGTAGATTCAGTAGATTTTTCAATCCTTCTGTATAATTGGGGAAAATAAGTATTCATTACCATCAATTAAAAAAGTAAATATGAAGAAATATATTCTTGCTAAGTGTTTGATGTTGTCTTTGGTCATAGGTTTTATTCCTAGTATCGCGGGAGCCGCGAATGTTTACCTTGAAACATCTAGAAACACTGTTTCTGCCGGGGATACATTTATAATAAGAGTTAAGATTGATGCTCTAAATAAGGATATAAACAGCGTGGAGGGAGATATTGTGCTCCAAGCGCAAAATAATAATTTTGTGGTGAAAGATTTTAGTTTGGCACAATCTCTTTTTTCTTTATGGCCCCAAACTCCTTCTCTTTCGCAAGATGGTAATACTATTTCTTTCGTGGGTGGAGTCCCCGGAGGTTTTAATTCCAATAAAGTCACTTTATTTAATATCATTGTTAAAACAAGTGAAGAGGGCGATATCGAAGTTTCTCCTAAAAATATAATTGTTTTTGCTAATGATGGTCAAGGTACAAAACTTCCTGTTACGGCTAGTGGTTTAACAATTAAAGTAGAGGAAAGCGATACTGGTAGCGCCGAGCGTGATGAATGGGCTGATTTGGTAAATCAAGATAAAGAGAATCCGAGTTTTCTTTTAATTACCCTGGGAAGAGAACCTTCTATGTTTGAAGGGAAGAGATTTGCTTTCTTTACTGCTATAGATGGCCAGTCAGGCATAAGTTATTATGAAGTTTCCGAAGATGGAAATCCTGCAGTCCGAAGTGGAAGTATGTATGTTCTCTCAAATCAAGACGATAGCATTATTCCTAATTTAGTAGTAACTGTATACGATAAAGCTGGCAATAAAACGACTGCGATCTATAAAACGCCAGGTTTCGCCATTTTAGGTATTCCTCTCTATTTCTTTATAGTTTTCGCGGTAATATTTATTATTTGGGTTCTTTTTAGGATAATAAAAAGAAACAAAAAATATGTTCGTACTAATCAGCAAGTTTAAACAGAGATACTTTGTTTTCCTGTTTCTGTTCATGGCTTCAATGCTATCTTTTACCGCGGAAGCTCTCGCCGCAACTTTGTCTTTTTCTCCAAGTCCAGCAAGTGTTTCTGCGGGCAACATAGTGTCCGTTAAGGTTGTTGTTAATACATCAGGCGAAGCAATAAACAACGCGGAGGCGACCATTCAATTTCCTTCGGATTTATTAGAAGTTGTTTCTGTGAGTAAAAGTTCTTCCGTTTTTTCTTTATGGGTTGAAGAACCGATTTTTTCGAATTTGTCAGGTACTGTTAAATTTAATGGCGGAGTCGCTAATCCGGGCTTTAACGGAAGTAATGGTTCTATCGTATCGATTACTTTTAAGGCCAAGGCTTCCGGAACCGCCTCCATCCTCTTTTCAGATGCTGTGGTACGAAAGAATGATGGTTTAGGAACAGATATTTTGACTTCAAAGAATTCTGGCGTTGTTCAAATTAGAGCTTCTGAGGTGATTGATGTTCCAGTGGTGCCCGATAATACGGAGCGCGCCATCCCCCCTAAGCCCATTATTTCTTCTCAAACTCATCCAGTTCAAACTGCTTGGTACGCGCTTAACACCGCTTCCTTTAGTTGGAAGATACCAGACGGCGTTACTTCGCTCCAAACACTTTTCAACAAGAATCTAAATTCGGTTCCTTCAATCAAATATGATAGCTCAGTGTCGCAAAAAACCCTAAGTAACATTTCAGATGGCACTTTCTACTTCCATTTACGCTATGCCAATTCCATCGGTTATGGATCTGTCGCTCATTATCAATTTAATATTGACACTACGCCCCCTGATCTATTTATTCCGAGAATACGAACAAGCGGTAATCAAAATCTGATTGAATTAAATGCGGAAGACGCCACTTCCGGGATAGATTATTACACCATGCAAATTGACGACAATCAGATTTTGAAGATAAAGAAAAGTGAATTAGTCGAAAATGAATATTCTCTCCCTGTTTTAAAACAAGGTAACCATAACCTTATTGTTATCGCTTACGATAAGGCCGGGAATCAGAGAGAAGCCAGTTTGGATTTTCGAAGCCCTTTTATAACCATTCCGTCTATTGCTCTTAGTTCCAATAGTATAATCAAGGGTGAAACTGTTATTATTTCTGGAAAGACTGATTATGGAGATAATCAAGTTGAAATCACTTTTAACTTAGAAGGACGGGATATTAAAAAATATACACAAGCGCCATCTTCTGACGGATCTTTTTCTTTTACCACTGAAAGGGTGGATGCGGTCGGTTCTATAAGTATTTGGGCCGAGAATGTTTTTGAAAATTCAGTTAGGAGCCAGCCATCTCAAAAATTATATTTAAAAGTTGACGAACCGGTAGCTGTAAAAGTGACCTTCGCTCTTTTTTGGCTGATTCTTATTATTATTCTTTTTACAATTCTTCTATTTATTCTTTATGAGGGTTGGCATAAATTTTTTGGTCTCAAAAAAGAGATTAATCACGAGCTGGAGAGTGTGGCGAAAGATACACATAAAGCCGTGCTCTTGCTTAAGGAAGAATTAGACAACCAGCTTGGTGTGTTAGAAAAAGCCAAAGTAGATAGAAGTTTGAATAAAAAAGAGGAAATTATTTTCAAAGAAATTCAAAAAAATGTGAGTGATATAGATTCATTCATTGAAAAGAAATTAAAAAAACTACTGTAGTTTTGTTCTCAATATATATTATACTGTCGCCTTTTTGATTAAATCTATTCCTTTTTTGCCTAATTTCGCTTAGAATGGTCGAAAGGCCGGAATAGCTTCCGGGAGAGGCGGACAGGTGGTTGTAAAGTAGTATGCCGATGTAGCTCAGCTTGCCCCGCCATGGCGGGGTAAAGTAGAGCTAATGCCGATGTAGCTCAGTTGGTAGAGCATCGCTTTCGTAAAGCGAGGGTCGACAGTTCAATTCTGTCCATCGGCTCACAGATATTATGGCAAAAGAACAAGACATAAATAATATAGATAAAAAAATAGAGAAGCTAGAGGCACAGATGCAGGCGCCGGATTTTTGGAATGATAAAAACAGGGCGCAGGCAGTTATAAAAGAAGTTACTGAATTAAAAGAAAAAAAAGAAGGCTTCGGTAAATATGACAAGGGGAATGCGATTATGACCATTATCTCTGGCGCGGGCGGAGATGATGCAGAAGATTTTTCGGCAATGCTGCTCAATATGTATATGAAGTATGCTGCCAAGAAAAACTGGACAGTCTCTTTTATTCATGAACACAAGAATGACCACGGCGGTTATAAAAATATTACAATAGAAATTTCTGCAAAAAACGGAAGCAAGGCTTCCGTTTTTGGTGTATATGGTACGCTAAAAAACGAATCAGGCGTGCATCGTTTGGTCAGAATTTCTCCTTTTAATGCAAAAAAATTGCGCCACACATCCTTTTCTCTGGTAGAAGTTCTTCCGAAGTTCTCTACTATGGAAGCGAGGGACATAGTCATCCCCGACACAGACTTAAAGATTGAATATTCTCGTTCTGGCGGTCCGGGCGGGCAGAATGTGAACAAGAGAGAAACAGCAGTCAGACTGGTGCATATTCCTACTGGTCTTGCAGTGCATTCTTCCGGCGAGCGCAGTCAAGAACATAACCGCGAGCGCGCTATGTCCATCCTTTTAGCAAAAATTTTCAAAAAAGCACAGGAGGAAAAGAAGTCAGTAGAAGAATCTATGAAAACAGATAAGGGTACCAGCATAGAGTGGGGGAACCAAATCCGCTCCTACGTACTGCATCCATATAAAATGGTCAAGGACCATAGGACTGATGTTGAAACTGCCGATGTTTCTGGGGTTTTAGATGGGGAAATAAACATTTTCATTGAAGCGGAGGGGAATTTGTAAAAAGAATTTTTAGAATAGTATAATACTAGAGCATGAAAGAAAGATTTCAATCACCAGAGAAAAGTAGTTTTATAGATAGTAAAGTAGCTCAGGCGGATAATTCTCCTAGAGACTATCATTATTTAGACGATATTAAAGGACAAGTTGATCTATATCGTGCTGTTTTTCAAGAGCACTTTAGGAATATACTACCAGTTNTACATTTTACTACAGTGGCAGCAGGTAACGATTTGAANAATCTAAAAGATACTGGTTTCTTAAAATCCTTTTCTACGGAAGGTAATAGAGGGAAATTNCATGTAGGTGCGCTTCGCACTCAAGATAATAATAGAAACTTTAGAAACATTGACGTTAATACTGATAATTTAGGTGATATCATTCAGATGATTCGCGATATCGCAATACAATTTATGCATCACGGCAGGAGAACAAACAAAAATTCACTGGGGAATCTTAGAGGTAGTAATTTTGCGCAACCTGTTGCAATTATTTTTGATTCTGACGGTCAATTTACTCGTGGTACGGATAATTATTTTCACTGGATTTTAAAAAACAGCTATAATCCTGACAAAATTATTGAATTATTAGAATTTGAAGCCGGGGTTGCTTCTAAGTACTATGAACCTAGCCCAAAAACACAAAATCAATTTGTTATGAGATTTTTACACGCCTTAGGTATTTATCGTCTTAAACAGTTGGTTGGAATTTTCCACTCAGAAGAAAATTCAACTGAACGTGAGAAAATTAAGAATTACTCTCGAGGCCTTTTAAGGGCTCGCCTTATTACGGATAAGGAATTTAAGGATGCTTTTGAAGGGACACCTTCTTTTTATAATCAAAATGATGTTATAAGCGAATATGCTGCCTGATTTTTTAACTGGTATATTTGAGTGATGGCTGAATTTATGATAGGATTAGAGGGATGATTTACTTTAACAATGTTTCAAAGGTATATAGAGACGCAACTGCGCTTCAAGACGTTACTTTTACAGTCAAAGCTGGAGAGTTCGTGTCCGTCGTAGGACACTCCGGGGCCGGCAAGACTACCCTTACCAAGTTGATTCTCGCAGACGAACACCCCTCAGATGGGACTGTTTTTTTTGAATCTACCAACGTGCATAAATTGAAAGATAAGGAGTTGAATAAATTGCGTCAGCGCATAGGCGTGGTATTTCAAGATTTTAAATTACTTTCCAATAAGACTGCATATGAAAATATCGCTTTTGCCATGGAAGCGGTAGGCAAAAAAGATGAGGAGATAGCTTCAGATGTTCCTCACGTTTTAGAATTAGTTGATTTAAGTGATCGCACACATCATTTTCCGCATCAAATGTCTGGAGGTGAACAGCAGAGGCTCGCTATCGCCAGAGCCATCATCAACCAGCCGGAGCTTATTATCGCCGATGAGCCGACAGGGAACTTGGACCCGATAAATACGCATGAGATAGTTCAAATCTTAAAAAAGATAAACGATCTCGGCACTACTGTTATTTTAACCACGCATAATCGCGGAGTCGTGGACTCTGTGGCAAAAAGAGTGATTACGATGGAACGAGGGAAAATTATAAGGGATACGCAAGATGTCGCACAGCACGAAGCGCACAACGCGCAACATAAAACAAGCCATAAATGATAAAATGTTATGAGTTGTGTGCTGTGTGATATAATGTTTTAAAATATGACAGAATTAAAGAGAATTATCAAAGCAGGATTTATAAACTTCAAGCGGGGTGGGCTGGTTTCTTTTGCGGCTCTCGTCGTCGTCACCATCACCCTTTCTGTTATTACCTTTCTTGTTTTGTTGCAAGTAGTATTGTATTCATCTCTGGATGTTATCAAGGAAAAAGTGGACGTGACGATTTATTTTACNGTAGATGCGCCGGAAGACAAAATTCTCTTATTNCAGGAATCTCTCCTCTCGTTACCAGAAGTAAAGGATGTCACTTATACCAGCGCGGATGAAGCCTTGAGAATTTTCCGAGAACGCCACAAGAATGACTATCCGACCATTGCCGCCTTGGATGAGATAGGCACGAATCCCCTAGGCGCTTATCTAAATGTGAAAGCAAAAGAAGTTTCTCAATATGAAGGTATTGCGAATTTCATGCAAGGGGACAACGCGCTTGTTTTAGGAACTATTCCCANCATAGACAAGGTAAATTATCATCAAAATAAATTAGTCATAGACAGGCTAAATACCATTATCTCNGGGGCGCAGAAACTCGGCTTTCTAGTCACTCTTCTTTTAATAGTTATTTCTATAATAATAACCTTAAACACGATTCGACTTACTATTTTTATCGCCAGGGAAGAGATAGGGGTGATGCGCCTAGTCGGAGCCTCCAAAATGCGGGTGCGGGGACCTTTCCTGGTGGAGGGCGCAATTTATGGGACAATTGCCACAGTTATAACTCTGGCTCTTTTCTATCCTGCTACGCTTTGGCTCGGACGCAATATGACCGGTTTCTTGGGATTTAATATATATGATTATTATATTTCTAATTTTATCCAAATTTTTGTAATTATCTTATTATCAGGTATAATCTTGGGTGTGATTGCTAGCTTCTTGGCGATTAGGAAATATCTGAATAAGTAGTTTAAAGTAAAAAGTTTATAAAGTTATAAAGAATGAAAAAGAATTCAATAAAATACATTTTCGTGGTTGGGGGAGTTATGTCAAGCGTGGGCAAGGGCGTAGCTGCTGCTTCTATCGGCACTATTCTCCAGGGTAAGGGATTTAAAGTTACCGCNATAAAAATTGACCCTTATGTGAATGTTGATGCCGGCACNATGAATCCCACCGAACACGGTGAGGTTTTTGTTTTGGATGATGGGACGGAGTGTGACCAAGATATGGGAAACTATGAACGTTTTTTAAATCTAGACCTGTCCGGCGCCAATTATATGACTACCGGAAGTGTTTATTTGAGTGTTATTCAGAAGGAGCGTAATTTAGAATACAAAGGAAGATGTGTGCATGTGGTGCCGGATATTCCGATTGAAGTGATAAATAGAATTAAAAAAGCAGGAGATATAACTAAAGCGGACTTGGTGATAGTGGAAATTGGAGGAACAGTTGGAGATTATCAGAATATTTTATTTCTCGACGCGGTTCGGATGATGAAGTTTAAAAATCCCAATGATGTGCTTCTCGCCCTCGTCGGCTATGTTCCGGCTCTCGGCACTGGAGGCAATGAACTTAAAACAAAACCGATTCAACACGCTATTCACTTTCTAAACGGCGCGGGTCTGCATCCTGATGTAGTCCTAGCTAGGTCAAAGGGCGCTATTGATGATAAACGTAAGGAAAAATTGGAGTTTATGTGCGGATTGGAGAAAGGCAGTATCATTTCCGCTCCTGATGTGGAATCCATATATGAGATACCTATAAATTTTGAAGCAGATCATTTAAGTAGTTTTATTTTTAAAAAACTTGGACTTCAGTCTAAAAAACAAGACCTCAAAGAATGGAGAGCTTTGGCAAAAAAAATAAAATCTTCCCAAACGGCTGTCCGAGTTGCCGTGGTTGGCAAGTATTTCGGAACTGGGAGCTTTTTTCTTACGGATGCTTACATTTCCGTAATTGAGTCTTTAAAACATGGGGCATATTTTCTAGGGACGAAGCCAGTGATTGAATGGCTTGATGCGGAAAAGTACGAAAAAGATAAATCTAAATTAAGCGAGCTCAATGATTTTGACGGGATTATAGTACCGGGTGGTTTTGGCAAACGTGGCACAGAGGGGATGATATTAGTTGCCGATTATGCGAGGCGTAATAAAATTCCCTATTTGGGACTTTGTTTGGGAATGCAGATTATGACCATAGCCTATAGCCGGCACGTTTTAAATTTAAGCCACGCTAATTCCACGGAACTGGATTCCAATACTCCCGACCCGGTGATTACCACTATGCAAGACCAGATTGAAAAAATTAAAAATAAAAATTATGGAGCGACTATGAGATTGGGCGCCTATCCCGCGAATCTGAAAAAAGG
>C687J35174_10009983_pt1 | contig 11841 bp, 8 predicted proteins | sample RifCSPhighO2_01_FD_35174 | JGI IMG/M metagenome (IMG submission 35174) | reverse complement strand
ATGATCATTGTTCTAACATCTAAAACATCCACACCAAACATATCATTTACGGCGTTTGCGATGGCGCCCTTACTGGCGGCTTTGCTGACTTTGAAAACATATCTATCCATGCCTGTCATGTGCACACCTTTTTCGGTAATTATTGGTTTTTCTATTACGTTAGTTAATCTCATGAGTGGTATCTTTCTTGAACTTTGCTGATAGCATCTTTCAGAAACAGCACGTGTGTATTTTTCAATAAATCATGGCCGTTAAGAGTCTCGCCAGTTGAAACGGTAAGCAGTTTAATATTTCTTGTACTTTTCAAAATATTTTCGTCAGCTTTATTTATTACCAAAAGTGTTCTGCCTCGTAATTCTAAGTTTCCTAGAATTTCGGTCATTTCTTTTGTCTTTGGCTTCTTAAAACTTAAAATATCCAAAACTTTCAATTGCTTTTTTGCCTGCTTCAAAGATAAGGCCGAAACAATAGCAACTTTTTTCATTTTCTTAGGAAAAGAAAGGCTCCAATCTTTTGGCTGTGGACCGTGAGAAATTCCACCACCTACCCAAATCGGGCTTCTTATGGATCCGTGTCTTGCCCTTCCTGTACCCTTTTGCCTCCATGGTTTTCTTCCACCGCCTCTAACCTCCGCCCTAGTTTTAGTAGACGAAGTTCCCTGGCGCTGGTTTGTATCAAAAATCCTTAAGTATTGGGCTAGCAAGGCTCTGTTTGGCTCTGCGCCAAAAACTGATTCGTCCAGCTCCATTTTTTCTACAGACTTTCCATTTTTATCAAAAACGTCTATTTTCATGCTTGCGCCCCTTCCTTAGCCTGTGCAACTTCAACTTTCAAAGTAATCTTAGAGTTTCTAGCTCCAGGAATTGGTCCTGATACCATAACTTGTTTTAACTCGGGATTAATATTTACAATTTTCAGACCGCTTACAGTTATTCTAACGTTGCCTTTGTGCCCTGCCATTTTCTTACCCTTGAAAACACGGCTTGGGGTTTGGGCACCAATGGAACCCGGAGCCCTAACTTTGTCAGAAGCGCCTCGAGTTCTTCCTTGCATACGAAATCCCCATCTTTTAATACCCCCGGTAAAACCTTTTCCTTTTGATTTACCTACTACAACAACAGGCATATTCAAAAAATTATCCGCCTGTAAAATTTCGGCGGATTCGAGTTCAACAACAGTAACAGGGACGACCTTACCATTGTCCATAAAGATTTGAGACATATGAAGTTTTTTTCCCTTTAGTGTAGCCTTTTCCATGGTTACTTTTAATTATGTTGAACTTACCTAACATAAGTTTCTTTTTTGATGTATAAACGCAAAAAGCGCCGAAGCGCCCTATAGAAATCCGCTTCAAAAAATGTAAGGGCTATATGGGGCGCATCAACATCGTGGCTGATTGTAACAGGATTTCAGGGCGAGAACAAGGGGGTTTTGCCATTTACATCTTTATCTCAATATCTATTCCCGCGGGTAGGTTTAGATGGGATAGGGAGTCAATTGTAGACGAGGTTGGGCTTAAAACGTCAATGACTCTTTTGTGGGTTCTGAGTTCAAACTGCTCTCGTGACCTTTTGTCGATATGGGGGCCTCTAATCACAGTAAACTTCTCTTTTCTGGTTGGCAAAGGGATCGGACCTACAACTTTGGCACCGGTTCTTACAGCCGTATCAACAATTTTTGAAACACTTAAGTCTATGATTCTATGATCATAGCTTTTAAGTTTAATTCTGATTTTTTGCTCGTTTGGTTTAGTAGTAACCATTGTTTTTGAGATAGTTAAGCCCCGCGTCTAGCGGGGCCCAACTTTCAAACTTCTAAATCTTAGGCAATTACTTTCGTAACAGCACCTGCTCCAACTGTCTGTCCACCTTCTCTGATAGCAAACCTTACTCCCTCTTCAAGAGCAACAGGGTTAATAAGCTTAACTTTAAAGGTAGCGTTATCACCCGGCATAACCATTTCAACACCTTCGCTTAAGGTAATTTCGCCGGTAACATCTGTGGTTCTAATATAGAACTGCGGTCTGTATCCGGTGAAGAATGCCTTGTGTCTTCCGCCTTCTTCTTTGGAAAGAACGTAAACCTGGGCTTCAAACTCGGAGTGAGGTGTAACACTTCCGGTTGCAGCTAAAACCTGACCTCTTTCTATATCTTCTCTTTCAACACCTCTAAGCAGAATTCCTACGTTGTCGCCTGCTTGAGCTTCTTTCATGGACTTCTTAAACATTTCAACGCCTGTAACAACGGTTTTAACGGTATCTTTAATACCGACTATCTCAATTTCTTCGCCTACGGAAACTTTTCCTCTTTCAACTCTTCCCGTAGCAACGGTTCCCCTTCCGGAAATAGAAAACACGTCTTCAACTGGCATCAAAAATGGTTTATCAAGATCTCTGACTGGATCTGGAATGTAGTCGTCAACCGCTTTCATAAGTTCCATTATTTTTTCTCCGGCTGCAGCATCGCCTTCTAAAGCTTTCAATGCTGAACCTTTGATAATTGGTACCTCGTCTCCGGGAAATCCGTATTTGGTTAGAAGCTCGCGAACTTCAAGCTCGACCAAGTCAAGAATTTCAGGATCGTCTACCATGTCAACTTTGTTAAGGAAAACTACCATCGCAGGAACGTTAACCTGCTTAGCTAAAAGAATGTGTTCCCTTGTTTGAGGCATTGGGCCGTCTGGAGCGGAAACTACAAGAATAGCTCCGTCCATTTGAGCGGCACCTGTAATCATGTTTTTAATGTAGTCGGCGTGTCCTGGAGCATCAATGTGAGCGTAGTGCCTTTTTTCTGTCTCATACTCAACGTGAGTAATGTTAATTGTAATCCCTCTTTCCTTCTCTTCTGGAGCCTTATCGATTGTGTCGAAAGCTCTAAACTCTGCCAATCCCTTGGTCGACAAAACCTTGGTGATAGCAGCGGTTAGTGTAGTTTTACCATGGTCAACGTGTCCAATAGTTCCAATGTTGACGTGTGGTTTTGTTCTTTGATATTCCGCCATGTATTCCTTTCGTAGAAATAATAATTACTTACTAAAATTCACTTCTGAACCGTATCCATTTAAGCAGATGACGGCGACAAAAGCAAGCCTGACTTCTACGCTCTTCCCTGTGCCACCTCCTCTGCAACATTACCTGGTACTTCTTCGTAATGACTTGGTTCCATGTTAAAAGATGCTCTACCCTGCGTCATACCACGCAAATCGGTAGCATAACCAAACATTTCGGCAAGCGGGACCTTGGCCGAAACAACAACAGCACTTCCCCGTTGTTTTGTTCCCTCAATTTTTCCTCTTTTACTCGATAAGTTTCCTATTACGTCGCCCATAAAGTCTTCGGGCGTTACGACTTCAACATTCATAATCGGCTCTAAAAGATAAGGTTTTGCCTTTCTTTGGGCGTCTTTAAAGGCTCCGGAACCTGCAATCTTGAAGGCATTTTCCGAGGAATCTACTTCGTGAAATGAACCATCTGTTAAAGTAATCTTTACGTCCACAACCGGATATCCTGCTACAACTCCAGTTTCAGCAGCTTCGCGCACACCTTTTTCTACAGCTGGAATATATTCCCGGGGAATAGATCCGCCAACGACTCCATTTTCAAATTCGACACCCGAACCTAACGGCAAAGGTTCTAAGATAATTACAACGTGCCCGTACTGTCCCCTACCACCCGACTGCCTAATGTATTTATTCTCAACTTCAACTTTATTTTTAATAGATTCTCTGTAGGCAACTTGAGGTTTGCCCGTATTTACCTCAACTTTAAATTCCCTTTTTAATCTGTCGACAATAATTTCCAGGTGCAACTCACCCATACCATAAATTAAAGTTTGTCCAGTTTCCGGATCCGACTTAACCTGAAATGTCGGATCTTCCTCCATAAATTTTTTCAGCGACATGCCAAGCTTATCCCTATCACCTTTGGTTTTTGGCTCTATAACAAGGCCAATGACCGGTTCGGCAAAGCTGATTGATTCTAAAACAATAGGATTATCTTCTGAGGTTAATGTGTCCCCGGTAATAGTTTGACCAAGGCCTACTCCTGCGGCAATTTCTCCGGCTTTGACCTCTTCTATTTCTTCGCGGTGATTAGCGTGCATAAGAAGAATTCTACTGACTCTTTCTTTTTCGCCTCGAGTAGAATTCAAAACATACGAACCTGCTTTAAGTTTTCCTGAATAAACTCTGAAGTAAGTTAATCTTCCAACGTAGGCGTCGGTTTGGATTTTAAAAGCCAGAGCAGAAAATGGTCCGTTCTCATCAGGCTCTAAAATAATTTCCTCATCTGAATCAACCTTATGTCCAGTTACGGCACCCACATCCTTTGGCGAGGGTAGATAATCAACAACCGCATCTAGCATTTTCTGCACTCCAATGTTTCCTAACGCGGAACCGCACAGCACCGGGTATATTTTGGTTGCAGTTGTTAGTTTTCTAATCCCACCCTTTATTTCCTCAACTGAAAGTTCCTCGCCGTTTAAGAATTTTTCAATAAGAGTGTCGTCGGATTCGGCAATTTTTTCCACCATAGCCGCTCTATACTTCTCAACTTTTTCTTTCATATCTTCCGGAATTTCTACTTCTGAAATTTCAGAGCCTAGATTTCCTTCAAACTTGTAGGCTTTTCTTTCGATCAAATCTATAATCGCGTGAAAATCATTTTCAAGTCCAACCGGAAGCTGAATGGCAACGGCGTTTGGTGTTAATCTTTCGTGGATTGAACTTAAAGTCATGTAAAAATCACCGCCAACTTTGTCCATCTTATTTACAAAAGCCACTAATGGAACATTGTACTTTTCAGCCTGGTGCCAAACCGTTTCGGATTGAGGCTCAACGCCTTGTGATCCATCAAAAACAACTACTCCTCCATCCAAAACTCTTAATGAACGCTCAACTTCTGCTGTAAAATCAACGTGTCCGGGCGTGTCAATAATATTTATGCGGTGGTTATCCCAAAAACACGTGGTGGCAGCTGATGTTATGGTAATTCCTCTTTCTTGTTCCTGAGCCATCCAGTCCATTTGCGCAGTTCCTTCGTGAACTTCACCAATTTTATGAGACTTACCCGTATAAAAAAGCACACGCTCGGTGGTAGTGGTTTTACCCGCGTCAATGTGCGCAATAATACCGATATTTCTTATTTTTTCTAAAGGATAATGTTTAGTTTCAGCCATGTTGATTCCTAATTGAAATTAGAACCGGAAGTGGGCGAAAGCTTTGTTAGCTTCGGCCATCCTATGAGTATCGTCACGGGTTTTTATAGCGTCACCAACGCCTTCGTGAGCGCTTTTGATCTCTTCATACAGTCTGTCCACCATAGGCTTGCCGCTTTTATTTCGAGCCGCATCCACAAGCCATCTTACCGCAAGAGCTTCCGACCTCTCATGCTTAACCGGGAAAGGAATTTGATACGTAGCACCACCGACTCTTCGGGATCTTACCTCTTGTTTTGGCATAACATTTTGTAACGCCGCATCAAAAATGGTAAGGGCTTCTTTTCTATCTGCTGAAAATTTTTCTAAAGTTTTGTAAACAACGCCTTCAGCTGTTCTTTTTTCTCCGCCAAGCATCACTTTGTTTATCATTCTTGCCACAGTTCGGGAATTATAAAGGGGGTCGGGGCTTATTTGTCTTTTCTTTACCTGTTTACCACGCATATTTGTCTAATTATTTTGGCCTTTTGGTGCCATAAATTGAACGGGAAGTTTTTCTTCCCTCTACGCCTTGTAAATCGTATTTGCCCCTGACAATTGTGTATTTTATACCAGGCAGATCGTTTACTTTTCCACCTCTAATCATAACCACAGAGTGTTCCTGCAAACCGTGACCTTCTCCTGGAATATAGGCCGTAACTTCTTTTCCGTTTGAAAGCCTGACCCTAGCAACTTTTCTTAAAGCTGAGTTTGGTTTTGAGGGAGTCATTGTTTTAACTTGAAGACAAACTCCACGCTTAAAAGGACCTTCGTTACCTTTAAAACGTCGGTGCAACGAGGAATAAACCACCGATAACGCAGGGGTTTTTGCTTTTCGCTTGTTTTGCGTTCGACCTTTTCTGACTAATTGATTCACTGTTGGCATATTTTACCTACTCCTCGGCATCTAATCTTGAACGTTCTCCGGTTGGTATTAGCCGCCCCAGAATAACGTTTTCCTTAAGCCCGAGTAGCTGGTCCACTCTACCAGAGGCCGCAGCGTCGGTCAATACAGTACTGGTGTTAATAAAGGACGCAGCTGACAAAAAGCTGTCGGTTTGAAGAGCTGCTTTAGTTATACCTAAAAGCGTTACTTCCGCCGTACCAGGAACTCCACCTTCAGCCAGAATTCTTTCGTTTTCTTCCCTGAAAGTATCTTTTGTTACAACTTCTTTAGGTAAGAAATCGGTATCGCCGCAATCGGCAACCTGAACATGATTGAACATCTTGCTCACTATAACTTCGATGTGCTTGTCATTAATGGCAACACCTTGGGTAGAGTAAACTTTCTGAACTTCATCAATTATGTAATCTTTGGTTTTCTGGACACCTACAGATGCTACTAAGTCAGTGAGGTCAAGATGACCAGCTGTTAATTTTTCACCTTTCGCAATCAACTGTCCGTCCTCAACTAGTATCTCCGCGAGAGGTTCAACTAAATATTCCGCGGCTTGTTCAGCATCATCTTTATCTGTCGCTGTAACTATTATTTTTCTTTCCTCGCCAATTTCTAAAACCTGAACTCTACCAGTAATTTCGCTCATTGTGGAAAGGTTTTTTGGCGTTCTGGCCTCAAATATTTCCTCAATACGGGGTAGACCTTGTGTAATGTCCTTACCGGCAATACCTCCGGTGTGGAATGTTCTCATCGTAAGCTGGGTTCCAGGTTCGCCAATAGACTGCGCGGCTGAAACACCAACTGCCCTACCTATGGCAATTAATTCTCTTGTCATCAAATCATTGCCGTAGCACTTTGCGCAAATTCCTCTTTTTGTTTCACAGCTTAGTGGGGTGCGGATCTTTATTTTTTCTATGCCACTTTTTTCTATCTCTTCAACAACTTCAGGAGTGATCATTGTGCCTCTATTAATAACCACCGAACCATTTTTACCTCTAACACCTTCAGCTAAATAGCGCCCTGAAACTCGTTCGGCAAACGTACTTAAAACTGTACCTTCACCAACTTTGATGCTTCGGCCTTCTTCAGTTCCACAATCTTCTTCTCTTACGATTACGTCCTGAGCCACATCCACTAATCTTCTTGATAAGTAACCCGAATCGGCAGTCTTTAGTGCTCGGTCGGCCAAACCTTTTCTCGCGCCTCTTGCCGAAGCGAAATATTCAAGTGCTGACAACCCGTCTTTGTAATTACCCAAAACTGGAAGTTCCACAAGTTTTCCGGTAGGGTCAGAGATTAAACCTCTCATACCGGCAATCTGCTTAACTTGATCCCTTGAAGCTCGAACCGCTTTTGAAGAAATAAGAAGTTTAATTGGGTTTTCTTCCTGTAGCGTGCTCCACACGGCATCATCAACCGTCGCGGTTACATCCTGCCAAACGTTTTCGGTTAATCTTCTGGCTTCAGCTTTTGTTATAAGCCCACGGTTAAAGTTGTTGTCAATTTCCGCAACTTTTTCTCTTCCGTTGTTAATTATTTCGTCCTTATTCTTAGGAATTTGTAAATCTGTTAAAGCAACCGAGTGTCCGGAAACAGTTCCGTACTTCAAACCAAGATACTTAAGGTCATCAATAAGTTTTACCACTGTATCGTTATCTTGCGTGTTGAAGGCGCGGGCAAGAAATTCTTTTATATTCGGCTTGTCCATCTTTTGATTTATAAAACCAAACCCGCCCGGAATAATTTTGTTGAATATTAATCTGCCCGGGGTTGTTTCCACAATTTCGCCGTTTATTCTAACTTTTATGCTCTGCCTCAAAGATATTTCATGAAGCACATCCAGCGAAAACATCGCTTCTCTACTCGAAGCAAAAACGGGCGACCACGCAGGTACGGAATCATCAATTAATGTCATGTAATAAATACCAAAAAGCATGGTCTTTGCCGGAATTGACATTGGGGTACCGTCTGAAGGCTTAAGCAAGTTGTGAGTTGAAAGCATCAGCTCCTTAGCCTCTTTTACAGCGGCCTCAGAAAGGGGAAGATGCACGGCCATCTGGTCACCGTCAAAGTCCGCGTTGTAACCATCGCAAACGCAAAGGTGAAGCCTTACAGCATTACCTTCAACAAGTCTTGGGTAAAACGCCTGAATACCAAGCCTCCAAAGTGTAGGAGCACGGTTTAAAAGTACAGGGTGATCTTCAACTATATTTCCCAAAATATCCCAGATTTCGGTGCCGCGTGCTTCCAAAACAAACTTTGCGCTTTTAACATTTGGCGCATATCCTCTTGCCAATATTTCTTTTAAGACGAACGGTTTAAATAACTCCAATGCCATCTCTTTTGGAATACCACACTCATCAAGTTTTAGTTCTGGACCATTAATAATTACTGAACGGCCTGAGTAGTCTACTCTTTTACCCAAAAGGTTTTGTCTAAATCTTCCCTGTTTTCCTTTTAACATGTCGGCAAGTGATCTTAACTGCTTACCTCGACCACGTCTTACCGTTCTTCTTTGCTTTGACTGGTCAAACAAAGCATCAACTGATTCCTGCANCATTCTTTTTTCNTTTCTTATAATAATTTCGGGGGCGCCTAAATCTAAAAGTCTTTTTAAACGGTTGTTTCTGTTAATAACTTTTCTGTAAAGGTCGTTAAGATCCGAGGTAGCAAACCTTCCGCCTTCTAGTTGAACCATGGGCCTTAAATCAGGTGGAATGACCGGGATTATGTCCATAATCATTCTGTCCGGAGTGAGTTCAGCTCTTCTAAATCCTTCGGCAATCTTTAATCTTTTCGTAATTTTTACCGCTTTTTGACCCTTGGCTCTTTCCAAATCCTCTTTAAGTTCAGCTGAAAGTTTGTTCAAATCCATGGCCTTTAAAATACCTTGAATTGCCTCCGCGCCTATGTTTACTTTGGCAAACATGTCAACGTAATCAGCAAGATTTAAATATTCAACATCTGAAAGCACTGAAAATAATTCGATTGTTTCGATTTTTTTAAGAATTATTTTTTGATCTTTTTCTATAACATCTAATTCCTCGGTATAAGTATCTCTTAGAGCCATCACTTTTTGGTTTTTTCTAAGAGCAGCTTCTTTTGCTGTGAATTCTTCACCTTTTCCAGCCTTCTTAACTTCTTTCTCAAGTTCAGCTATTTTTTCATCCAACTGTTTTTGAAGTTTTGCTTTTGCCTTTTCTAAATCTTTTTCGATACTGGAAATTGCTTCGGCTTTTTTATCGTGATCGATTTGCGTAACTATAAAAGACGAGAAGTAAATTACCGATTCCAAAGTTCTTGGCGTTATATCAAGCAAAGCCGCCATTTTCGAAGGAATTCCTCTAAAAAACCAAACGTGGGCAACAGGGGAAGAAAGTTTAAGATGGCCCATTCTTTCTCTTCGTACTCTTGAGTGGGTTACTTCAACACCACACTTATCACATATAACACCCTTGTAACGAATTCTTTTATACTTTCCGCATGAACATTCGTAGTCTTTTTCCGGACCAAAAATTCTTTCATCAAACAAACCCTCTCTTTCAGGCTTGAAGGTTCTGTAGTTAATTGTTTCGGGTTTTGTGACTTCTCCGTAAGACCACTCTAAAATATCCTCGGTCGAGGCTAAAAACACTTTTATTGAAGANAAGTCTCTTAGTTGGCTTAAATTTCTCATTCGGTTTNCTCCTTTATTGAAGTTTCTTCCGCCGGCGTTTCTTTACTTAATGCGGGTTCACCACTTTCTTCTGAATCTGTTCCNAATTGGCTACCCAATGCCTCAACCCCTATTCCCAAACCGTTTATTTCCCTNACAAACAATTTGAATGACTCTGGAATTGTTGCTTCAGGGATTGGTTCTCCCTGTAAGATTGCTTTATACGCCTGGGTTCTTCCAATTAAGTCGTCAGATTTAATTGTTAACATTTCCCTAAGAATATGCGCGGCGCCATAAGATTCCAAAGCCCAAACTTCCATTTCCCCAAATCTCTGACCACCAAACTGGGCTTTTCCTCCAAGAGGCTGTTGCGTAATTAAAGAGTATGGTCCGGTTGAGCGGGCATGCATTTTATCCTCACCTAAGTGAATAAGCTTCAAAATGTATGTTTCTCCAACAACTACTTCATTTTCAAAAGACTCGCCGGTTCTACCATCAATAAGTTTCATTTTTCCGGAAACTGGCAAGTTTGCTTCTGCAAGTTCTTTAGAAACTTCATCTTCATTAGGAGATTCAAAAACAGGAACTGAATATTTCTTGCCTAACTTCTTGCCTGCAAATCCCAATGGAGCCTCCTGCAGTTGTCCAACGTTCATTCTACTTAAAACCGAGGATGAGGAAAAAATAATATCAACTGGAGTTCCGTCTTCCATATGGGGCATGTCTACTTCGGGAACAATTGCCGAAATAACACCTTTATTACCATGTCGTCCAGCCAGTTTATCGCCAACCTCAATCTTTTTCTGCAGGGCCACATATACAGTAATTTCTTCTAAAACACCGGCTGGTAGGCCCTTATTTTCAGCTCGGGTAACCCTTTTAACGCCTATGACCACGCCATGTTCACCGTGCGGGATAACTAGAGAGTTGTCTCGAACCTCTTTTGCTTTTTCGCCGAAAATTGCTCTTAAAAGTCTTTCTTCGGCGGAAAGCTCTGTTTCACCTTTAGGCGCAACCTTACCAACTAAAATATCTCCAGAACCAACCTTAGAACCAACTGCCACAATACCGTCTTCATCTAGGTTTCTTAAAGCTTCTTCTGAAACGTTTGGTATATCTCTTGTAATTTCTTCCGGACCAAGCTTTGTTTCCAAAACCTGAACCGTGTGATTAGTAATATGAATGGATGTTAAAGTGTCATCTTTAACCAATCTTTCAGACAAAACAATTCCGTCTTCATATTCATAACCGCCCCAGATCATGTACGCTACTTTAACGTTTGTTCCAATTGCGAGTTCCCCACCCTCTGCGGCAGGTCCCTCCATTAAAATATCCCCTTTCCTAATGCTTTGGCCACTGTCAACTTTAACGATCTGATTAAAACAAGTGGACTGGTTGGACATTACGAATTTTCTTGTTAAATATTCTCTTTTATTTCTTTGGCCTTCGTATTTGATAATTATTTTATTGGCATCAGCATATTCAACAACACCCTTACTTTCAGCGCGGATAACAGCGCCTGCATTGTCCGCAACTACGGCCTCAATACCTGTTCCAACAATTGGGGTTTCAGGCCTTACTAAAGGCACTGCCTGCGACATTTGCTGGGTAGCAATAAGAGAACGGCTTACGTCATCATTTTCTAAAAATGGGATCATTCCCGCCGAAATTCCCACGACCTGTCGAGGAACAACTTCCACATACGCAGCTAAATTAACATCGCCTAAAGTAAAATCTCCACTTCTTCTAAGAGGAACCTGCTTTTGCAAAATGTAACCGTCTTCATCAACTTTTATAGAAGAATCGGTAATGTAGAAATTGTCTTCTTCGTAAGCGGAAAGATAAACTACTTCATTTGTAACTCTTACGCGCCCATCTGCTTCTTTCTCAAGTTTAAAATACGGCGTTTCCAAAAATCCAAATTCATTAACCCGTGAATACATGGCCAAGTAGTTTATCAATCCAATATTAGGGCCCTCTGGTGTACGAACAGGACATACTCTTCCATAGTGAGTAAAGTGAACGTCACGAACAGCCATGCTCGCGCGCTCCCGGGTTAATCCCCCAGGTCCGGTCACGGAAATTCTTCTTAAATG
>C687J35174_10009974_pt1 | contig 11849 bp, 10 predicted proteins | sample RifCSPhighO2_01_FD_35174 | JGI IMG/M metagenome (IMG submission 35174) | reverse complement strand
TTCATATTAAATAGAAAAATATATGGCTCGCCTTTCTGCAAGCGCAATTCACTCCGAGCTAAAGCAGGGCAGGGTTCTTGCGCTGGCTCGCCCTAAAAACCATGAAGAAAGCATTCACACTACTCTCTCTAGCACTATTGTTCTCACTTACATTGGTGTCAGCATACTCAAATTGGGACGACCGCTACAACTGGAACAGAGAATATTACACCATAAGTACTCGCGATTATCATCAATATAATTCCCCTAGATACATAGACTATGATCGCCCCTACTATGTCTACCAGCAAAAAGGATTTTACACAGACAGTTACCCCACCTCAGTCAGAAGAATATATACAGATGACGACTACATTTTCGGCTCAAGTCATATCCGATCAAGACCAGTCTATCACCGAACACTCTATGTCAACAGCTACGGCTATAATTACAACGACTATGGTGAAGATTGGCATATGAGAATGTATAATAAAAGATATTAGTCTTGCTCTTGGCTATTGGACAATAAAGAAAACAATCGCTGATACTGATTAAGAATTAACAATTCATGTCTAGGACCATAGGCGCGTCCTTGCTTAATAGCAAAAGTACTCTGATGATGTAGCCGTTCAATCTCTCCAATAGTCTTTCGATATAAACTATCTTCTTTTCTCATTTGTCTGTGACTTTGCCGTAACTGACCATAGGCATCAGAAATAATTTCAAAATTATTTAAGACAGCAATCTTTCCTTTATTATCTAAAAAAAGCAGGGGTTCATCATCAGTAACCTCTATGACACTAGCCTGTCCTTCGAATCCCATTCGCACACGCCGTGGAAGAGAAACCTTCGCACTAAGATATCCCATATCAAAACGAAAAGTCAATCCTGTATGTCCTGGTAGAGGAACCCCCGAAGCACAAGTCCATAAATGTCTTTTATCATGATATAAAGAAACGCTCTTTGCATCCTGAGCAGTATAATCTTCAAGAACTGCACAATACCCTCTATTTTTTCGCTGATCAATTATTTTTCCAAAAAACACCACAGAATCTCCAGGAAAATCAGGTGCTCGTTCAATTATATTTAAACGTAAGTCCATAAAAAACAAAGAAAAACTACATTTAAAAGAATGTCTATACTAAAAAAATTAAGCGTCCAACGTCTTCTGCACCTGCAAATCATCTCTCGGCACTTTCACAATAGAAGCAACTTTATCTCCTTCTTTCAGACGAACCACATGCACTCCCTGCGTTGCTCGCCCCATGACACGCAAATCCTTCATAGACGTACGGATAGTCATTCCTTTCGTCGTAGTAGCAATAATAGAATCCTTATCATCAACTGAAAGAGAAGCAATCACATCCCCTGTTTTATCACTCGTCGCCATATTGATCACTCCCTTTCCACCTCTCCCCGTCAAACGATATTCTTCAAGAGCAGATCGTTTCCCATATCCCTTCGTCGTAATAGTCAGAATTGTCGTTTTCCCATCAAAAGGCAAAGCCTCAAGAGAAATAACCTCATCCTTCTTACTCAAATCAACTCCAATGACACCATACGAACCCCGACCCATGGCTCGCACATCATCCGAATTGAATCGAATCGCCTGACCGTCCTTCGTAATAAGTAACACTTCCTGTTTATCATCCACTCGCTCCACATTAATAATAACATCCGAACCATCCGCAGGCAAATTTATGACACGAACGCCCGTGCTTCGTGGTTTAGATAAATCTTTCAACGATAATTTTTTAACCATTCCCTTCTTCGTAGCCATCATCACATACCCTTTCTCAAAATCAGTTAAAGCCATGACATTAGACAACTTCTCATCCCTCATATCAAGTACATTAATCAGCGCCTTGCCTTTACCCTGGCGTTCTGAAGCCGGCACATCATTAGCTTTCAACCAGAACACACGACCAATAGAAGTAAAGAATAACAAATAATCATGCGTAGAACAGGTAATTAACTGTTTCACAAAATCCTCCTCCTTCAAATCGGTGCCAGTCACTCCCGCTCCACCTCGCTTCTGCTCTCTATACGTTTTCACATCAACCCTCTTAATATAACCCGAGTCAGTAATCATAACCACCACATCCTTCTTCTCAATCAAATCCTGTTCAGTAATTTCATCTACTCTCTTTAAAACTTTCGTCCTTCGTTCATCTCCATACTTTGCTTTTATCTCATTAATCTCTTTCTTTATCAACTTCAATATCTCCTTCTCATCACCAAGCAACACCTTCAATTCACTAATTAACTCTTTGAGTTTCTTCTCTTCTTCTTTCAACTTATCAGCTTCAAGGTGTGTCAACTGCTGCAATCGAATTTCTAATACTGCCTTTGCCTGCCTATCGCTCAACGCAAATTTCTTCATCAACCCTTCGTGCGCCGCAGCGGTATTCTCAGATTTTTTAATAAGAGTAACAATCGCATCAATATCCCTCAACGCTAACAACAATCCTTCAACGAGCTCCAGTCTATCTTCAGCCTTCTTCAAATCAAACTCTGCTCTCCGACGCACAACTAACTGCCTATATTTCACATACTCTTCAATAAACTGCTTTAAATGCAGCGTCTTAGGCTGCTTTTGTACCAACGCAAGCATGTTCGCATCAAAACTCGTCTGAATGTTACTCATCTTATACAACTTATTCAAAGTAAACTTAGGATCAACATCTTTCTTCAGTTCAACAACAATTCTAATTTTTCCACGCGCCGATTCATCCCACAAATCAGCCACATCAGGTAATTTCTTATCAGTAACTAATTGGGCGATAGTTTTTATGAGCTCAGATTTATTAACTAAATAAGGAATCTCAGTAAAAATAATATGTGTCCTACCCTTTTGCTCTTCCAACGTGTGTTTCGATCGTAAAATAAGCTTGCCTCTGCCCGTATGATACATATCTTTTATGCCCGACCCAAACACCATACCTCCAGTTGGAAAATCAGGACCTTTCACAAATTCCATAAGTTCATCAATGGTAATAGCTGGATTCTGAATATACGCAATAATAGCCTCACACACTTCAGTCAAATTATGGGGGGGAATATTAGTAGCCATACCAACCGCAATACCAGTCGCTCCATTCAATAACAAATTAGGTAATTTAGCAGGCATTGTATCCGGCTCTTCAAGAGAATTATCATAATTTGGCAACATCTTCACCGTCTTCTTTTCCAAATCATCCAGTAATTCAATAGAAATTTTGCTCAACTTCGCCTCAGTGTTATGACTAATAAATCCATTGGTAATAAATGAATGGCACTGACTATCCACTTTCAGCGAATAAACACGTTGCTGACCAGCATCTTCAACAGAAACGATCCTATCAAAAAGATAGGAATACGTCAAAAAATACTCGAAAATACTAGAATAATCAACTCCCTTTTCTTCATAAAGAATTTGACAAACTTTCTTATACTGTTGTTCCATGGAACCATATCTATCAAAATTATATTTTTGAATAAAGGAAGATGAAGACAAACCACGTACAAAATCAGAAATAAATGGGACATAATCTTTCAAAGAAGATTCATGCTTATACTGTAAAAGAACAGTTTCTAGGACTCGATTTTTTCTAGTCGATAAAAATCCAATTGACTTATAGAATCGAACAATATTCCTCTTACCACGCAAATAGAGTTTATAGGTACCACGGTATCGATCATATCGTTTAGTAGCATCAATACCAAATCGAAGAAGTAATAATTGTAGAGTTTTAACAAGCTGTTCACTAACTGAACAACAGCTTAATTCAATCATCTTCGGTGCATGACTTATACTCCCATCGCCCTCAAAATAAGAGCTCAAAAATGCTCGAGCAACCTCTCGAGGTGACTGCAAAATACTATCTGGAACTGTTTTATAAGCAGAACGAACAAAAGTTAGACCTATTGCCTCTAAAAATTGAATAGTATACCTACAATGACACTCAAGTCTATAATACTTTTTCTTTCCATAAGAAGAAGGTTCTTTTTCAAATAAGTGAAGAGTACTATCAGGAAATACTTTCAACCATTTTTGTTGAAATAATGCAATCCACTGCTCGTCGGTGTTACAAAATTCAATCTTCTTTTTGGAGATATACCCCTCTGAAATGAGAGAACCGAGAATAAAAGCCAAATCTGAATCCAATTGCTTAGGCAATATTCTTCTCTTCTGTTTCTTTGAAATAATAGAAGGATAATAAGATTCCACAGCAAGTAGATTGGAAGGCCAAAACTGGTCATCCAAGCGGTCAAGAATAACAACGTCTCCTTCCTTAATACCAGAGAGTAATTTCCACATACATGCCGGTCTTCCAAGTTCATCTGTAGTTAGCGTAAGAACAGGATGGTTTTTAGTACCTGTAAGACTGAATCCTTTATCGGTTATTATCCTTACAGTTTCATGAATTCCCGAATCAAACCATTTTGAAGCACTATTAACAACTTTATCTTTTGAAAGAACCTTAATCTCCGTTGTCTCTTCCTCACCCATCGTATCGATTCGCACTAATCCCTTATCACTAATAACAAGACTATCACCGCTGACACAGTAACGCATTGCAGCTGCAGAATCACCATCAATATTACCAAAGTTTCCCTGACCATGTACTAATGGATATCGTAAAGAAAAATCTTGCGCCATTCTCACCAAAGAGTCATAAATTGCCGAATCGCCGTGCGGATGATACTTACCCATAACATCTCCCACCACCGTAGCAGATTTTTTAGTAGGTTTCCCGGGTTCTAAGCCTAGCATATGCATCGAATATAAAATACGACGATGTACCGGCTTAAGACCATCCTCAACCGAAGGCAGCGCTCGCTGTACTATAACAGACATAGCATAATCGATATATGCCCGTTCCATTTCCTCCGTAATCTCCACCGAAGAAACTCCCTTCTCATCGCCAGTCTGTGCCTTCTCCCGTCGCTTCTCCTCCATCTTCTTCAAATCGTCTTCTACCTTATCTTCATCAGTCATCGTTTCTTCCCTCCCTTCTTGACCTTAGTTTTCTTTACTCTACTCTTCGTAATCTTCCGTACCGATTTCTTAATAAGTGCTCTTGGTTTTTGAACTTCCTGCTCAAAATCCAGATCTTCCTCAGGATCATCAACCCCCAGCTTTCCAGAATAGCCACAATCTCTACACACCAAATACACTCTCCCCGAACTACCAGTCATAGTGTCCATTTCCTCCGAACCGCATTCAGGACAACTATCGGTCATCGTCTTCCTCCTCAATCGAATCAGCATGATGAAACTGCAACGATTCAATCTCCATATCTCCGTCATCAAATGAGAAATAAGAACTCACATCAAGAGAAAAGCTTTCCTTATCCTTCTTCAACTGCTCAAGTGCCATAATAAGCTCATCAATATCTTCTTCCTCCAAAATCACATCCACAAACGAATCGTCTTCCATGTTAAATATCAATAGCTGCCTCCTTAGCACGTTCAGCAATAAATTGTTTCCTCGGTTCCACATCATCGCCCATCAACTTTGAAAATACCTCATTAGCCTTTGCCGCATCCTCAATTGCCACCTTATTAAGCATTCTATTTTTAGGATCCATAGTCGTATCCCACAACTGTTCAGGATTCATTTCACCAAGACCTTTAAATCGCAATACTTCAGGATTACCACCTAATTTCTTCACCACCTCTTCCAACTCCTGCTCTGTATACACATAATGATCTTTCCTCTTTCTAACCCTATAAAGAGGAGAAACCGCAATATACAGATGACCATTTTTAATTAACTCAGGCATAAATCGATAAAAGAATGTCAACAACAAAGTGCGGATGTGCGCTCCATCAACATCAGCATCTGTCATAATCACGGTCTTCCCATAACGCAGCTTATCCAGAGAAAACTGATCACCCACGCCCGTTCCAATAGCAGTGATCAAATTAGAAATCTCCTCATTTGAAAACACCTTTACAAGATTTGCCTTCTCAACATTTAATATTTTTCCTTTCAAAGGCAAAATAGCCTGTATCTCTTTATTTCGCGCCTGTTTTGCACTATTATGAACAAAAACTCCAGAAGCCAATGCAAAATTATGTGTACCGGACACTTCTATATCATAGACGTCAATCCGTTCACTACGTTTTTCAATCTTTTTTATTTTATGATTCATCACGGGAGTAGCCCCAATTTCTTTTTCGTAAAGAGGCATGAGAGAATCCTCAGTAGTCAGCTCCACAGCTTTTTTATACAGTCTAGTCTTCAACATAAACTGATGGTCGGGCGTACAAATAATTTCTTCATTGTTATCTAAAATGAGTTTAATTACCTCAGCATTCGTCTTAGTTAACCGAGGATTAACTATGGTTCCAACTCCAATAAATCCATCCTCCTGAATAGTGTAGCAATGATTCTGTTTACCTAATGTATCTTCTTCAATCAATTCCTTAAATGAAAGAGATCTTCCATCGGTTAAAGCTATCAACGTATCCCCAGAAAAACAACCACCAGCACTATCTCCCTCCACAATAAACAACTCCGAATCCTCGCTCTTCCTCGAAGAACAATCAGCTAGTTTCCCAGGTAAACCCGAAACACTAAACGCACTCTTCCTTCGAACCAATTCTTTCGCCTTCTTAGCGGCATTTCGAGCCTTCTGCGCTTCTAACGCTTTTAGCACCACTCGCTTAGCAATAGCAGGATTCTCTTCAAAAAACATAGATAAAGCAGACATAGTAGCGCTATCAACAATACCCTTCACTTCACTATTTCCTAGTTTAGTCTTCGTCTGTCCCTCAAACTGGGGTTCAGGCACCTTAACTGAAACAACCGCAGACAATCCCTCCCGAACATCATCACCCGTCAAATTCTCATCCTTAGTCATCTTATTCTTATTCGCATATTCATTAATCGCCCGAGTAAGAGCCGTCTTAAAACCAACAAGGTGCGTTCCACCTTCAATTGTATTAATCGTATTAACAAAACTAAGTACATTTTCCTGATAACCATCGTTATATTGTACTGAGCCCTCAATAACCAGCCCCGAATCACTTTTCAAAAAATAAATGGGTTTATGTAACGCTTCCTTACCTTCATTGATCCATTTAACAAATTCAATTAATCCACCTTCATAATGAAAATCCTCTCGCTTATCAGCCGCTTCATCCTTCAAAATAATTTTGAGTCCCTTATTCAAAAACGCAATTTCTCTAAATCTAGTTTGCAACACAGAAAAATCAAATTTAGTAGTTGAAAAAATGGAATCATCGGGTATAAAGGTAACGGTCGTACCATGTTCACTCTTATCACACTCTCCAGTCACCTTCACATCGTATTTCGGCTTCCCAATCACATACTCCTGCTGATACACTTTTCCTCCCTTCTTTACCACTACCTTCATAAGTTTTGATAATGCTGCAACTACACTAATACCTACCCCATGTAACCCTCCAGAAACCGCATAACTACCCTTGTCGAATTTACCCCCCGCATGTAACTTAGTCACCACAATCTCCAGCGCTGGCTTCTTATACACCGGATGCATATCAACCGGAATGCCTCTCCCATTATCCTCAACAATTACTGAACCATCCTTACTAAGCGTAACCTTAATAGTATCACAATGTCCTCCCATTGCTTCATCAACCGAGTTATCAACAACCTCATATACCAAATGATGTAATCCCTGCTTGCTCGTACTACCTATATACATCGCCGGTCTCATTCGAACTCCCTCTAATCCTTCTAAGACCCTAATCTTCTCCGCAGAATAATTTTTTCCGTCTGTCATACGCAACCTCAATCAAACCAAAAAGTAAAACTGCCTTTAAAAACCTTTCCCCTCAAAAATACCATTTATCGACGATAAAAAGACCACCAATTCATAACAACAAAGAATATAAACTCTCTAGTACAAAAAGCTGAATGTCAGAAAATCAAGACCATTCAAGAAAGACCTTCTCTAAATATGCGTTAGTGGGGATCGCCTCACTATTAGTCGGCATAGGTATACGAGACTTTATGATACCTCCAAGTCCGAAAAGAGCAGCGATTTACCAAGAACAAGAAAAACCAAACCTGCTTCTTATAGAGATGGTAAAGTCACATCACATTTTAGTAGAACCAACAAATAACAGAAGAGGAATATACTACCCTCTCGAAACGCATCTTAAGAACATACAGAACCCTGAAGAAAGAGAAATAACAAGAGTCGATATTCTCAACCGAGCAGGTTACTATAAAGAATGACAACGCTTAAATATCAAAACAAAGTAAACTCAATATGTCAATTGAAAAAGAGCTAGAAGAAAAAAGAAATCGTAGCATGTGGGGCTCATTTTTTTCAGGTATAGCTACGGCGGCACCTCTTTGTATAACCGCGACATTACTTATTACCAAGTATACTACTCCCGATATATCTAGAATACAGTGTATTCCTGCAACAAATAATTCTCTTGAAATACTAATGGTATATAGAAGAGGTTCCGATAGCGTATATGTGCAAAGTAAGCAAGATAAAAATCTCTATATTCCACTAAATGAATATCTAAGCACCAAAGAAAACAGAAACGAAGAAAGAGATAAAATCTATAAATCAATCCGCTGGAAAGAAGAATAAATTACTTCACAGCCAGTTTCTGCGCACGAGCAGCCTGTGCAGCGGTATGCTGCTGTTCAATTCTAAACGCTTCAGTCCATTTCAGTGCCCGTTTATCCCTACTCAATTTAAATGCGTTCTTCCTACATTTATTAGAACAATAATAGGCAACCGTCCCGACATTAAGAATTAAGTGCAAACCCTTATGAGGCTGTTCATCTCTCCCACAAAACACACACTTCACCATATCACACCGATCTCCCCGTGCTGCCACGAATTCGTCGAGCCTCAATCTCAGTCTCTCGCAACGTCAAAAGATCACCTACCTTAACTGGTCCCTTCACATTACGCCGCATAGAGCGACCCTCATTTCGACCAGAAAGAATAGTCGCCTTAACCTGCGTCACTTCCCCTCTCGCACCTGTCCTTCCAACAAGCTCATCAACAACTGCATTCACCGGACCTTCAGAAGAAAACCTTCCGATCTTAGTTTCACCACCTTCAGTAGTCTTATCCTTTATACGCTGTTGATTTTTCGCCATTAGAACCTCACTTCTTCAGCTGGGCAATTTCTTTATCAGCATCGCCAGCCTGAATAATAGCAACAGCGGATGAACTTACAGGAATACCTACTGCAAGTCCCAATTTTTGTTTCGAATCTACTTCATGACACGGAATACCTTTCTGCTTACACAGTTCTGCAAGATGTTGTACAATCTCTTTTGGTTCAACATCTTTCGCATAGAGCACCAATTTAGCCACTCCACGTTCCACTGCTTTGGTAACTTCATTCGTACCCTTATCAATCTTGCCTGTTTTTCGTGCTGTTTCGATAATTTTGTAGAAGTCCATCTTGACCTCCGTAGTTAGTACCTCATCGGTTAAAACTATTCCTTTTTACTCCTTTATAAACCTTTCTTCGTTTTAAAACAGACAAATAAAGAACAATAAATAAAAATTCACTAATCAAGACCATATAATACAAAATCCATAATCCTTTTCTTCCTCCCTTCCTTTCTAAAGGCGATAACTGTGGTGGAGGCAATGCAAATCCATCACGAATATAATGATTAAACGTATAAGAGGTATAACTAACATTCCAATGCAATCGTGACTGATTACGAACAAGTAAAAGATACTCTGCTACATCTCCAGAGAAACCAATAGAAGATAAATAACCAGAGACGTTTCTATTTGGGTCAACATAGGTTACTTGTTCAACACGGGAGTCATCTCCAGTCAAACTCTTCCAATCAGTAAAACGCAGATAATCAGTACCGTGGAAAAACCAGTTAATATAACCAATCTTATCATCGTTATCAATTCTAGAAAAGTAACTNTTATTTTTAAAACTAATAATATTNCCTTTTCCAGACACCACAGGAACATAATGAATAAGAGANCTGAGATTATCTAATGATTGAAAATGATTTGATTCAATCAAGAAAGAGCTATTTTCAATTTCTGAACCCTCAACGGTCAAGAGAGGACGCTCACCAAACGAGCGTTCATCCGTAACCTGATACATAATATTCTCTCGCAAAACAAAGTAAGAATTATGTAACGGGATTAACGAACCAGATTCTTCTGAAAGCTGGAAATAGAGAGGATTAACAATGGGAAGCCTAGCACCCATCTCATCCATCTCATTTGCATCACGTCTCAGAGGATTAGTGATGATATTCTTAGTTATTTCCAAAGAAACTGGAGTATTCTTAGCTATATGCGAACTACTTTCACTAACAGAAATGGGAACCAAATATATACCCCGACCGTCACGAGAATATTGATAATCGCCTCCTTTTTTTGAATAAAGAAAGACATTAGAATCAATTGAAGAATACTTGGTAGACAAAGCAAGATGATTCACATTTTCAAGGAACAAATTATGAGATACCGAACCGTTAGTAGAGCTGAGATACATCCCATATACCGGAGTTCTTGAAACAATATTTCCCTGCAAACTCAGGTTTTGGACATCTCTAATGTGCAACGAAGACACAGGAATACTAGAGTAAGAAGAGCGATAGAGTTCACGTGGATGAAAATAATAATCAACAAAAAACCAAGTATTTCTACCAATACAGATAGAAGTACTACACAAATCAAATTTCTCTAAAGAGGGAGGCAACGTAGACTTTTCAAGACGAACAATAGGCGTACGATCACTCTTAACACCTCCAGAATAGTAATCAATCCAAAGATAAGGAAACTGCCAGCCAACAGCAAAATCGCCATCCAACTCTACCCTATCGAGTTCTTGCTCAATCTCCAGAGCAACAGCCTGCATCGTCGCGACTGAAGAAAAATCAAGTTCGCTCACCATCAAGGGCTGACCAAGCCCCCGCAAATATAAATTAAAGGTACCATTGGTAACTGCTTTCCATAAATTAAAATTATTCCAGTTGCCAAGTCTAATATACAAATGATGATACGGTAAACTATCAGCTTCACCAAGATTATCAAACAAGTTATCTTCTACCAATACCTGACCAGAATCTCGTATAAAAAGAGAGCTAGTAGTAGAGCTTGGCAGCGAATTGATAAATTGATTTCTTCTTAATTCAATACCAGATCCAAAAACAGTCATTGTGGGAGCAAAACGAAAAGAACAATCTTCCACCAAAATAGAAGTTCCCTGAATAATATTCGATGTACCTCCAACAGAAGGTAACTGTTGAAATTCGGGATGTGAAGGATCATAGGTTCTAAAATAAAAGTCAAGACCTACAATAGACAAATAAGCAATAGAAAGAGAGCCCCCATTGTACATCAATATCCCCCCATCATACAATATACCTATTGGAGAAAAAATACTTTTAAACAGCGGCCGCTGTGTCGAATTTCCATAACTTGCAAGCACCGTACGTTCATCAACACTCCTACCTGAAATATCCATATCTATCAACAACTGCTCGTCCCATTGATCGCCTCGTTTGAATAATAACCAATCGCCCCTCCCCTTTCGTATTAATGCCATACCCCCAGCCACCGTTCTCCTCGGACCATCGGTTCCATTCCAATGAGGAGCCAACCCGCTCCAGCTATCTCTCCCTTCCGAAAAACTAACATAAAAAACAAAACCATCTTGTACAGGATCATACGTAGTCCAGTTCTGTTCAGCTTCTCTTCCACCAGCACGCTCATCCATATCTTCCGAGCCATAACAACCCAAATCATACTGCCAATCAACAAGTCCATCGAAGTCATTATCAATGCCATCCATACAACCCCCCGCCACATATCCATTACCAGAATCTTCATTTCCACCACCCGTTCCACTCTCGCTGCTCCCAGAGCCAGAAC
>C687J35174_10009972_pt1 | contig 11850 bp, 8 predicted proteins | sample RifCSPhighO2_01_FD_35174 | JGI IMG/M metagenome (IMG submission 35174) | reverse complement strand
TCAATATCCGGAGGAGTTGGTCTATCGGGATTTAAGAAACGTTCAAAGGGCAAATTATACTCAATCGGATCAATATCAGTAATTCGCAGTATATATGCGACTAACGAACCAGCGACCGATCCTCTCCCAGGACCGACTGCAATATGTTTGCTTTTTGCCCAATTGACAAAATCTGATACAATCAAAAAGTACGTCGCATACCCTTTTTGAGATATAATCGTTAATTCATATTCTATTCGTTTCATGATCTCCTCAGAAGGATGGGTAAAACGATTATTGATTGCATTATGAACTAAAGTGTGCAAATACTGTTCGGAAGTTTCCTTTGTTTTTATAGGAAACTCAGGTAAAATCCATGTCCCATACGGTATCTCTACGTTACAAAGAGATACAATTCTTTCGGTGTTTTCAATCGCTTCTGGTAAATCGCTAAAAAGACCCCTCATCTCTGCTTCTGATTTGAAATAAAAATCTGGCGTATCTATCATAGAGAGAGACCTATTTTCCTCCACAATAGTGCGACCTGTCTGTATACAGAGAAGAATTTCTTGAGCATAGGCATCATATTCTGATATATAATGCACATCAACAGTAGCTACAAGAGGTACTGCATATGTACGAGCAAGCGCAATCAAACCCTTATTGACCATATCATCTTTTTCACTTTTCCTGTGCCTTTGTAATTCAATATAAAAATCATCTTTATAAAGAGAAAGATATTTTTTTAGAATTGATTCAGCAGAGCTTGTCTGACCTTCAGCTATAAGTGAAGGAATCTCTCCGTTCAGACAGCCAGAAAGTGCAATAATCCCTTCACGATATCGCGAAAGTGTCTCAAAATCTACACGCGGTTTATAATAGTACCCTTCCAAATGCGCTACCGTTACTATTTTCATCAAATTCATGTATCCTTGATAATTTTTTGCCAAAAGTACTAAATGATATTGGTCGCGATCTATGCCCGGCTGTCTGTCGTGCCGTGAATTTTTTGCCTTATACAGCTCAACTCCTAGTATGGGTTTTATTCCTTTTTCTTGCGCTTTGATATAAAAATCAAAAATACCATACATAGCGCCATGATCAGTCAAAGCAACTGACTTCATACCGTGAGAAAGCGTAGAATCAACTAATTGATTTATTTTAATCAGTCCATCAAGAAGTGAATATTCTGAATGTACGTGCAAATGAGTAAAAGACATTGGTTAAAGTAAAATATAAAAAATAAAATATAAAAAAGAAAAAATACTATACAAAATGAAAAGTTAAAAGCTAAAAATTAGCTTACTATAAAATGTGTATTGCTTCTTCAAGTTTCTTCCTCACTTCTTGCGGGTTGGCTTTTCCCTTCAGTTCTTTCATGACCTGACCAACAAGAAACATGATTGAGCTCTGCTTACCTTTTTTATAATCTGCACTAGCTTGAGGATTCAGTTTTATTACGTGAGAAATTGTTGATAAAAAAACTTCTTCATTTATCTTTTGCGGAGTAAGAATCTTCAGTGATTTCTCAGCAAATTCTTTAATTGGAATATCCGTTGATATTTTCTTATTCACCATAAAATTGGCAATTTCTTTATAAATAACTTTCTCATTTTGTTTTTTCAAATAAGTAATAACTTCTTCAAAATACTGTGCTTTTAACGCACTGTGTGTTATGATTTCTGCCACATCATGTCGCAACCCATACTCGCTCATATACCGCTCTAATTTCTGATGCGGAAGTTCAGGAAGAACTATTTTGGAAAGCATACCTTCATCAAAATACATCGGCGGAATATCAGGTTCGGGAAAATAACGATAATCGTGCGCTTCTTCTTTTGTGCGTTGCGTATATGTTTCTTTTTTTCCCTCGTCAAATCCCCTTGTTTCCTGCTCTGGCATTTCTCCTTTTTCCAACATCTCACTCTGTCTTTTTATCTCATAATCTATCGCTTGTTTTACAAAACGAAATGAATTGATATTTTTCACTTCCACTTTATACGACGGCAAGTAATTTTTCATTTTTAATCCCTCGGATTTGCTCGGGACAAGCTTTTCATTTTTAACTTCTAATGATATATTCGGCTCCATCCGCATACTCCCCTTTTCCATGTCGCAATCTGAGACGTCTAAATAGCGAATAAGTGTGTGCAACTCTTCAAGAAAATATTTGACATCATCTGCATTGTCAAAATCAGGTTCAGTCACAATCTCAACAAGAGGGACACCCGAGCGATTGAAATCAATCAGTGTCTCAGTCTCTTTATGAATGAGTTTTCCCGTGTCTTCCTCAATATGCACTCTTCGTATTCTAAATCTTTTTTCTTCAATTTTTAATTTGAGCCAGCCTCTGCTGGCTATTGGTTGATCATACTGACTGATCTGATAACCTTTTGGCAGATCGGGATAAAAGTAATGTTTACGGTCAAATTTGGACACAGTATTCAGCTGACAGTTTAATGCTTTTCCAATACGTTGCGTCCATTCTATTGCTTTTTTATTGGGTACTGGCAATGCCCCGGGAAGTCCTAAACATACAGGGCACGTCTGTGTGTTTGGCGGTTTGCCAAAATAATTTGCAGGGCATTGACAAAACATCTTTGCCTTTGTTTTTAATTCAACATGTATCTCAAGACCGATGACAGGCTGATATTTATTCATAGGGACGAAAGGCTTTTGGTATCACCATATATAATTCAATGGAAAGTTGTTTTAATTCTGCTAAAGAATAGGTAGATGTAATCTTTTTATATATTTCTTCATTATCCTTTTGTAAATCACTTAAAAAACTTTCTCCGTTCTTATTTATTTTTTTTACTTCTTCAAGAAAATACTTGCCGTCTGCGGCTCCAAAAATGATCGCTCCTTTCAATGTGCGAGAAAGTAACATTTCCGCGATCATTCTTCTTATAGCATATCGTGATCGCTCATCATACAGTTGTTTTTCTAACGAAGACAGAATTTTTTCTCTCTCAATAACTTTTTGCGCTGTTGCTTTGATATCACCCGGCAAATTTTCCCTTTTTACATCATAATAAAGTGCACATGCTTTTCTATAAGCAGAGTCAGCTTTGTCCCTCAAATAAATAGAACTATTATGATCTTCTGAAATGTTACGTTTGTACTTATCAATACCAATTATATTTACATCAGAATAGTCTGCATATATTCTAAATACTGATTGATCTGCTAATTTATTCTGCATTTCTCTCACTCTTCTTTTTAGTAATTCGCTTGGTCTTCCAGAGTCAATCATGCCTTGCATTTTTTTCAATTCTTTTATTTTCAGCTCTTTATATTGCTGTATATTTATAGGTTTTCCTTCTCCATCTACAGGATCGTCTTCATATCCTATGATAGCAAAGTTTTGGACATAAAGTGCTTTATACATTTTATATATCTCATCGTGCCCTTTTAATGTAGAACTATATCTATTATTGTCTCTTGAATCCCACTCATGCCTGTCTCCAAAATGAATGATTGATAGATGTGTTGACGCATTACTCTTCTCCTTTACCTCACTTGCAACCACTAACCCATGCTCCCTCAACGGTAATAACCATGAAGGAATATTTCCAATCTCCTGTAGAGAGGATTCAGCGTCTAAATCCCAATCAGAATCTGTACGTAAATCATCTATTTTTGTTTCTAAGTAATCAATTTCTTCACGAAATTTTAGCTTTTGTTGGGAAGAAAAAAAAGAATAGAGACTCACGGCAAATTCTACGTTGAACTCTGCAAGTTCTAAAACAAGATTATCGGTTTTCTGATTACCTTTCGTATCAATCTCGCCAATGCGGTTATGACAATATCTAAAAAACTCTTCACATTTTTGATCGGTTATACCCTCTATACTATCTTGAGCAAACACATCTTTTTTGTTTGATATAAAATTGCTCAATTTTTCTAGTGCGACTGTCGTTATAACACTAGTTACCCCTTTTGCAGTGAGCTCTAAAAATTTTCTTCTCCCGTATCCTTTTATAGGATTAGTATCAAAAGATTGTTTCTTTTTTTCTTGAGACGTATCTTCAGTGGGTTTATTCAACGGTAATATTTTTTTAAAAAAATCACGTCTTGGCAAAGTTGTTTGTTCAAGATTTGATCCTTCAGACATATTTTTTTAATCCTTCTTTAATAACTCCAAAAAAATCAGTCTCTTTTTCAAATTGATGCGCAAGATTAAGAATTGATTTTTCATCAAAATGTCGTCCGACAATCTGCATACCAATAGGCAAGTTTTTACTGTCCAAACCAATAGGAATACTTATCGCTGGAAGACCAGCAATCGCCGCAGGTTCATTCAACACATCCATCATCTCGCCAAAAAAAGGATATTTTTCCCATTCACCGATTTTAAGCGCTGTTTTTGGCGTTGTCGGAGCGATAATCATATCAACCTCTTTGAATACTTTTATGAAATCTTGTCTAATCATCTCGCGCACTATCAAAGCTTTTTTATAATATGCTTCATAATAACCATGAGACAATGTATATGTACCAAACATAATACGTCTTTTTGCTTCGCCTCCAAAAAACTCACGTGAATTCCCATATCGTATACCATCATATCGGGATAAATTAGAAGATACCTCGGAGCGTTGAAGTATAGTATATACAGAGATAGAGTATTTTGGGTGTATAAGTTTAATTTTTTTGAATGTATGACCCTTTTTTTTCAAAAGGTCTATGCATTCATACACTTTCCTTGTAATCTCACTATCTACGCCATCAAAATACTCATCTGCAAAACCAATCGTATATTTTTCCTTTGATTCCAAAAAAAGTGAATAGTGATCTACTTTATTATCTGCAGATGTCGCATCATATGGATCACGACCAGCAAGCACTTCAAGTATGAGAGCAGAATCGTTCACTGTCAAAGTCATACTACCTGGACAATCTAATGACGAACCCATGGCAATCACACCATATCTAGACACCCTTCCGTATGTCGGCTTGAGACCCACTATCCCACACCATGCGGCTGGTTGTCTGATTGACCCAGCAGTCTCCGAACCAATTGCAAGAGGAGATAAATAAGTAGAAACCGAAGCGGCTGAACCTCCTGATGAACCTCCTGGGACACAAGTGAGATCGTGCGGATTTTTGGTCGCACCATAATCTGACGTCTCAGTTGACGATCCATGCGCCCACGCATCCATATTTGTTTTCCCAAGAATTGTTGCACCAGCTTGTTTTAATAAAGCGATCACAGTGGCATCATACGGTGGAATAAATCCATCAAGCACTTTTGATGACGCTGTTGTCCGTATGCCTTTGGTGCAAAAGTTATCTTTGATCGCAAGAGGTATCCCATAAAGAGGTTTTTGAAGCATACTGTCTTCACTGAGAGAATCAAAAATGGTAATGTAGGCATTCAATGTCGGATTATATTTCCTTATACGCGCACTAAAATATGCATGCAGTTCACGATGTGAAAGTGTTTTTTTTTTGAGTAACTCAATGAGTTCTACAGCTGATTTTCCTAAAAGGTTCATAAAATTTTATCAACAAGAAAATAGTTATCTTTTTTATTTTGAGTGTTTGATAATGCTTGATCTTGTGTTAATACGCGTTTATCAGAGAAAATATCTTTAAAAAATACATTTTCTTCGCGGATTTCAGAATGACCATCATTTTTTCCATCTACAATCTCATTCAGATTATTAACATATTCAAGCGTCTCACTCAATTGTTTTTTATATTTTTCAAGCTCCTCGTCATTCAATTGTAATTGTGCGAGGTGTGAAAGATGTACTACCTCTTTTTTAGTTAAGTCTTTTTTACTCATAAGAAATCCTTATATACTTCTTAATATCTTAATTCGCTCCTCAACTGGCGGATGAGTACTGAATAAAGTCGCAATCCATGAAAACTTATTCTTTTTCTTATGATACGGATTTGAAATAAAAAGATGCGCAGTAGCATTTGACGCAGTATGAAGGATGCGTGGATCAGACGATATTTTTTCAAGCGCCCTAGCAAGAGCTTCAGGATTACGGGTCAAAAGTGCTGATGACGCATCGGCCAAGAACTCCCTTCTTCTTGAGACCGCAAGTTGGATAAGAGTTGCGATAATCGGCATCAGAATAAGGAAAACTATAAAAAGTACGAATGATACAACATTACCTCCTCTGCCATTATCATTATTACTACGACGTAATCCTCCCCACCACATCATACGCATGATCCAATCTGACACAAATACTAAGGTACCCACCAATATCGTCACAATACTCATTACCAATATATCATAATTTTTTACGTGCGATAATTCATGTCCAATCACTCCTTCAAGCTCTGACCTTTCGAGACGAGAAAGAATACCAGTCGTCGCCACAATAACTGCATGGTGGGGATTTCTCCCGGTTGCGAACGCATTCAAAGCAGAATCCCGTATGACATAAAGCTTTGGCATAGGAAGACCAGCGGCAATAGAGAGGTTTTCTGTCACCGTATAAAAATCAAAATATTCTTCTTTTGAAGCTCGTTTGGCGCCTGTCATGAGTAAGACGATCTTATCTGAGTAAAAATAGCTTCCTATGCCTGATGCAAACGATAGAACCATCCCAATAAGAAAATAGCTTGTAGAATCACCGACGTACGTACCAACAAGGTAGAAAAAAAATGAAATGAGCGCGATAAAAAGCGCAATAATCATAGAGGTACGCCATTTGTTTGCACTGATTTGGTTGTATATGGTCATAAGAAATTAATCAAATTTTACATCAACTTTCTTGCGTTCTTCTTCACTCGCTTCAAAAAAAACTTCTTCAGAAAAATTAAATATGTTTGCGAGAATATGATTTGGGAACACTTTTATTTTTGTATTATATTCTAATACATTGCTATTGTAAAATTGACGTGAAAAGGCAATCTTGTCTTCAGTATCTTCAAGCTGTCTTTGAAGTTGTGAAAAATTTTCGCTTGCCTTCAATTGGGGATAGCTTTCAGCTACTGCAAATAATGATTTAAGCGCTCCTGATAACATATTATTTGCCTCTGCCTTATCTATTGGTGACTGAGCTGATAAAAGACTCGCTCGCGCTTTGGTAACATTTTCAAGTACTCCTTTTTCATGAGATGCATACCCTTTCACTGTCTCAATCAAATTTGGAATAAGATCTGTTCTTCTCTTAAGTTGTACATCAATACCAGACAATGCTTCTTTGATACGCGCCTTAATTGTTACCAATCCATTATAAGTCGCCCATACGTAAAGAGCACTGATCACTATAACTCCTATTAAAATTACTCCTGTATTCATTAATGTTCACCCCGCTTTCTTTTTTTGATACTTGTAACTTTTAATTATTGACTTTTAATTTTTAACTTCCTCGATCCACTTCTTTACATCATTATACTGGAAAGTATTTATAATATCGTTCTTTTTTGCAAAGCCTCGGCGTGCGACTGATACACCCCATTTCATCCCATTCATCTGATCTGTTGCATGTGCATCGGTATTGATGACTAATTTTACACCTTTTTCAACAGCGCGTCTGACTAACAAATCAGGTAAATCAAGTCGGTGAGGCGACGCGTTAATTTCAATTGCTATATTTTTCTTTTGGCAATTATCAAAAATTATGTCCCAATCCGCATCAATTTCTTCTCGCTTTTCTAACAGCCGAGTTGTTGGGTGCGCAAGTATTTTGACTTTTGGATATGTTATCGCATTAAGGATCCGAGTAGTCATATCATCATATGGCATGTCAAATCTGCTATGAATTGAAACGATCAACATATCAACATAGTCTAAAGCCGCATCAGGAAATGCAATACTTCCGTCAGGACGAATATCTACTTCAAGACTGATGAAAAAATGTACACGTTCAATTTTATTACTCATATTTTTTTGAACAATGTACTCTTTTCTTCTTTTTAGAATAGCAACAACTTCCAATTCTGAATGACGAGATATACTTGGATTATGATCTGCAAACGCCACATATTCATACTGAAGCGTGCTTGCCTTTTTCAAAATTTCCTCGTATGTGTTTTCCCCGAGATCATGCGATGGTTCAAGATCATACGACGAATGAATATGAAAATCACCCCTAATATCATACAATGTTACTAGCTTTGGCAACATTTTTTTTCCAGCCAACTCAATCTCATTTGTACCTTCGCGCAACTCAGGAGGAATATACTCTAATCCTAAAAAGGTATACAAATCTTCCTCATTACGAAACCGAAACGTTTTTAGCTTCTTCCTATTTTTGACTTTTGACTTTGGACTTTTAATTTCTTTTATTCCATACTCTGACAACGAATATCCCAATCCTAAAGCATGTTCGCGCAATTTAATATTATGCTCTTTGCTTCCAGTAAAATACTGAAGCATGGTGCCAAAAGTTTTCATGTCTGCGATACGAAGGTCTATTTGTTCTCCAGATGAAATAATGACAGATGCTTTTTTTTCGCCCGCGCCAATCACCGATACAACTTGAGGATATTGTATAAAATAATCAATAATAGTTTGAGAGCTGTTTTTGACTTTTGACTTTTGACTTTTGACTTGTACTAGTATATCGATATCCCCAATACTACTTACTTTTCTTCTCAATGATCCTAATACGTCAACACGCTTCACTAATTGGTGTTTATTCAAATAATCACGTACATCCTCTGCTTTCTGAATGACTGATGAAAGCAACATGCGGGGGTTTTTCTTCACATTTTTTTTGTAACGAATAATCGCTTTATACATATCACTTTGTGATTTCTCACCAAAAGATTCAAGACCAGCTACTTTATTTTGTTCACATGCTCGCTGAAGCTCATCCACAGCAGACTGAGAATCCTCAAGTTGTAATGCCTTTGTCAATGCATAAGCTTTTTTAGGACCAATACCTGCAATACTCATCAAAGCAAACACTGATTGTGGGACAGAAGAAATGACCTTTGCACAATACGATGCCTCTCCTTTCTTAAAATAATCTTCAATATGAGACAGTATAGACTGACCAATACCATGGGTTGTATATAACGCATCCTTTTTCCAAAGGTTATATAACTCACTACTCATATGCTCAATAGTGTGGATAGTCCGTTCATATGCGATGATCTTAAAACGATTCTCACCTTTGAGTATATACGCCACAACTACTGAACGAAGCAATTGAACAAGTTCCTTATTCGTTACATTCATACATTGATTATACAAAAATGATATTTTGAACAGTAAGTATTTGCAATTTGTAAAAAATATGCTATAGTAAAAAAACTGGGGTCATAGCTCAATTGGTTAGAGCGCTTCCCTGTCACGGAAGAGGTTGCGGGTTCGAGTCCCGTTGATCCCGCCGCTTAAAAAAAGGAGGTGATAGATTATGGCAAAAACACAAACTGGAATCATTCAATATAAAGACCTTGTCATGCAAAAAATCAAATCGCATTATCAATCTATAATCCTTGGCATTTTAGTTTTACTTGTTGCAGTGTCAGTCATCGCACGGCTTTCAACTTCACAAAAAAATAATACGGATCAATCTAAAAAAGATACACAAAATACTGTTGAAGAATCAGCGACATCCGAAGGAATTAAATCAAATAGTAAAGAATATACTGTCAAAAAGGGAGAAAATCTCTGGATGATAGCTCAAAAAAACTATGGATCAGGATATAACGCAGTAGATATAGCGAAGGTAAATAAACTAAAAAATCCCAATATCATTGAGATTGGTATGAAACTTATTCTTCCTGAGGTAAAAGCAAATACACCAACAACAGGCATCATCGCTGAAGCACAAACAGGAAAAGTAACCATCAGTGAAAAAGAATATAAAATAAAAGTTGGAGATACACTATGGAACATCGCCGTTCGCGCATACGGAGATGGATATCAGTGGATGAAGATCGCACAGGCAAACAAACTCACCAATCCTGATGTCATTCACAAAGATAACATACTTTCTTTACCGCGTTGAGATTGAACGTCAGTATTACAGAGCGATGGTAGTTCAACGGCAGAACGTCTCCTTCCCAAGGAGAAGGTTGAGGGTTCAATTCCCTTCCATCGCTCAAGAATTTATTTTTTCTTAAGCTATCAAATCATAAAGCCCATGTATAAATTATCATACATTATTGGCAAACAAACTCTCTAACTCCGCAAAATTCCTTAACTTATTTTTCTCAAATTCTTCCTGTTTTATATAGAGCATTTTATATGAAATGCTTTTTTGCGCTTTGTTTATATCATCACTCCACTGCTTTAATCTTTCAATTTTCAAAACATCGTTAATATCTTCTCGTCCTTTTGTTTCAATAATAAATATTTCCTTTTCAGAAACCTTCACGATAAAATCAGGATAAAAATTGGATAGTATTCCTTCTGCATTTTTATAATCAATCTTAAAATTCACTGCAAGGTAATTTTTTGCAAATGAAATAATATCGTCGCACCGTTCCAAAAAAGTAGCAAAATCAAGTTCAAAATGATTATCACCTACTATCTTATTGAATATACTTTTTTTAGGATGAGCTATATATGGCTTATCTCTCAACACAATTGGACGTGTATCGCTGATTTTAAGATAGTTTATGATCTGCGCTTCTCCCCTATCACGTATAGTGAGATCATTTATCGCAGTCTTAAAGGTCTCCATGATTATACGCACCACTTCAAACTCAGAAAGATTTCGTAAAATGTTCGCATCTTCCAGATCAACAGATTTTTCAAAAGGATATTCCTTGATAAACTCCTTCACCTTTCCATATAAAATATCATATCCGCCAACGAGACGAAGCTCATTTTTTATCGTTTGTGCAAAATAACCAATCGCCGAATGATAATTGCTGGAAGGTGAAGTATCCAAAACTGTTGCATGATGAATGGTTTTATCAGAACCTGCTTTATTTACAACATACTGAAAGATAATTTCACGTTTTTCTCTTTCTGAAAATTGTTGTATTGGCATTTTCTTTGTTTCAAATTGAGAAGGGCGCAGTTCTGAAAGATTTTTATATTCTCTATATACACGCGGCGATAGTATGGGAAGTTCAATATCAAGTTGTTCTATATCTTTTTTTTTATTTTCAAAATCAACCTCAACCACTAAAGGAGCTATTGGTTTGTATCCTTCGCCCATTTTTCTTCGCTCAAGTGCTACTCCCTCACTTTTTACAGATTCTACAAAATTCATAAACGCATCAGTGCCGACGACGCTGACATATTCTTCTATATCCTTTCCAAAATACATGCGCCGAAGTCCTCTCCCTAAGGTTTGTTCTGGCAAAATATTACTCTGTGCAGAGTAGGGACGAAGTCCCACAATCGTTGTCACATTTTTCACATCCCACCCCTCCTTCAACATCAGCACAGATACAATAGCTTTATAGCGGCTATCCCATGAGTCAATACGATGCGCTTCTTTTCGTAATTTTTCAAGTTCCTCCTTTTTCTTTCCTGTTGATGCCTCATATATATCTCCATTATTTTTTGTGTGAATAATAAGCACAGCATTTTTCAACTTTGGATACCTGCTTTCAAGATAACTCGCCACATCATCGCAGTTTTTGGTGTCATCAGTCATCACAAAAAGAATTGCTTTATTCGTATGTTTATGCTCCTCATATACTTTCTCCCATTCTAAATAACCAAGATTGATAAAGTCTCCATATCGCTCGGTAAATTTACTGCTCTTTTTCTCCTCAAGTCTGGCGTGGCTGGCAGAATCGGGAATAACCGGGTGTTTGACTACATTCTGATAAATTGCCTCAACAAGAGGATAGTCTGCGACAGTCTGCACAAAAATAGAGCCGTCGTTATGTTTGGGCGTTGCTGTTACATCAATCTGAAGCGCAAGTTCTGATCCTTTTTGTTTGAGATTATTATGAATATCCTGTATAGACTGAAACCATGCAAGC
>C687J35174_10009962_pt1 | contig 11859 bp, 14 predicted proteins | sample RifCSPhighO2_01_FD_35174 | JGI IMG/M metagenome (IMG submission 35174) | reverse complement strand
AAATTCCGTCGGTGGATATTATTCCGTAAGATTGTCTGTTTTGGAATATCTAAAACAAATAAAAAGACAGGCAAGCGTTTTCATAATAAGATTTGAGACTGAGGAATACTGGGCTAATTTGGGTGTGTGGGTTACAAGGAACTGCGCAAGAAGGGCAATGAACAATAAATACATTTCATTCTATTCAAGGGAGAATGCGCTGGATTTCATGAGGAATTACATATTCAACAAGATGAGAGTTAATGTGAATTATGTCTTTGAAAAGAGCAATCTATTGAACATGATTAAAGAACAGAAAGGATTGAGGGAGTTTTTTTAAAAGGAAATGTTTATATATAAGTTTATATAGTGATTAATATAGAAATATATAAAATGTTACAATTATTAAAACAAAAGGATAGGATATTGCATTTTCCGAGTTTGAAAACTATGTTAGTTATTGAGAAAATATTACAAGATGCTGATACTATCATAACAAGAGAAGAATTGAAAAGAAGATTACCAAATAAGATAATGCATCAAACACTAAACTTAATTTTAAAATATCTAGAAGATAAGGGGATGATAATAGATGGGCATAAAGGAATATTGTGGATATATAATCCAAGCCCTAAACTAAAAAAAGCAATTAAAAAAGGTGTTGAAGTTTAGATGTATAAAGATAAAGAAGTTAAGGTAATCCTATCTAAAGAGGCAAGTGAAGTATATAGTGAATTAAACAAAATTGTTGGTGAAGAAATTAAAAAAGGAATTAATAGTTCTTTTCATCAGACATTGTTAAGGTCTATCAAAAGAGTCATAGAAACTCTAAAGTATAATCCTTTTGCTGGCGATCAAGTAAAGAAGATGTTAATCCCTCAAAAATATATTATAAAATATGATTCCAAAAATGTTTGGAGGATAGAATTAGCAAATAGGTGGAGGTTATTATATATGGTTACTTCTGAGAATGTTGAAATTATTAATTTCATTTTGGATATTGTAGATCATAAGAAATATGATAAGATTTTTGGCTATAAGAAACATTAATATTTTCTAAAGTTTTATATAAGTTACCCCCTTAATAATAAAATGGAGAAACCAAGGCTAACTGTTGGAGCATTAGTATTCAATTCAGAAGGAAATCTTCTTTTATTAAAATCTCCCAAATGGGAAAACAAATACATCTGTCCCTGTGGTCATGTGGAATTCATGGAGAAGATTGAAGATGCTTTAAGAAGAGAAATCAGGGAAGAGACTGGGTTGGAAATAAATGATATTAAATTCCTAAAATATTTAGAGTTTNTTAATCCGGAGCAATTTCACAAGAAAAATCTGCATTTTGTTGGTCTTCAGTTCATTTGTAAAGCAAAAGAAGGGAAGATTAAACTAAATTATGAAGCTTCTGATTATATATGGATTAATCCAAAAGAAGCAATTAATATTGATTTGGTAGATAGTACTAAAGAGATTATTGAATATTTTCTAAATTCTTTTTTTATGAACTGTTAAATATCTCCTAATAAAATATTTCACAAAAGATTCTTCATCCCCGCTAACAGCTTTATAATATGATTTTCTTTTTTTATATTCTATTATCAACATAGGATAGCCAGAATTCCATAAGATATGGTTCATTATCAACCTACCAATTCTTCCATTACCATCTCCAAAAGGATGTATCTTTTCAAAATTGTAATGCGCCTTTGCAGACAATTCAACAGGATTTATTTTTTTATTGTCAATAAATTTTATGAGTTCATTCATTAATTTTTTAACATCCTGCCAGTCTGGAGATACATGATCTGCCACCCTTACCAAATAATCCCTGTATTTTCCTGCAATATCTGGTTTTGTATCTTTGAAAATCTCTTTATGCCATTTTAACAGCAATTCATTTGATATCTTGCTTTTGCTTTCCAACATTTCAAGAAAAACCTTAGAGTGCGCTTCTGTTTCCTTCACATCACTTAAAGATTTATTTGGTGATATCTTATCATGAATTATTCCTCTTGCTTCTTCAAGTGTTATTGTAGACCCTTCAATGGCATTTGTATTATATGTAAATGAAATTGCAATTTCTTCCTTTTCTTTTTTCTTAACTGTTTCAGGAATCTTTTTCCATTCTTTTTGAAAATTCTTCTTTACATTTTCTAGTTTTTCATATAATTCTCTTTGAAATTCCTTCTTGATTTCTTCAATGTTTTTTGGAATTTCTTTTCCTAAATATTTCTCTTTGGTTATGACCTTATTCCCTTCCCTGGATGATTTTTTTAAATAGAAATATTCTTCATTTCCCTTCTTCTTTTTAGTTATTTTCATAATTAAGGTATACCTACAAAGTATTTAAATATTGTTATTATATAAAATGTAGGGGTAAGATATTAAATATAATTATGGGGAGATTAAAGAAATTTTTCTAAAGTTTTATAAATAAATGAATTAAATGCCCACTATGGAAAAATACAAAAGAATTTACAATGCCTTGACTTTGTTGAGCGTTGGTGCAGGAATAGTTGTTTATGCATTAGCATGGATTATCATGCCAAGAAAATAATTATTCTTTTTTAATAGTAAATTAAGAAATTATTTAAAATTAACCTTTACTTTTTCAGATAAACCGTCCTTGTTGGGAATGGTATGTTAATCTTTGACTTCATCAAGGCATTGTAAATCTTTTCCGTGGCTTCAATCTTTGTATGGAACTTTTCAGTGTAAGACTTAACCCATAACCTTGCCTCCATCTCCAGTGCAAAATCCCCCATCCTCATGAAAAGAACCTCAACAGGATAACCCTTGTCATCCTTTATCACCTTGGGCATTTTCCTGAGAGTTTCCATGACAATCTTCCTCACCTTTTCAACATTCGAGCCGTATTCAACGCCAAATGCAACCGTTGCCCTTGCATACAAGTCCGGCTGCGCATAATTATCTATTATTGACTCCGCAAGCTTGCCATTTGGAATTATCAACATTTCATTCTCAAAAGTCCTTATTTTCGTCGACCTCAAGCCAATATCGAGAACCTTACCCAATTCCCCGGATGACAGCTTTATCACATCACCCACCTTGAAATTCTTGTCAAGTATCAGCGAAATTCCCCCAAATATATTTGACAATGAACTCTGAAGCGCAAAACCGAGAACAATACCTATTATCCCCAATGAAGCAAGGAAAGGTGTAATCTCAACATGAAATGCATTAAGAATCAATATTCCACCGATTATGAACAATGCTATCCTTGAAAACCTGTGGAACAAAACAAGAAGCTCCTCATCAACCCTAGATTTTGTCCTCTTTGCAAAACTAGCACCCCATGAATCTATTATGAAATCAACAACCCTTATAACAAACAATGTTACAAAGAAAATTATCACTGCATTGTTAATCATGTCCAATGCTTTCAACTCCAGCAAGGGCATTACAAATACCCTTATGCCAATGAAGAACAACAACCAAACAGAGATTTTTTCCGTCTTGCTTATGAATATGTCATCCAGCTTTGTTTTCGTTCTTTTTGTAAATGATTTTACAACCTTTTCAATTATGAACGTGATTATCTTCGATATAACCAAAAGGGCAATAATTATAAGAATTGTATCAAAATACCTGTTATGAAAAACATCAACAATCATGTGCTTTGGGCATATTTTTGGGTTTATAAAATTTATTGATAATTTTTTATACTTTTTGGATACTATAATTATATGGGAATTAAGTTACAAAAAGATCCAAATGAATGTAAAAGCATTGAAGAGATACTAAATGAATGGATAGAGAAAAAAGATGATGAAAGGTTTAAGACATACATTGATGGGGTTGGCGGTTTTGATGCAGTAATCACCTTGATAAAAATAGGTGCTGTTAAAAGTGGCATGAATCCCAAAGATTACGTCTCAAAGATTCTTCTTAAAATGAGCTATTTTGGTTTTGAAAAAATATTGAATAATTATAAATTTAAAGATGAAACTATTGAATAATCTTTTAAGTTTTTCTTTTATAAAAATTACATGGGAGAAAGATCATTACAACGCAATAGAACTGTCACTAGTTATAATAGTATAGTAAGGATGTTAGAAGAAAGATTAAAAATAATGGAAGAGAAAAACCCCGAGGAATATATGAGAACCAGAGAATTCTTTAATAAAAAAGGAACTGAGAAAATTGTTTATTGGATAATAAATAGAGGATCAAAATACGGTGGCGCAGGTAAATTCTTAGATGAAATGGTTGAATTAAGTTTTAATGGAATAAAAGGGTCATATGAATTTTTTACAGGAGATAACAGTTAATTATTCAAGCCATATAGAAACCTTTCCCGGATAGCATTTTTCATCATCTTTTGTTATTTCCACCTGGGCACTGAATTCGCTCTCTATTAAATTTTTGTAATCATTCAATATTTGGTATTCTCTTTCCTGTGTAAGTATAATTTCAGGTATTCTTTTCGGATTGCTAACTATGGATTTTATTATTGATATAAATTCCTTTGAGTATTCCTTTATCATGTACTTCTTCACGAGATAATTGAATTCAATTGATTTCTCATTCTTCAGCTTCCTGAATAAATCATACTTCCACTTTTTTGAGACAGACAAATTTATTTTCCTTGGTTTTATGCTTGTCAGATTAATTATTTTATGGATGTCTTTTATTGTATCCTGCAAAAACTCCTCTGAAAATTCCAATTCCCTGTTGATTAACTTATTATCCCCTTTTGGCCATTTATCTGAACAATTCAATTCTGAAGTCAGGTGAGGAATGAATGGATTCAACAGTGTAATCAGCTTATTATAAACATCTTCAAATATTTTCCTTGATATCAGCCCGCCGTTCCTGTGAAAATAATTCGTGAACTCCATCAATGATATCAATGCTTTGTTGTATTCAATATTCTCAATGTCCTCAGTCACTTTCATTATCAGGGAATTTATCTTGCTCTGAATTATTCTGTCCTTCTGCGAGGATTCATACTTGATATCCTTCAATGAATGCAATTTGTTCATAAAATTAAAAGATGATTTCATTCCAGTATCATCCCATTCAAGAACTGAATCTGGAGAGGAAACAAACATCAGGTAAAATCTCAGCGAATCCGCCCCATATTTATTTACTGCTTCCATAGGATCAACAACATTCCCCTTGGATTTGCTCATCCTAATACCCCCTTTATTCACATCACCCTGATTGTACAATCTCAATGCAGGCTCATCAAAATCAAGTAGCCCAAAATCCCTGAATACCTTTGTAAAGAACCTGAAATAAATCAAATGCCCCGTGGCATGCTCCCTTCCGCCAATATAAAAATCAACAGGCATCCAGTAATTTATTTTTCTTTTATCAAAAAGTTTTTTTGCATTCTTAGGATCGCAATACCTCATCAGGTACCAGGATGAATCAACAAATGTATCCATCGTGTCAGTTTCTCTTCTTGCTTTTCCCCTGCATTTAGGGCATTTTGCATTAACGAATGATTTGCTGGTTGCAAGAGGATTACCGCCTGACTTGAAATCAACCTTGTCCGGAAGAACCACAGGAAGATTTTTCTCCGGCACAATTCCGCACTTATCACAATATATTATTGGAATGGGACATCCCCAGTATCTCTGACGGGAAATCAGCCAGTCCCTCAACTTGTACTGCCTTGTTCTTTTTCCAAGATTATTCTTTTCAAGATAACTGTTTATTTTATTTATTGCCTCTTTACTATGAACTCCGCTAAACTTATCTGAATTGACTAGGATCCCTTCATCTTCATGACTTATCAAATCAGTATAAAACTTATTCTCTGATAACCATCTCCACACACCGGATTTACCCCATTTTTCATCCATAAATTCTGCAGCAAGTTTGTCAATTTTTTCTTCAGTTTTTTTATTAAGAACTAACCTTTCTATTCTTCCATTTTTGTGCTTAAAAATAAAAATTATTTCTTTTCCAACATATTCATTCCAAAAACCAGGAGTTAATTTTTCCCTGACTAATATTTCATAACTTTTTAGGCTTTGTTTTGGAATTTCTATTTCCCTATCTCCATCATCTTTTTTATTAACAATTTTTATATTTAATTTAATTAAATCATCATCGGTTATATCTGAAGCCCCCATCAAATAACTTTTAACAGGCACATCCTTAGCTATAACCCTTATAATTGGAATATCATGCTTCCTGGCAAAATCATAATCTCTCCGGTCGTGAGCAGGAACTCCCATAACAACTCCAGTCCCGTATTCAGACAATACAAAATTAGCAATGTAAATCGGAATTTCTTCATTCGTCAAAGGATTTACTGCATATCTTCCAATGAACATCCCTTCCTTGTTATCGTTGTATTTCTCATCAATCAATTTCCTCTTTATGAATTCCTTAATCCTCTCCTCATACTCTGTCCCCTTCACCAACCCCCTAACTTTCGGATGCTCAGGGGCAAATGTAATGAAAGTAACACCAAACAATGTATCTGGCCTCGTCGTGAAAACAGGGATTATTTCCTTTGTATCCTTCAGCCTGAAATCAACCAAAGTCCCTTCTGACTCACCAATCCAGTTCTTCTGCATGTCCTTTATTGCTCTTGGCCATTCCAATTCATCAATGCATTTCAGCAATTCATCAGCATACTTTGTTGTCCTGAAGAACCACTGCTCAAGCTCTTTTATTTCAACATCCGTGTCTGAATGCCTCCAGCATTTTCCCTGAACAACCTGCTCATTAGCAAGAACCGTCCTGCATTTAGGGCAGTAATTCACCAATGCCTTTTTCCTGTAAGCCATATCATTCTTCAGGAACTGCAGGAATATCCACTGGTCCCACTTGTAATACTCCTTTGTATGCGTTGCAAAAGTCCTTGACCAATCATAGCTCAATCCAAGTCTTTTCTGCTGGTTTATGAAATTCTTAATCGAGCTTTCCGTGTATTTCTTTGGATGAATCCCTTCTTTTATTGCTGCATTCTCCGCCGGCAACCCAAAAGAATCATAGCCCATAGGATACAATACACTTACTCCGTTAAGCCGCTTATATCTTGCCAGAACATCCCCAATCGTGTAGTTTCTCGCATGACCCATATGCAACCCCAACCCAGAGGGATACGGAAGCATTTCCAATAAGAAATATTTGTTTTTCTTTGACTCCTTGGCTCTGAATTCACCTGACTTTTCCCACCTATCCTGCCATTTTTTTTCTATCCTCTTGAAGTCATACATAATTATATCTTCTATAAAGAGTTTATTTAAAACTTTTGAAAAGGTTTAAAAATGTTGATAGAGTATCCTTTATTAAGGTCCCGTAGCTCAGCCTGGATAGAGCGACAGAAAAAATGTTGAACCTTCTAATTCAGGAAGACAGCTGTAGGTCGCGGGTTCGAATCCCGTCGGGACCGCATGCGCATGTGGCGAAGTGGTCAAACGCGATCGGCTGCAATTTTAGCAGACCCCGGTTATTCCCCGGTTCAAATCCGGGCATGCGCTTTACTTAAAAAATGAAAGAAAAAAGAAAGCCAATAAATATTTTTTGCAATAAATGCAATAAAAAAACCATACATGTTTTTATAGGAATGCAAGAATTTAGTTTTAGAAAACCATTTCCGATGTACCAGTGTACTCTTTGTCAAAATGTTAAAAGTGTTGAGGAATAAACATTTATTTTAGTTTTTTCAGTTTACTTAAGACTAAGGTGTATTTGCTATAAAATTTCTTAAACTTTTCAACATCAGACCAATCAAAATCAGAAATTCTTCCTAATAGCTTGATTAAAAGAAATAATCTTTTGTTTTTCTCTTCTACTTTTTCTATTTTCATAATTTCAACAATTTCTTTTATTATTTCCTTGAATTTAACCTGATTTATCTGCACATTTTTTTCAAATATTTCTAAGAATTTTTCTTCGGATAACAGTTCATAACTTTGAAGGGAAGCAATAAGCGAACCTAACCAATTGCCCCGAATATCATGAAACAGGTTATAGTAGTCTATCGGGTTACCCCTTAAATTGTGGGTTGAATATAATACACTTATTTCTACCATTATAAAAAGAAATGAAATTAATGTTTATAAATTTATATATAAAAAAGAAAAAAAGAGGTTTATCTTCTCTTGAAGATTAAAACCAAAAACAACACTGCTAATACAACCAATACTATGTCACCAATTATGAACAAGGTCTTTGTATCTCCCAAACTATCGAAGATTGATGCTCCGGTTGTTGGTTGATAAGTTCCTGGTTGCTGTGTAACTGGCTGTGTAACTGGTTGAGTCACAACTGGCTCTGGTGTTGCTTCACCCTGAACCGTTAAAGTTGCTGTAGTATACTGGGAGTCTTTTCCATTATTGAAATAAACTCTTGCTTCAATGGTGTAATCTTTTGCTTCTACATCACTTGGAACTGTAAACTCAAAAGGTCTTGTTATGCTATTCCCTGATTTACTATATTTATCCAAGTCAAATACTGTTGAAGTCATATCTAAATCCAATTCAGTGCTTGTCAACTTTATGTATACATCCTTTTGTTCATCAGTACCTATGTTTAATGCCCCAATATCAAACAATAAACCTTCACCAGGTGAAACAACAATGGGTGTCATAATAAATCTGGTTATTCTAACATCATCGTCTTCTCTATCAACGTCTATCTCAATGCTATGATAATTACAATTCTTGTCTTCATCTCCATCTTCAGATGCTTTAACATACAATATATATGTATCATCTGGATCTATATCTTCATCATCAATTGGTATCTTTATATCAAAGTCATAACTCTCTTCAGTATCTTTTTCAATCTCTTCTGAAACAAATTCTTCCCAACCAATTATTTTCTTATTTTGATTAAGATTGTATAACATAGCTTCAACAACTACATCCAAATCTTGATTTTCAGTGTTTTCAACATCAACTGTAACCTGAATCGTTTCTCCAACATTAAGATTATCTTCATCAACATCTAAATCTGTTATTTGAATATTTCCTTGCCTTTCATTGTCCACTGGTTCCCCATCTGATACTCTTCCATCTGTACATATCTCAGGTTCGACCCTAACAATCAAGTTGAAAGAATCATTATCTAATCCTGTAGATAAGTCTGCAAATTGAGTACTTACAATTGAAACTTCTCCACTATAAGTATTCAAATCAAATGTTTCAGGAATTCTTGCTCTTATTGCAATACTTATATCCTCATCAACATTAATATTATCTAAATCAAATGGTTCGGATAAATCAACAACATTAAAGTCTCCACCATCTATACTTATACTAAAATCAATTTCATCTTCTGTATCTGCAAACTCCCCATTATTTGGAAATACTAATTGTAAATCAGTTAAACCCCTGTTTCCATTGTTGCTTATTGTTAATGTATCTTCTGGNATTGCGCCTTCCTCACCTGTTAATACAAATTCCTCGCCTTCAGCTAAACCACTAACAGAGATGCTTGGATCTGAATTTTCCAATGATATTGTATATAATGTTGTAACATCTTCTTGTCCTGTAATTGTTGCTGTAATTGTTGCTGTATAATCTCCATCATCACTAGTTTGTGTGATTCCTGTTACAGTAAACTCAGCTAGTTCTTGAGTTCCTGCTACAACAGTCTCTTCAAATATATTTCCTGCTTGTCCTATTAAGAAACCTGACCCTTCCCTATAAGGATTACCCACAGTTATAACCACATCTGCATCTTCATCCCCAGTGTTTACCACATTAAAATTAACCATTACTTGATTATTCACTTCTACAATTGCTGGATCTGGATTATAAGATAAAGCTTCCAAACTCACAACAGGTTGTGCTTTAACCAAATCAACATTTCCCAACATGCTAACTGTCAACATCAATACTAAAAAAATACTCATAAATACATTCTTCATTTTTGAAACCCCCTGTTTCCTTTTTATGTTGTTATTTTGAAGTTAATAATCATTTATAAACCTTGCGGTTGTAACACGGAACTTAGAATAAGGCGATTAGTCCCAAAGAAGCCAACATTACTATTATTCCTGCCAAAATAACTCCAAACAAGATTGCCAAGTACACTTTTATTCTCTTCATTCCAAAGAACCATGCCAATATTGTTCCAGTCCAGGCACCTGTCCCGGGCAACGGAATGGCCACAAATATCATCAAGGCGATGAATTCGGTCCTCTTGCCTATGCTTTTCTCCAATTTCTTTCTCTTGCTATGTATGTAATTATCAAAAAAGGCCTTATATCTCCCATACTTCAGGAGATGAGAATGAACATTATCCAAGAAAAACAGTATGATTGGAACAGCCAGAAAATTAAATACAACCGCCACTATATATACTAACAGCGGACTCATGCCCAATGCCAAGCCCAATGGAATTCCCCCCCTCAGTTCAATAACTGGGGACATGCTAACCAATGCAACATTTAATACATCAATCATAGAAATAAACTAAATCTGCTGTTTAAATTACTTTTGCAACTTAATCAGATCATCTGTTGTCAATCTTTTCTTTGTCTTTAACTTCTCTTCAGCTTCCTTCTCTGCTGCCTCGACCCTCTTGTTGGTAACCTCTTCCTTTTTTCTCTGATTTTCTTCCTTCTTCTTTTCTGACTCTTCCTGCTTGGATCTTATCTTGTTGCTCAGCAAAGAAACTTTTGCCTTATATTCAACGAACTGATTGAATGCCTTCTGCTGTTTTCCCTTCAACTCCTCTATCTCATTTGCCTTTTCCTTGAATTGTGTATAATCAACACCCTTTGTCAATTCCTTCAATTGATTGTGATATTCCTCTGCCTTTTTCCTGTTCTCCTCTATCTCGTTTGAGATTTTTGAATGCTCAGAAAATACCTTTGTTACCTCGCCCATTTTATCATACTGCTTCTTCAAGTCCTTGATCTGCCTCATAACCTTCTTCTCCTGATTCAATGTCAGGGCTTCCGTCTCAACCTTTAATTCCAGGGCATCCATCTGCTCTTTTATTTTAGAAGGATCCCCCTTGATGTTATGCTTGCTTAACAATTCCTTTTTCTGCTGGTTCAAATGCTTTATTTTCTCTATCAACCCCTTGACTATATTATTGTACTTGTCCCTGTTCTGCTTAATTTCCTTTATGTTAATGCTGGACTTGTCCCCATCAGACTTTATTTTCTTCACATCCCTTATTATAGAAAGAATTTTCTTCTTTAGCTCTTCTTTTTCCCTGAAATGCTTTTCCTTTTCCTGGTTTGCTTCGCTAAGCTGATCCTTCAATTCCTGAATTGGTTTCTCCAGTTCCATGTTCTGATTGTTTATAATGAGATTTAAAAAGGTTTTCTAAAGGATTTTTTGAATTTTATTTACTATTTTATTTTTTATATACAAAACATTTCTTGTTTCGACTTTATTACTATCTTAAAGTTTTCAATATTTTGTTGAAAAAGTATATACTCTAAAGGCAGTGTCTCAAAATCGGGTCTTTTCAATCATTTTTTAACATCTGTCATATTTAGGGACTTTAAATAAACAAATAACTGGAATAAATTAATTACTATAATTGAACTTTATTTGAAAGGTAGAAGACTTAACACCAATTATAGATTTATTAATTTAATGAAATATAATATATTTACTACTAAGAATCTTATAAATGATTATGGGGTAAGTCGTATGGGGGCATTAGACTGGTTACATAATAAAGAAAAAGAAGGTTTTGTTGAAAGATTAAAGATTACAAAATGTCCTATAAATTGGAGATTAACGGATAAAGCACTAAAACTTGCAAATTCTATTACTGATTGGCAAAATGATTTAGATAAATTAAAGAAAGATAAAAAAATTTATGACTCTAATAAATTACTGAAATCGTTAAAAACCAAATTTAAATGAAATTCTATCCAAATAACGATCCGAGACCAGCGGCCGCCTTTGACTCATCAACCTT
>C687J35174_10009953_pt1 | contig 11864 bp, 11 predicted proteins | sample RifCSPhighO2_01_FD_35174 | JGI IMG/M metagenome (IMG submission 35174) | reverse complement strand
TACTTTGGTTTGAAGGGGAAAGATCGGAATTTTTGCGCGTTGTCCGAGCCGTAAAAAACCGTTTTGGCGCCACAGACGAAGTCGGAGTGTTTACGATGGAAGAAAAAGGTTTAGTAGAGGTTACCAATCCTTCAGAATTATTCATTGGGAGCTTTGAGGGCGTTGGCGGCTCGGCAGTAGGAGTTATCCTTGAAGGCTCAAGGCCCATGCTGGTTGAAATTCAGGCGTTAGTTTCCCCGACAAAACTTGCTTTCCCTAAAAGGTCTGCTTCAGGGATAGACGCGCGGCGCTTGGAACTTATCGTGGCGGTTCTTTCGCGGCGTGTTGGAATACCTCTTTGGGACTGTGACGTCTTTGTGAACGTTACAGGAGGAATTAGGCTTGCAGATCCGGCCTCAGACCTTGCTGTAGCTCTAGCGATTGCCTCTGCTTTCCATGACAAGCCTTTACCGCGCGGCACAGTAGCGCTGGGAGAGGTTGGATTGTTGGGAGAGGTAAGGGATGTAATCCAAAGAGAGCGCAGAATTAAAGAAGCGCGGCGTCTTGGCTATAAAACAGCAATTACTTCTAAAGAGACGAGAACGGTTTCAGAAGCAATAAAACGTTTTATTTCTACAAAATAAAACTCAATTTCTAATTGACCTAATTGATCTAATTTCTAATATTTGATCATTGGTGCTTGTTTAGGTTAATTAGTAATTAGAATAATTAGAAATTCTGTTTCCCCACGTTTTCCACAATTTTTTCCAACACCCAAATTACACCCGTAGTTTAGCCACCAGTTTTCTAGAGTAGAAACTATAAGCCTGTGTATTTACATGGCTGATTAAATTATAGGCTTGACAAACTCTTGACAACAGGTGTACAATTTTTAAGGAATGCGAAAACTTAAACTAATCCTTAAATACTTGAGAAGGAACAAAACGAAAGTTGCTCAAGCTACAGAGCACGAGATGCGTGAGGTTGCACGCTTGGGTCAAAATCTAGTAGTGATGGAACTCCGATAGGATCGGAGGAGCTCCGTTAGAGCGCAGATATTCGACCTTTTCAGGAGGGATAAGTTGTAGGGCAGGCGACTTATCTCTCACTAAAGAGATGGAGTAATGCGCTTTTTTGGTATACTGGAGGCAAATGCCTCCAAGCGAATCTTCAGAAAATCCCGCAATGACAACAATAGAATCCCCGCGTCCACTATTTGTGCCTGAAGTCCGCAAGAATGAACCTTTAAGCGATGAAGAACTTGGAAACCTCTTGGCCGCGATTGGAAATAATGAAGCAAAAGCTATTACCTTGATAGCGATGGGGAAGGGAGTAATTTATGACCGTTACGACTTAGATAGCGAAATGATAAGAACCCAGGGAGATACATTAGGTTGGAGACAAAGTAGGGGTGTGCCATTTAATTATTGCGCGAATTCCCTTGAGAATATCGGGCTTGTGGCTAAATCTGTGTCAGATTCTAATTTAGAAACATGGGGGTATATCAAGACAGATTATGGTGAAGAACAAGGAGATGCGCTCGCGGGTTTACTTTTAGACTTTTCTTTAAGACACCCTGAGGTATCTTTGTATGATATATTTGGATCAACTAGTTCAGGAGGAAAAGACAGAGAAATAGAAGCAAGTTTGGGTCTTACTGGCTTCAAAAATAGATCTCCGCTTGCATGCCTGAAGCTAATTTGGGAATTGGCAACAACTAATGAACTCAGGGTTATCGATCTTGGTAATAATCATGGGAAACCCAATCAAGAACCCCAAGAATATTTATCAAGACTAAAAGAGTGCGGGCTTATTCATTACGAATTCACAGCCGAACATCAACCCTATGCCCAATACCAGCTAGCCTTAAATTCTCCTCTTGAAACTCCAGGATATAAGACAAGACAACCTTTGATGACTAAGGATGTTTACGAACTTTTAAAGAGAGACCCTAATAAAATTTGGATGTTGGAAGACTTAAGAGTTGCTTATTTTGCGAAAAAGAAAGCAGAAAATCCGGATTTTGACAGGAATAATACCAGCACAAAAAACCGTCTATCCAGAGTTTTAAGCAATTTGGAAAGAGCGGGGTATGTTTATCGGCCAGGAGGTAGAAGATATGAACGAACTACTGTTTGGGTAGACGAAGAACATAAACTTTTATTTATCGATCTTTTGACTTTAATTGATCAATTTCAAAACCAGGATTCGGATACTCTACGAAAAGGGAGAATGTTGGCAGTAAGTTTTAGCCCAAGGCAAATAGGCACCCTTATGGCAAAAGCAAAAGAACATTCACCCCAGGCAAATAAATTTTTTCGAGAAGAAACAGAGAAGCACATACTTTCTTTCTTAAATGATCACTCTAAAAGTACGACTAGAGAGGTAAGAAAATCGATTATAGATTATCAGAAGAGAAACGTAAGTACTGGTAATATTCGAGCCATTTTAAGAAAACTTAAATCGGGAGGTAAAATTAAAGAGACTTTAGAAAAAGGCATTAATAAATGGAGTCTTGCCAGTGAGCAAGATAATTAGGTTCAAAGGGTCTCACCTTTTGAGGCTGTTTTTTTGGCATAAATCTTTATTGACTTCCTTATTTTCATTCAATAAGATAGATCATGGACAAAAAGCAAAGGGAAGAATGGTTTGAAATGTTTGGTCAGGCCTTTCGCGAGGTTATGATTCCTGTCCTCCAGGACTTAAAGGAAGAGCTCACCAACAAAATTGAGGAAGAGACGGAAAGGATAGAAGATAAATTAGATAAGCACACAGATAGAATGGACAGGCATGGTAAGAAGCTAGAAGATCTTGACGAGAGAGTAACAGTTCTTGAGACGGCAAAAAGTTGACCCCGATCACATCGGGGTTGACAAGTGTGAAATAAGAGTGCTACACTTGTTTCAAGCTTCAGTTAGTTATTATTTATTGCCCAGTTACTTGACCCAGCTCAGCTGGGTGGCCTCAGAAGCTTAAGTTTCCTAAAATAAAATAATGGTTCCGCCAAATCGTGCCAGAAATTTCCGTAGTAGGTTTGACAGACCTGTCTCGACTGGCGTCGGCCAAGGCGGGCCGCTGACGTCTGGCGACGAAGACAGCGATATGCCAAACACAAACCCAACATTTACGGTTGACGATAGGCTTTTGCCGGATTCAGGCTTGCCGACTGAATTTTTGGAAGGAGTTTTAGACATTGCCGAGGAAGGCTCAGGTTTATTGCGCCCGGCATTTGCGCCCGGCGAGGATCGCCAGGTCTATATTTCTTCTTCTCAGATCCGCCGTTTTAACCTGCGGTCTGGAGATGTCGTGGGCGGACAAGTACGCGCGCCTAAAGACAACGAGCGTTATTGGGGTCTTTTAAAAGTGGAAACGACTAACGGCACTCCTGCTGATCAGCAAACAGACCGGCCGGACTTCGAGAGCCTTAAAGCAGTCCACCCGGACGAGCATATTCATCTGGAAACGACTCCTGAGAAATTAACGACCCGCGTAATTGACCTTATCGCCCCAATTGGTTTTGGGCAGCGCGGTTTAATCGTTTCCCCTCCAAAGGCAGGCAAAACCACGGTGCTTAAAGATATGGCAGAAGGTATAGCTAAAAACTATCCCGATGTTCATTTAATGGCAGTTTTAATTGGTGAGCGCCCGGAAGAAGTAACCGATATTGAAATCCATATCGCCCGTACAACCGACGGAAAAGGGGAAGTTGCCTCGTCCAACTTTGATGAAGCTCCGGAAAATCAGACCCGCATTGCAGAACTCGCGCTTGAGCGGGCAAAAAGGGTGGTAGAAACAGGCCGAAGGGTAGTTATTTTGTTAGATTCCATTACCCGCCTTGCCCGTGCTTACAATTTGGCACTGCCGACTTCCGGAAGAACTTTAACCGGAGGGTTTGACCCGGTAGCCTTATATCCAGCCAAAAAATTCTTTGGAGCCGCGCGCAACTTTGCTCCAATAGGTAAAGCATTGAAAGATATTCAACCCGGGGATCACGGTCCGTCGTTAACCATTATCGGCACGGCTTTAGTTGATACAGGTTCGCGCATGGACGATTTGATCTATGAAGAGTTTAAGGGTACAGGCAACATGGAATTGCATTTAGACCGCCGTCTTGCCGACCGCCGCATTTTTCCGGCAATTAACGTCACGCTTTCCGGCACACGCCAGGAAGAACTCTTATATAGCCCGGAAGATTACCCAACAATCGTCACTTTGCGCCGTATGTTTGATTTAATTCAAGAAGGGGAAAGAACAGAAACGGTTTTAGAGCGCCTCAAAAAAACCGACACAAACAAAGAATTTTTGGCTTCACTGGCAAAGGGCCAAGCTTAGCTTGGCTATACCCCAGCTGAGCTGGGGGAACAGCCTAATTTATACGGCTAGACTTTTGTATAATATACAGATCGGCCTTTGCCGTGCGAGAAGAGAAGGCCAAGACTGGTAAGTTTTGCCAGGTCTCGCGAAGCAGTAATCTGCGAGACCCTAAAAAGCCCTTGCACCTTTTTGTTAGTGATTGATATATTTGGCTGTTCTAACAGAACCATGATTTGTTTTTGACGGTCGTTTAATTTCCAAAAGTTACTCGCAGTAGTAATTTGGAATTGCCCCGAACTGATTTTGCTTAAAATCTTAGTGAATTGGATCTTTACAGCTTCGGTGTAGAATTCCAGCCAAAGCGTTAGGTTTTGGTTACTTTTGACAGACTCCTGAGTTTTGTTGTAATCGACAATATTTCTTCTGAAATACTCTTCAAGTTCAATTAAACCGCGCAAGTCGTAGCCGTATTTATATAAAAGCAAAAGACCGACGAGTCTTGCCGTTCTTCCATCATCTTCTGGAACAGGAGAGAGGCTAGAGAGATTTATTTGGGCAACTCCTGCCTGAATCACAGGATGGTCAGACCCGGTTTGTAAATATTGCAAAAACTTCTCCCAAACAGGCAGGAGGAGTTGCGAGTAGCGCTTAGTAAGCCGTGCTCCGTAGGCCAAAGAGTCTACCAAAAGTATGTGTTTTGCCGTTGTTGCCGCAGAGTTAGCTGTCCACTCTTGAGATATGTAGGCTAAAGCCTTTTTGTAATTAATAACTTCTTTTTCTTGGCTAGTAAATCGTCGTTTGTTTGCTAAAGTAAGAAGTTTGACGATCTGGCGGCGGGACACGGGATTTTCCGTCAGAGAAAGTGACCAGTATATTTTATTTATAGTCGCTTCCCATCTTAATTGCAGCTCAAACCTGGGAGGTAGCACTGTAAGTAAAACCTGGCTTCTTAAATCTTTAATTTTATCTAAATTGTCTCGAATGGTTGGTGAAAGATTATACGAAAAATTAACCATTTCTTAAACGTATCATAATTACATCATTGTGTCAAACAAGAAAGTTTTTAAATAACTAGGCACATATACACAAAACATGATAAGAATACGATAAGAATAATGTAAGAGTAAATGCCTATTGACAGGGCTTGTAAAATATGTTGTTCTGGATATAGCTAGTTTTCCAAGCAGAGAAAACTTAAATTTCTGCCTAAAATCTTTAAAAATTAAAAAAACTAGTATAAGAAAGGAGGTGAGTCTGCATGTTTAACTTGGGATCTACAGAACTTATTGTTATCGCCTTAGTTCTTTTAGTTCTTTTCGGAGGCAAAAAGCTTCCCGAGCTAGCTCGAGGTGTTGGCGACTCTATTAAAGAGTTTAAAAAAGCAGCTAAAGACTAGGCAATAGCTATGGTAACTGCAAACCCTGCCAAAGCAACAGTTACCCCGGTTAAACCCCGGAGTGATCTTTTGCGTAAAACTGCGGGTTTGGTCATAGCTTTTCTCGTTGCAGCCCTTGTATTTACAAAAAATACTTGGGCTGCTTCGGGTAATGTGCAAGTTTGTCAACCAAGTGCAATTTGCCATATTGGTGAATTTCTATATGACGACTCATACGCTCCGCTTATCACGACTTCTTGTACGGTAACTAGCAAATATCCTGATGGCACAGCCTACTTAACTAACCAGGCAATGACTTCTGCTGCTGATGGATGGTATTCGTATCAAATCAACAGCACACCCGCAACAGAAGGTGTATATAGAACACAAATTTCCTGTATTGTCGGAGAAAAAACTTTCACCCCGGCAAACATAAATACAACTACAGAGAGGATTGTTGTGGGTAAAAACATCGCGACCGATACGATTATCACTTTCTCTTCCACGGGCACACTACCTACAGAGCTTGTGGTTGGAACAAGATACTACGCTATCAATATTGATACTGTCACCATACAGGTGTCTGCCTCGGCAGGAGGCGCTGCGATTAATTTAACCAGTCAAGGCACGGGAACTCATACGATAAACAGCAACATTATGTCCTTGGACAAAACTTTTGAGGTTAAGGCAGATTTGACCTCAAATGGAATTGCCGCTTCGGTTTGGGGTTATTCAGGCAGAACCCTGGATGATTTCGGCAGCCTGGTTTCTGACATTTGGAGTTATTCTACACGCTCCCTAAACGATTTCGGAACCTTGGTTGACGGCATTTGGAGCAACACCGCCAGAACTTTAACCGGCGCAGGACTTTCGAGTGGTTCTTTAGCGGTACAAACGGATGTAACTTCGGCTCGCGACAGTATCAAGGGAGCTTCTAACAAAGACCTTTCGAATGTCTCAAGTGAAGTAGCAGGCGTTCAGACCGACACCACGGCGCTAAAATCTGACACAACCACGCTCAAATCCGACACGACGACTCTTAAGTCCGATACAACATCAATAAAAAGTACGGTTAATTCGATTTATACCGATACCCAAGCCTTACGTACAGACGTCACCAGTATCTTAACTAAATGGGGGACGTCAAGCGCGGCTGATATTATCTCAGACATTGGTGCTGTTTCTACCAAATTAGGGACAAATGCTGACTCGGACACGACAGCGACTGTTTTTGGCCGCATAGAGCATGTGCGCAACAAGTGGGGAACTCAAACTGCTCAAACTATCTATGATAAAGCCAACAGTGCTAATACCACGATCACTTCTTTGCGCGCTGAACTTGATTATAACGGCAAAACAACCACCGCCTACCAAGATCTGCAGACCCTTTTGGGTTATGTAGACTCGCTCGAAACTTCTGTCGGCAGCCAAGCAGACACTTCAACTGCAACGACACTGTTCGGCAGAATTAAAAAAGTCCAAGAGAAAGTAGACACCTTAAGCGTCATAGACGCTGATTTGCGGGGAACGTTGGATTCATGGGGGCAAGATAACAACATCCCAGCGTTATATACGAAGGTTGTTGATATTAGAGGTAAGCTGGACACTATTGGCGGGGTGAGTACAACGACTAATTTGAGCCAGACAACCATCAATAATATTGAAAATATTAACAATGTGCTTAATCAAACTACCATTACAAATAATACCCTGAAAGAGTTGAAGAACGAGGTCCTGACGCTTTCTGCAGTGAGTCAAACCAATAGGACTTTGCTTGAAAAAACAGTCAACAAACCAATTATTACAACGTTTCTTTTGGAAGGAAGCGTTATCTTTAAATCCTTGATCGTCAACCCATCAAGCCGTATTAGCCAATCGGTTGACTTTGAATATTATTTGCCTGAAGAGTTGTCAAAAGAGGATGTTTTAGAGCTTGACCCCAACTTGACGCTTAACTATAACTCTGACAAAAACCAATATTATGTGACCGGTACTCTCGCCCTGGCTCCTTCTGAAACGAAGACTGTTTCAGTCAAAACAGAAGATATTTGGCAAATTTCCCAAGATGAGGTCGAGACTGTTAGAAAACAAGTCGAAGAATTAGCAAAAGTTCTTAATGTCAGCACAGCGTATTATGCCCAAGGGGTAACTTTAAAAAGCGATATTGACGTTTCTTTGAATAAGGTAGTGGAAATCCAGAAGAACAAGGTTACGCCTGAGGCAAAAATCAAGGCTTACCGCGAGGCAAAAATTGAGTTTGACGCCGCGAATAACAAAGCAGAAAAACTAAAAGAGCTTGTTGCTCAAGCAGGCTCTGCGGGAAACCTCTTAGGATTTGTCGGCGGCTCACAAGCAATAGCTGTTTGGGGATTAATCATTATTATGGCGGCTGGATTTGTTTTCTTGGCTTTGTATATGCGCACCTTGAGAGCGCATGAGACACAGCAAGGATCAATTTTAACACCAGCAGTTATACCAACAGCCGAACCAAAACAATCTGCTGAGTTAGCGGCAAAACCTGGCAAATCTTGGAAAACATTTTTAAAACTTATCTCGCTAGTGTTGGTAACCATGTCGCTCTCGGCTGGAGTTTCCGGAACAATCGCTTTCAAAGTATTACAAACTGCTTCGGAGAAGAATAAAGCTGAAGTTGCAAATATAGAAACAGCTCCCCAAGTGCTGGGTGTAAATTATGAGGTTCAACCCGCTGGGCAGGATCAACAACCCAAAGATGAGGATTACGTGTGTAATTTTGCCCTGGAAGACGAAACAAAAGGGCTTAAAGCTTTATTGATTTTAGGAGAGAGCCAAAAAGCTGATGTTTATTGTTTGCCGAGCAGACAGTCTGTAAAAATTATTACTTTTGCGTCACCAGAAAAAGTTGAGAAGCTAGGGGAAATAGGACAGTGGGCACTTATTAGTTTTAGCCAAACCAGGGCTTCAGGAGCCGCACAGCGCGGCTGGGTGAAGAGAGAACACGTCATAGTAACCAGTGCCAGCGACAGTAAACCCAGAGGCGGAGAAGAAGAAATTGACCTTGGTGCTTTGGGCAAACAGGTATCTATTGTCAATACGCCAACAGGTTACCTAAATGTGCGCGAGAAGCCCTGGGGAGAAGTAAGCGGGCAAGCAGAACCCGGGGAGAATTTTCCCTTTATTGAAGAACAGAATGGCTGGGTTAAAATTCAGCTTCTTGATGGTTCCTTCGGCTGGGTAGCAAAAAAGTTTACCGAGACCGCTAATTAACTTTGGCGCGTTAAATACTTCATCTCTGGCTTACCATTAGATTGAAGAAATAGTGGATAAGGATAGCTGTTCCAAGCCCTGCAACCAGGGTCTTTAAACCTTTCTTTGCGGTCAGCATTAATACCAGTGTGGTTAATACGTGCAGAGGTATGGTAAAAACGTTTCTGAGGAAGAGATTTTCCGGTGAGCCGGTAGAGAGAATGTTAATAAAGTAAAAAACGCTTTCTGAGAAGGCAAAGAGAAAACCAAAGACAAGAGCAAGTTTTATTGCCGTATTCCTATCTAATTGCCCAAGAGGTAAGGATAAAATAGCCAGCGCTTTAAAAAGCTCTTCTACTAAATACGGGTAAGGTAAAATCTGCTCAATAGGCCAAATAAAAAAAGGCCCAATCAAGGCAAGAAAAGGAAAAAGAGTTTGGTATGAACCCATTTTACCAAGAGATTATTTTTTCTTATCGTCGTCTTCGCTTGAGGATTTTTTAAATTCTCTGATTGCGTCCCCAATACCCTTTGCTAATTCAGGGAGTTTTTTGCCACCAAAAAAGATAAGAAGAATGACGGCAACGATGATGATTTCGGTTGTACCGATATTACTGAACAATTATCTCACCTCCAATTTATTACCCTGCGGCTTGTAATAAGCCATGTTTATTTTCCAGGTTTCTGTTTAATAATAACGTTAATTCGAAAATAAGCGCAAGGGGCACAAACATCATAAGCAAAGAAACAATATCTGTGGGAGGCATAAAGACGGCTGTTCCCAGTAAAACGGCGTAGACAGGGATTCTGTTTTTCGCAAGCGACCTATACTTAATTATGCCTAAACGCAGGAGAAAAGTTAAAACCAAAGGGAACTGAAAAAGAATACCCAAAAGAAGGGAGGTCATAAAAACTTGTGATAAAAACTTGGAAACATCCCACAGGTTTTGAATAGCCAATTCATTGGTTTGAGAGGAAAAGATATTGACTACGAAGCGCATCATCCAGGTACCAAACCCAAACCCGCCTAAAAAGAGCATGAAACCAAAAGGAACTAAAGAGAGAAGCGTGCTGTACTCTTTTTCTTCCAGGGCAGGTTTTAAAAAAGAGAGCACTTGAAACATAACAAGCGGCAAAACAACAATCAGGCCGACTATCATTCCGGCGTTTATTGCCAAATTAAGGAATTGAAAAGGAGAAGTGAAGGCAATATTAACTCCTGATAAGTCATAGAGCCCTAAAACAAAAAGAACAATCTGCTTGTAGTAGACAAAACCAACTATCCAAGCGATTAAAAAGACGGAAATAATAAAAAACAAACGCTTTCTTATTTCGTACAAATAAGGCAAGTAGCGTATGATTCCAGGTTCAGATTCTGAATTGTTGCGCTCTTTTTCCATCAGACTTCTTTACTCACAAAGGAAATAATAACAATTTCTGCTTAGAGAATTTAGTCAGAACTTTCTTCTGGGTCGCTTGGGTCGTTTTTAAATTCTCTAGCTGCTTTTTTAAGCTCCTTTTTTGATTCGCCAAGGCCGCGCGCTAAATCGACAATTTTTCTTGCGCCGAAGAGCAGAATTAAGACGATTGCAATAATGATTATTTCCGTAGTGCCAATGTTGCTAAACAAGTATATTCACCTCCTTGTCTTCTGTTTTAACATTTTTTTCAGGGACTTGTTCATTGGAAGCTTTTTCATACTCGGATTTAGCTTTTTTCAATTCCTTAGTGCCTGTTCCCAGGTCGCGTGCGAGGTCTATAATTTTTTTACTGCCAAAGAGAAGGATTAAGACTATACCGATAATGAGAATTTCTAAAGGCCCGATGTTTTTAAGCATGTGTAAATAAGGCAACTTCACTATATGAAAAAACTTTCACAATAGCAAGAGCTCACTTAATTGATGCCAGAGTGGCTCGGGTTTTGGTGTCTTTGAGTGTACGTCCAGTAGATCCTGCGGTTGTGTGGCCTGACAGAATTTCATCCCAAACCTGATCAGCAATTTGAGCTGCTGTTTCTATTCCTGCAGTTGGTTCAATGTAGGTGTCGGTTCCTGAATTGTTTACATTCCCTGAAGTGTTTTTTGAAAGAGTTACTCCGCGCCTGCCTACTGTGCGTAGCACATCAGAGCCAACAGTTATTCCATAAGCACTGTTGTTATAAATTAAAGAATCCTCGATAACATTATCAGCAATTGAAGTGCCAGCCAAAGATATTCCATTAACGCCATCTGCAATAATACTTTTTGAAATGAGAGTATCAGTTGTGGTATTTCCAATTTTTATTCCATCTCCTGTGCCTGATTTTCCGTATTCTTCAATTGCGCAACTTTCAATTTTAGAATTTGCAGAATTGGAGATATCAATGCCATTTCCTCTGGCATATCCAATCCAGCAATCGGTAATAAGATTCGAGTTACCGGTGATATTGACGGCGTTTCTGGAGCCGGTTGCGGCAGTTTCAATATACAGACCGCTAATTTCCACTCCTGTCGCGTTCACACTGATGGTGTCAGAAGTGGTGCCGTTTGGCTTGATTTGAAATGAATAGCCAGGTCCTCTAACACGAAGATTATTTTTGGTGATTGGCAGGGTTTCGTCAACCGTGACAACGCCTGATGTAGCTTTGGCAAGACAGATAATAGTGTCGTTGGCGCCGCTAGTTGCTAGAGATTGGGCTTGGGCAAAAGTTTGGACTGGAGTAGTGTCTGATAATCCTGAAGATGAATTGTTTCCATTAACAGGATCCCAGTAAAAAAATTTACCAACGCCCCTGTGGGTTTTACGCAAGCCCTCAATAGCATAAAAAAGGTTGGCATCAGTCTCTGATTTGGCAATAATGGCAGAGGACGAGGCAATCTGGACGACACGGACATTAGTAGATTCTGCGATTGGATTTGCCCCAGATTCTCCCACCAAATTTCCTCCGGAGATAAAACATTGTACTACTGGGGGGTCTGCCCGGTCTGCAAAT
>C687J35174_10009951_pt1 | contig 11867 bp, 11 predicted proteins | sample RifCSPhighO2_01_FD_35174 | JGI IMG/M metagenome (IMG submission 35174) | reverse complement strand
GGCGCTCGCCATGTCCTCCGACGTGTATTTCTATACGGTAGGCGGAGGATTTGGAACGCAGAAAGGCCTCGGTATCGACCGTCTCGCCTATTGGTATCGTACGTTCGGACTCGGCGAAGAGACGGGCATCGAGCTTCCGAGCGAAGCGACCGGATTCATCCCAACGCCCGCGTGGAAAGAGGAGACCTATGATGAGATATGGCGCATCGGAAACACCTATCACACGGCGATAGGACAGTACGCCATGCAGATAACGCCGATAGCAGCGGCGCGCGCTGTCGCCGCTGTCGCGAACGGCGGCAAGCTCGTACGTCCGACGCTGCGCAAAGACGCGCCGCTTTCCGGTGAGAGCATCCCGGTCGATAGCGACGCGCTCCGGGTCGTGCGCGAGGGCATGCGGCAGGGGGTTACGAACGGAACCGTTACCGGTCTCAGTCTGCCCTTCGTGTCGATTGCGGCCAAGACGGGTACGGCGCAGGTGGGAGCGAGGAACGAATACGTGAATTCATGGGTTACGGGATTTTTCCCGTACGAACATCCGCGCTACGCCTTCGTCATCGTTATGGATCGCGGTCCCGCGGGGAATCTCATCGGCGGCGTCTATGCCGCGCGGCAGGCACTTGAAGAACTCTCGATAACGGCGCCGGAGTATTTTGAGTAGCATTGCTCGGAAACTCACGATGCCTTCCGCGCGTCGCCTGAAGACAGACGACATCTTCGCGGAGTACCGCTCGAGTTGCGCTAATAACGCGGACAGGTAGAATGAGGCGTCCATTACGTTTCAATACCATGACCGACCAAGAGACCGTTGTTTCCCAAGAGAAGTTCGATGAGATGGCGAAAGAGCTCGAGCATTTGAAGACAGTACGGCGCACCGAGATCGCGAAGAATCTCGAATATGCNCGTTCGCTCGGCGATCTTTCCGAAAATGCCGAATATCAAGAGGCGCGCGAACTGCAAGCCGCGACCGAAGAGCGCATCAGGAAGCTCGAAGAACTCGTCAAGCATGCGACGATACAGACTGACCATAAGAAAAAAGACGTTGTTGGTTTTGGTTCCAAGGTTTCCATCAAGAAAGATGGGAACGCCGATATTCACGAGTACACTATCGTCGGAAGCGAAGAGGCGGATATGCGCGCGCGCAAGCTTTCCCACGTCTCGCCGCTTGGCGCGGCGCTCATGGGCAAGAAGAAAGGCGAAGAGTTCACCTTTGAAACGCCAAACGGCAAGCAGACCTACAGCATAGAAAAAGTATCGTGATACGATAAGCGAATGTTTTGGGCCGACCGCATCGCGGACCATATACGGGATACGCGGAAACCCCGCGACGGGAAGACCTTCGTCATACGCGATGAAAAGACGTTGTCGGGGCGCGTCCACGTTGGCAGCATGCGCGGAGTCGCCATCCACGGCATCATCTCAGAAATCCTTTCCGAATACTGCGTCCCGAACGTCTATCGCTACGAATTGAACGACTTCGATCCGTTCGACTCTATCCCCGCGTATCTTCCGCAGGAGAAGTTCAGGGAGCACCTTGGTAAGCCTTTGCATACGGTCCCGTCTCCGGAAGAAGGTTTCGCTAATTTTGCTGAGCGGTATGGTGCCGAGTTTACCGACGTCCATAAAAAAGCCGGATTTCGTCCCGAATACTACCGCGCGACCGAGCTCTATGGCTCGGGAAAGATGGATGCGCTCATGAAGACGGCACTTTCGCATGTTAATGATGTGCGGCGCATCCTCAAAGAGGTGTCGGGTTCGGAAAAAGACGAAACGTGGCTTCCGGTCTCAGTCGTGTGCGAGAAGTGCGGGAAGATCATGACGACGCGAGCGTTCGATTTCGACGGCGAAACGGTCGGCTATGTGTGCGACAAGAATCCGGACGAGGCGAAATCCTGCGGGCATACGGGACGCGTCGCTCCGTGGAAAGGGAAAGCGAAGCTGTTCTGGAAGGTGGACTGGGCGGCAAAATGGGTGGCGCTTGGCGTTGACGTCGAGGGCGGCGGCAAGGACCATTCCACCAAAGGCGGTGCGCGCGATGTCTCAAACCACATCGCGCGGGAGCTTTTTGAATACGAACCGCCCTACAATATCCCCTACGAGTTCTTTCTCGTTGGGGGGAAGAAGATGTCCTCATCCAAGGGGCGCGGGAGTAGCGCAAAAGAGGTCGCTGATCTTTTCCCATCCGAAGTATTTCGCCTCGCCCTCATTGGGAAAGATATCAATCAAGCCATCAATTTCGAACCGGAGGGGGATTCGGTGCCGCGTTGGTACGATTGGCATGATGAGCTCGCGGATATGGTTCGCAAGGGCGTCGTTGACGATTTCACGCGCCTCTACGCGCTTACCGAACTGCCGGAGAATCGTGCCGAATCATCCGCACCATGGCAGATGCGATTCCGAGAACTCGCTTTCGTGCTCCAGATGCCGCATCTCTCGCTTTCCGAAGAAGCCGCACGCGCGAAAGGAAGTCCGCTTACGGAAGAAGAATCGGACCGACTTGCCGAGCGCGCGGAGTATGCGAAGTTCTGGCTTAGGACCTACGCGCCGCCCGAATTCAGATATGAGCTTCAGAAAACACTCCCGTCCGTGTCGCTTTCCGATACGCAGAAAAAAGCCCTCGCACTCTTGCATCTATATATAGATGCAGGCGAGCGGACGGGGGAAGAGATACATGTGCGTTTGCATGAGCTCAAAGCGGAAGTGCCGATAGAGCCGAAAGAACTCTTTGCCGCGCTCTACCGGATATTCCTCAATCGCGATTCGGGACCGAAGGCCGGCTGGTTCCTCTCCGTCCTCCTGCGCGATTTTGTCCTCAAACGCCTTCGCGAAGCATCCGTATAAAAAGGTAAAGGGACGATTCCGCTGATGCGAAATCGTCCCCCAGCCCGATACGTACATCACCACCCGGGTCCGCGCTTCATTCGTGCGGCAACCGTTTCCGGACCCCACGTAGCGCTCCCGGCATTGTCGGGTGCGCGATGGGATTCAGGAAATAACGGTTGTCCATGCGTCCGACCCCGGGCTCTTTTCTTGAAGATGTGACTTGCTTCGCGAAGCGCATCCTGGAATCGCACCAATAGGGCAGCATCCCGGAACCGTCCCTCGTCGTACTCTCCGTTGAGCGCTATCTGGAACGGCGTGCCGGATGCCCAGTCCGGCACCACGATTTTTCGTTCGACGAACCGATTCGGGGAACAGCACAAGAACTTATGCTTCGGGAATCGGCCGCCGCTCGTGAAGAGTACCGCAAGGTGTGGTTGAGCTCTCGCGGGATGTTCAAGATCGCAGGTTTGAAGACCAAACTTCTCATGACAGATGTCGCGTGCGAAACGAGCGAGCGAGTCGCCCGTCAGTTGTGCGGCGTATACGAGCATTGGTAGCTTCCTCTTTCGTGAGTGTTGATGGGAAAGGACAAAAAACCGAACCCCCGATTTCGGTCGGGGGCTCGATTCAGATTTCTTCCTACCTTACGCCTTTTGTGGAGAAATCTCAAGCGAGACCCCGACCGTCATACAGAGGCCGAGGAGGGCAATGAGATCGAGCCACATCGCTTGAGTCATTGCCGAAAATCGTAGCAAGCAGGGGGCGGAGCGTCAATCCGAGCCCGCGCGGCCTGTGGATAAGTCGTTTCAGATAAGTGGGTGGGAGTGGGATATACTGTAGGCCTGGTCATATGGTGTGGGAGACGGGGTCATGGCCGTTTCTCATGCGCGACCACCAGAACTATGTTTCTTGGAGAATATCTACATACCTTTGATACGAAGAATCGCATCTCGCTTCCGTCGAAATTCCGGAAGGAACTCGGCCGTGTCATCATCGTCACGCGCGGTCTCGATCATTGTCTCTATATCTATGCCAAGAAAGAGTGGGAGCGAGAGGCCTTGAAGTATGCGGATCGAGCGAGCGGGGACGCCGCAAATCGCGGCCTCGCGCGCCTTTTTCTCGCGGGCTCTTCGGAAGCGGATGTCGACGGCGCGGGACGCGTCCTGATACCCGATCATCTGAAGTCATTCGCAGGCATCAAGACGAAGGCGGTGATCGCCGGAGTCGCCGGCAGGGTAGAGGTCTGGGATGAGGCGGCGTGGAAGAGCTATACGAAGGCCATCGAGCGCGACGCCGAATCATTCGCGGAGAAAGCCCGCTCTTGAGTATGGAAGCCAGCCACGAAAGCGTGCTCCTCGTTGAAGCCGTCGAAGCACTCGCGCTTTCGAAGAACGACACGGTCGTTGACACGACCGTGGGCGGCGCGGGCCACTTCCGGAGCATCCTCGATCATCTCGGTTCCGACGGCATTCTCGTCGGCATCGATGCGGACGCGGAGGCAATCGGCCGGGCGCGAGAAGCGGCGCGTGAGGACGCGCGCACGGACCGTCCGACCGTGCATCTCATCGAGGACAACTTCAGGAATCTTTCGCGCATTCTCGCGCGTCTCGGCATCGGCTCGATAACGAAAGCGCTCTTCGATCTCGGGTGGAGCGCCTACCATCTCGAGAGCGGCCGAGGGTTCTCCTTTCGTGTCGATGAACCCCTCCTCATGACCTACGGTTCTCCCGAAAGCGCGCCGAAAACGGCAGCTGATGTTGTCAACAGTTGCACCGAAAGCGAACTCGCCGACATCCTGTTCACGCTTGGCGAAGAACGTTTCGCGAGGCCGATTGCGCGCGAGATCGTCCGCGTTCGGCGCGGGAAACGCATCGTCTCGACGCAGGGCCTCGTGGATGCCGTCCTTGCCGCGACGCCCGCGTGGTACCAGCACCGCCGCATCCATCCGGCGACGAAGACATTTCAGGCGCTTCGCATGTACGTGAACGACGAGCTCGAAGCGCTTCGCGAAGGGCTTTCCGCGACGCTCTCCGCGCTTAGTCCCCGCGGCCGCGTCGCGGTCATCACTTTTCATAGCATCGAGGATCGTATCGTAAAGGGCATGTTTCGCGATGCGATGCACGCAGGACAGGGCGTCGTGCTTACCAAGAAACCGCTTGCTCCGTCGCCGGCGGAAACCGCCCGCAATCCGCGCTCGCGGAGCGCGAAATTGCGGGTATTCGAACGCTCCGATGTCCGCGATCCTGCGCCGGTTTTCGGCCGCACCATGACCTATGCCTGAACGTCTTGCGCCGCTCTTTACGGGAGTCTTTTGCGCCGTATTTTCAGCGTATGCTTGTCTGCTCGCCTCGACGGTGTTCTTTGCCGCGTGGCACAGCGAGCTCGCGGATTCCATCCGAGACGCGGAAGCGTCGGTCGCGGTCCTCGAACGCGACTATTTCGCGCGCATGACTGCCATCACTTCTGCCGATCTCGCTTCCCACGGATACACGCTTCCGAAACTAACGCGCTACGCCACCATTGTCGCGGGCTTCACGCTCTCGCGCGCGGATGAAGCGTCTGACGCGTCCGCGTTTTAAAGCATGCGCCGCACGATACGGCTCCGTCTCCGTTTCCTATCGGGGGTGCTCCTCTTTTTCGCCCTGCTTCTCATCGCGCGCCTCTATTTCCTCCAGGTAGTTCACGGAGAAGAGTATGTACTCAAAGCCGAGCGGCAGTACGCGAGCGGGGCGGGAGAGCTCTATGATCGCGGATCAATCTATTTCACGCGGAAGGACGGGACGCTGATCTCGGCGGCGACGCTGCTCACGGGCTTTACGCTTGCCCTCAACCCTTCGCTTCTTGAAGATGCGGAGGCGGCGTATGCCGCACTCTCCAAAATCATTTCTCTCCCGCGCGATGATTTTTTCGCACGCGCGGCGAAAACGGACGATCCGTATGAAGAACTTCTGCGTCATGTGAGTGAAGAGGACGGCAAGGCGATGGCGGCGCTCGCGATTCCGGGCGTCGTGGTCGCGCGCGAGCGTTGGAGGGTGTATCCGGCTGATGCGCGCGGCGCACAGTCTGTCGGATTCACGGCGTTCGGCGCCGATGATGCCTACCGAGGACGCTACGGGCTCGAACGGTATTACGACGACCTGCTTGACCGCACGGGCGGCGTTTTCGGGAATTTTTTCGCGGAATTGTTTACGAGCGTCGAGAGCGTCGTCGTGGATGCACGCCGCGCGCGCGCAGGCGACCTTCTGACCGGAGTGGAGCCCGTCGTTGCGGAGCGTCTCGCGAACGTACTGGCGGAGGTTCACGCGGCGTATGCGAGCGCCGAAACGGGCGGCATCATCATGGACGCGAAGACGGGGACTATCGTCGCGCTCGATGTGCTGCCGTCGTTCGACCCGAACCACCTCTCGGAGGGGAATCCGGAGTACTTCGGGAATCCTCTCGTCGAGCACGTGTATGAGTTCGGTTCCATCATGAAGCCGCTCACGATGGCCGCGGGCCTCGATGCGGGAGTTATCACGAGCGCGTCTCGCTACACGGACGAAGGGTGCGTGCATCTCAACACCTCTACCTTCTGCAATTTCGACGGCAAGGCCCGCGGTACCGTGCCGGTACAGGAGATACTTTCCCAGTCCCTCAACGTGGGTGCCGCGCATATCGCGGGGCTTTTAGGACATGAGCGCATGCGCTCGTATTTCACGGCTTTGGGCTTCGGGAAAGAGACTGGCATCGACTTGCCGAACGAGACGCACGGCATTACGGACAATCTCGAGAGCCCGCGCGACATCGAATACGCGACTGCCGCCTTCGGGCAGGGTATCGCGGTGACGCCGGTCGAAATGATACGGGCCTTGGGAGCGCTCGCGAACGGCGGAGAAATCGTCACGCCGCGCATCGGAACGGCGGTCCGGCTTGAATCCGGCATCGTGAAGCATTTTGCGCTCGCGCCCGCCGAGCGCATCTTCAAGGAAGCGGTGGTAGAAGAGACGACTCGCATGCTGGTCACGGTCGTCGACACTGCCCTCGCGCACGGCACACTCTCGATTCCGGAGATGAGCGTTGCGGCAAAGACGGGCACGGCGCAGATTCCGGGCCCCTCGGGCGGCTACTACGAGGACCGCTACTTCCATTCTTTTTTCGGCTATTTCCCCGCGTACGATCCGCGGTATATCATTCTTCTTTATACGCGGGAGCCGAAGGGAGTGCAGTACGCGTCCGAAACGCTCTCCAATCCTTTTATGGATCTCGCTCATTTTCTTATAAGCTATTACGCTATACCGCCCGATCGCGCACCGCTATGATCAAACGAATCTTCCGCTCTCCTGTCGCTGCCCTCCTTGCCGTGGGCTCCCGTCTCATCATGCGCAAGTACCGTCCGCAGGTAGTGATGATTACCGGCTCGGTGGGGAAGACTTCCGCGAAGGACGCGGTTGCCGCGGCGCTCGCGAATAATTTTTATCTCCGGAAGAACGAAAAGAGCTACAACACCGAATTCGGCGTTCCGCTCACCATCATCGGCGCCGTAAATCCGTGGACGAATCCTTTCTCATGGCTCTTCGTATTCAAGGAAATGCTCGCCCTCATATTCTTGCCGAACCACTATCCGAAGCTCTTAGTGCTTGAGGTCGGCGCCGACCGACCGGGCGACCTTGCGCGCATCCTGCGCATCGTGTCGCCGGATGCCGTCATCGTCACCCGCCTTCCCGACATCCCAGTCCACGTGGAAGCGTATCCTTCTCCACAGGCCGTGCGCGACGAGGAATTTACTCCCGCATACGCGCTGCCTGCGGAGGCGCCCTTGATAATCTGCGCCGATGATCCGCATGTCGTCCTGATGGCGAAACGCCTTCCCGTGCGCGTGATGACGTTCGGTTTCGCAGAAAACGCCGACGTGCATGCCTCAGAGCCGGCTGTCTATGAGGCGCACGGAAAACCGGCAGGCATGGAAGCGGCTTTGGTAGCTGCCGGAGAACATACGACGCTCCATATCGCGGGAGGGCTCGGCCGGCACCAGCTCTATGCGCCCTTGGCCGCAATTGCGACGGCGCTATCGCTTGGTATGACGCTTTCCGAGGCGCTCGCGGGGCTCAAGGAGTATCAGCCGCCGCCCGGCCGCTCCCGCATCCTTTCGGGAAAGAATGACTCCCTTATCATCGATGACTCGTACAACGCTTCTCCGGCCGCCGCCGAAGAAGCGCTTCGCGCCTTGGAGACGCTTCCGAGGGCGAAACGGCTTGCTGTGCCGGCAGGCAGGCGCATCGTCGTGCTTGGCGATATGCTCGAGCTCGGACGCTATTCCGTTTCCGAACACGAGCGTATCGGTGCGCTGGCGGCGAAACAGGCCGATATCCTCATTACGGTCGGTATCCGTGCACGCGGTATAGCGGAAGGGGCGATGAAGGCCGGCATGGATGCGAACAGGGTCCGTTCATTCCAAATGGCGAAGGAAGCCTCCGATTTCCTGTCTCCGATCATCTCGGAAGGCGACGTTATTCTCGTCAAGGGTTCGCAGAACAAGATTCGTCTTGAGCGCGTCGCCGAAGCGCTTCTCGAAAATCCGGCGGACGCCGCGAAACTCGTGCGGCAGGAACGCCGCTGGAAACTCATTGCTTGACTATTCGTAAGGAAAGGGTAGCGTTTTCTCGAAACCCCAAGAGGGAGATCTTTATGGGACGCGGAGTCATTCACGAGAACATCGCCCGTCCGGGCATATCTCGTTCAAAAAGCGGAAGGGGAGGGGTTCATTTTTTAGGAAGTCCTTTCAAGAAGCAAAGCTCGCGCAGACGTGCGGCACGTAAGGCCTGGGCAGAGAAAGTGAAAGCACGATCCGGCAGCGGGAATCGTATCGTCGGGGATGTCGTCGGCGAGGATCCCACCGACATCAAGCTCTAGTCCGCGGAATCGACATCCTTGCTCCAAAGCGCGTCTACCCTGACGCGCTTCTTTTTTGTTTTGATTGGTGACCCTACGGAGAGTCGAACTCCGCTTCCATCCTTGAGAAGGATGTGTCCTAGCCGATAGACGATAGGGCCGTCGGTTTTTTATAGCAGATATGGAGAAAAAGATGTAGTGCCGGGGGAGAGACTTGAACTCTCAAGACTTTCGTCGGTGGGTTTTGAATCCACTGCGTTTACCATTTCGCCACCCCGGCGAGATTTCCAATCTAGCATTTTTCACTTCTTTCTTCACCGCACCCCGCGCTTTACGCGCGGGGTGCGTGCTAAAATCGTTCCCATGAACGAACCCTATCGGCCGCCGACGAGATACGACTCGGTCTTCTGGGTGGAGACCGAGAAGATACAGCCGAACCCGTACCAGCCGCGCAGGGAATTCGATGAGGAACGCCTCAAGTCGCTTGCGGAATCCATCCGCCAGTACGGCATCCTCCAGCCGCTTACGGTGACCCGAATCGAGAATCGGAAGGAGGATGGGGGTCTTGCAAGCCGCTACGAGCTCATTGCCGGCGAACGGCGTCTTCGCGCCGCGAAGCTCATTGGGCTGCGCGAAGTTCCGGTCGTGATACGCGAGGGCGACGAGGGCGGAAAGATGAAGCTCGAGCTTGCCATCATCGAGAATCTCCAGCGCGAAGACCTCAACGCGATAGACCGCGCACGGGCGCTCGCCCAGCTCGCGAAAGAATTCGGTCTTTCGCACGCGGAAATAGGCGCGAAGATCGGACGGAGCCGCGAGTACGTTTCGAACAGCATCCGCCTCCTCATTCTTCCTGAGCATATTCAGCAGGCGGTAGTGGGGAAGGAGCTTTCGGAAGGCCATGCGCGGGCGCTTCTCATGGTGAACGACAAGCCCGAGGAACGGGACACCCTGTTCCGCGAGATAGTGCTCAAGAAGAGCTCCGTGCGCATGGTAGAGCAGGCGGTCCGCCGCATCGCGCAGGACAAGATACGAAAACATGACAAGACACCGGAAATGATGGAGCTTGAGAAATCACTCACTGAGACCTTGGGTACGCGCGTCGTCATTGAGAGCCGTCCGAACGGCGGCCGTGTCCTCATAGAGTTCTTTTCTCCNGAGGATCTCTCGAATATCGTTTCGGCTCTTGCAGTGCGCGAGGCAGATACGCAGGATGCAGAGAAGGGAGGGACGGCCGATGCNGGCTCGACGGGAGCGGGAGCAGCGCCACTGGCGCCGCCTGCAGGAACGAAACCCGATGACGGGAATGAAGGCGAAAACCTCTACTCCGTAAAGAATTTCTCGGTCTGATTCGTTACTTCGCCCGCTCAAGAACGCCGTTTGCGTGCGCCGCGCCGCACGGTGATCGGCGTTGACTCCGTCATCCCGAGCGCTGCGCGTATCTGTTTCTTTGCGAGCGAAGTTTTCGCGGCGTCAAGCCATTTCGGCGAAGGGTGGGCGGTATCTCGCCGCAGGATTTCCACCACGTCTCCGTTCATGAGGCGCGTATCAAGAGCGACGAGCTTTCCGTTCACTTTCGCGCCGTTCATGTGGTTCCCGAGGTCGCTGTGTATCGCGTAGGCGAAGTCGACCGGCGTCGAGTGGAGCGGCAGGTCGACGACATCGCCTTTCGGCGTGAACACGAAGACGCGGTGCGAGAAGAAATCCTTTTTGAGCCCCTCGACGAATTCTCGGGATGCGACGCCCGCGTGCGCGTCCGCGAGTTCGGAAAGCCATCGCGGGGACTCGACTGTCGGTTCCGGTTCCATCGCGCCGGCCGCGGGAGGGACGGACTCTTTCTTCATATTGAGAAGTGACGGGACGAGCCAGCGTATCCACGAGAGAGAATACTCCACGAATGAAGACCTCGACGCTTCTTTGCCGAGCTGTTTGTACGACATGTGGGACGCGATGCCGAATTGGGCTTCCCGATGCATCTCTTCTGTCCGTACCTGCATCTCGACGATGCCGGCGTCGGCGGTGAACACGGTGGTATGGAGCGACTGATATCCGTTCGGTTTCGGGAACGCGATGTAGTCCTTGAATTCTCCCGGAATCGGCTTCCAGAGCGAGTGGATGACGCCGAGAATGACGTAGCAGTCTTCTACCGTTGCCACGATGACGCGGAGCGCGGCGATGTCGTATATCTTCGATATGTCATCGCCTTTGCGTTTCAGTTTCTGATGCAAGCTCCAGAGTCCCTTGATGCGGATGTCGGTGCGGAAGTGTTTGATGCCCCGTTTGGCGAGTTCCTTCTGGAGCTGGCGCTGTATCTTGATGAGTCCGGCGTCGTTCTCTTTGCGTTTCAGTTTCCGGACCAGGGCGGCGTGCTGATACGCGTCAGGGTCCACGTAGGGGAACGCGAGGTCTTCGAGGTCGCGCTTGATGCGCCCCATGCCGAGCCGGTCCGCTATCGGCGCGAATATCTCCACGGTCTCTACCGCGATGCGCCGCCGCTTATGTTCCGGCACGTGTTCGAGCGTCGTCATGTTGTGATAGCGGTCGACGAGCTTGATGATGAGAACGCGGACGTCCGCGGAGGTCGCGACGAGGAGGCGGCGCAGGGATTCCGCGTGGCGCTCCGCGCCGCGGTATTTATGCTTGCCGAGTTTCGTCACTCCTTCTACGAGGAAGAGCACCTCCTTTCCGAACTCCCGCTCCACCTCATCGCGAGTCGCGCGTGCGTCCTCGATGGCGTCGTGGAGGAGACCGGCCGTTATAGTCGTCGGGTCCATGCCAAGCTCGGCAAGGTGCTTTGCGACCGCGGCAGGGTGGATGAAGTACGGTTCGCCCGAATAGCGCATATGGCCCTCGTGGGCTTTTTTCGAGAATTCGTACGCCTTGCGCACGAGCGCTTCGTCTGCGGGCGTCGGGCTCCGCATCGCCGCCAGGATTTCCTTGACGGTGGTCATGCGAGCTTAGTATACCGAAAACGCCTATTTCAGGTACTCGGCGGCTTCCGCCGGAGAGAGCGTATNCGCAGTCACGCTGGTCGGAAGATAGATGCGTCGCAGTCCTTTCTTGAGGAAGAGTCCCTGCTTCGATTTGTAGAGCGTGAGCGTTTTTTTCGTCTTTGGATGCGGGCCGATCTCGCGCACGATATCGACTCCCTTCGGCGGCTTTTTCGCCTCGGCAAG
>C687J35174_10009946_pt1 | contig 11870 bp, 14 predicted proteins | sample RifCSPhighO2_01_FD_35174 | JGI IMG/M metagenome (IMG submission 35174) | reverse complement strand
AGCATTTGCCGTTAATTCCACATTATCTTTTGTCAGACCATTGCTTTCCATCTGTTTTTTAATCAGAAAGTCCTCCGCTATATGAAACTTTTCATCCTGAGTGTAACCTGCAAAATTTATAACTTCCAAACGATCTTTTAAAGCGGGAGGGATTGTGTCTAAAACATTTGCGGTTGTAATAAACATTACGTCCGACAAATCATACGGCACTTCAAGATAATGATCTGAAAACTGATTATTTTGTTCGGGATCCAATGCTTCCAAAAGCGCAGATGAGGGATCGCCTCTAAAATCGGTTCCTACTTTATCTATTTCATCCAGCATAAAAACCGGATTTTTTGTACCGGAGTCCTTTATTCCTTGAATTATGCGACCGGGCAGTGCCCCCACGTACGTTCTCCTGTGCCCTCTAATTTCCGCCTCGTCTCTTATTCCGCCCAAAGAAACGCGAATAAACTTTCGACCCAAAGCGCGGGCTATAGATTTACCAAGAGATGTTTTTCCAACCCCAGGCGGCCCGACAAAACAAAGAATAGGTCCTTTTATTCTTCCTGCCAATTTATGAACGGCCAAATATTCAACAATTCTTTCTTTTACCTTTTTGAGTCCAAAGTGGTCTTCGTTAAGTATTTTTTCCGCCAACTTAATGTTCGCATTATCTTTACTTTCTTTGCTCCATGGAATACTTATAAGCCAATCTAAATAGTTTCTTATGTAACCTGCCTCCGGATTAAACTGATTCATCTGTTCCAGTTTTTTTACTTCTTTTCTTGCTTTTTCCTCAACATCTTCGGGCATTCCTGCATCTTTTATTTTGGTAAGTAGTTCCTTTGTTTCCGATCCTTCTTCTTCTCCAAGTTCTTTTTCTATTGTCTTAAGTCTTTCCCTAAGCATTGCCTCTCTTGCTCCTTTTTCAAACCTTTCCTGCGTTTTAGAGGCAATCTTTTTTTCTATTTCCAGAATTTTTATTTCTTTTGCCAGATATTCAGTGATTTTTTCGAGTCTTTTTTTAACACTTGTTTCTTCCAAAAGAGTTTGACGCTCTGATGGTTTTAGATCTAGAACACTTGCTATAAGATCGGATAGTTCCGACGGAGAATTCTCGGACATTATGTTCATAAAGATAAGAAAATCAGCCGGCTTGCCAAGATTCATGGCTCTTCTAAATTCGTTAGTCAAATGATTACAAAGTGCTTTTATTTCCGGAGTATCTGTTTTTTCGTCTGGCAGTTCCAATACCTTAGCCAGTAAAAAACTCTGATGCTCTTCGTAGGACAAAATCTTAACACGGGAAAGTCCTCTTACCTGCGCGTTTATTTCACCGTCTGTTCTAATCATTCTTTCTATTCTGGACAAAGTTCCTATTTGATAAAGATCATCCTGGGTCGGATCGTTTAGTTTCGGGTTTTTCTGAAGCACAAAACACACAATGCGTTCGTGTTGAAAAGAGGATTCCAAAGCCGCTAAACTTTTAGGCCTTCCAAATGTTAATACCGAATCCGTGCTAGGGAAGATGATGCCGTCTCTTATGGGAATTATCGGTACAATTTTTTCCATAGTTAGTTTGTCGAACTATTAGCACTCTATCATAGTATCTGCTAGTTGTCAATAGACTTATGTTGTAAACTGCGATATAATTAAAACATCCTCCTTTTATTAAGTCAACCCAAATTATGTAAGAATATTGAAAGAACTTTATTGGGTTAATACTATTTTACAGGGTTGACAAATGAATTCAGAGGTTTACAATTTATTATATGAATATTCAAACCGTTACGTTTCAGGATTTTTCCTTTATAAATGTCATAAGTCCGGGAAAACTTGAATTAAAATATCTTAAAAATAACTATGGCTTCGACACATTGCATCTTGACGACTATATTAACAAGATCCAAACGCCAAAAGTCGAAACTTTTAAAAATTACAGCTTGATTGTACTGGACTTTCCTTACTTTAGCGCAAATGGAGCACAACCTGTGTTAAAAACAGACGAAAAAACCAACAAACCTTTTCTGGAAAACTTGCTGGAAATTCCAAAAAGCACTCTCCCTCAATTTCCATCATCGGAAAAAAGAAGAAGAATCTTAAGTACGCAGGTTGATTTTTTTCTTGGCAAAAACTATCTTGTTGTTCTTCACGAAGGATTCCTTACTCCAATAAATGATATTTTTACCAACTGCCAAAAAACAATGCAAAACAGAAGAGAATACTTAAGCGACGGGCCAGTCTTTCTTGCATACCGCATTATAGACTCTCTGGTTGACTCCTGTTTTCCGGTTGTAAACGAAATATCCTCCTCGATTGATAAAATAGACCGCGAATTAGAAAATGTCCACTATAAAAAAACAATTGAAAATATCTCGATAACCAGACGAAACATCGTATTTTTTTCAACAATGATAAAACCGATAATTCCGCTTTTTAGACAACTCGAAGAAGGAAAACATAAAGAATTAAACGGAAGCATGGAGCCGTTTTGGGGAAATGTTTTAGACCATTTGCAGAAAATTTGGGAGCGTTTGGAAGACAGCAGAGAGTTAATTGAAGGAATATCTTTAAGCAACGAATCAATTTTATCGTTTAAAAATAACGAGATTGTAAGATTTCTAACCGTAATTACTTCTATTTCTTTTCCGTTCGTTATTGTTAATAATCTCTATTCCATGAATATTGCCGGATTACCATATTCTCAACATCCTTGGATCGTGTGGGTTTTATTTGGTATAATTTTTACCGCAGGAGTTGGGATAATTGTTTACTTTAAGGCAAGAGATTGGATTTAATATTGATAATCTGACACTAGCTCTCCTTTTTCGTTATATAAAAAGGCATGATCTCCGGAATTATTCCAAATTGCATACTTTCTTTCCGGACATTCCCAATAAAGCTTATCTGTCTGATCATTTCCGCACCCCGAATAAAGCATTATAATCTTACCTCCATCAAGGACAAAGCTCTTAAAAGTATAATTATTAGAAGCAGAACTGTCTTTTAAAAGCCAATCGTCCATTGATATTTGGTTCTGACAGGAATTTTTAATTTCTATCCACTCTCCATTTTTATTTTTATTATCATCTCCAGGCGCGTTGGCATTAATGGAAATTATTTTTACACAGATATCTTTTTTACCCAAAACGCCATTTTCTTCTTGCGAACACAGACCTTTCCAAATCCCAAAACACTTATCTCTTGCTTCTTTTTGAGCGTTAACTATTTCGTCTTGGTATTTTATATTGGGCTGAATTGTTTCGGAAACGCCCAAGCCTTTTTTTACCATTTCTAAATTGATAAAAATCCCGCTTGCATAAACATAGGCAAGCGTTCTTCCATATCTGTCTTTTGTTTGAATATCAAATTCCAGATATATTTCTTTTCCTAAAACCAAATCCTGATTTAATTTTGTTGCTTCATTTGCAAAAGGCTGGCCTTTCTCCGGGGTATTTATGCCAAGATAACGGATTTTCTCCCCAAGATTTGTTTCAACCGTATCCCCATCTAAAATTTTGGAAACCAAAACTCTTTTTCTATTGCTATTTACTATTTTTTCTGCCAATGATACAGAAGGGTTTACGGGTAATGATATCTTGGAAGGTTCTTTGGTTAATTGAAGGTCGTTAAGGTTTTTATCTGCAGTTTTCCCGCTTAATAGACCTAAAGAGATGAGTAAAATTCCAAGAAAAAAAAGCGCAAATATTTTACTATTTATTTTTCTCATTAATATGTTCCGGGACTACGATTCGAACGTAGATGAGCGGATTCAGAGTCCGCTATCCTACCATTAGATGATCCCGGAATATAACTCTTATTTTACCACATCCAGCCTCTGATAGTTTCGCAACCCGAGGGGTCGTCGCACGAAAACGCCACATCGTCAATAGAATTCCAACACGAATATCGGAAAAGATTCGACGAAACGGTTTTTACCTTCCTGTCTGTCAAGTGGGAAGGATAAATATTTAACTATTTGACCCGGTCGAGTACAACAGTTAAATAAGCAAAAAAGATAAATTAGCTTCTCAAAAAAACTAACGATCGTGAGTCTAAATGTGAGGCTGATTTGCTATTTTACTAAACTTATTACATATAAATTATCTACAAACAAGAAGTTATCTTATGAATTATAATCGTTTTTAGAACTTCTCCTCGGTGTACTGTGTTAGAACTTTTGATATACTCTATTTGTGAAGAAACTTATAGAAAAATATAATGATCTTCTGTCTGCCAAGTATGATGAAGCAACTCGAGGAGAATTTAAATGGTTGGCACCATATATAACGGAAAAACACATAAAACCTTATGTAAAAGCTGGGATTGACGTTTTGGATATTGGGGTAGGAACTGGGCAAACATCTAAGATCTTTATTGATCAAAAAATTAATGTTACGGGAATTGATATATCAGAGAAAATGCTTGCAATAGCAAAATCTAAATTTAAATTTAAAAAACTTGTCAAATATGATATTGAACAAGGACTACTTAATCTGTTCTCTCAAGAAAAATTCGATATTATAGTAGCTGTTGGAATTTTTGAGTTTATAGATAATATTAAGAACGCGTTAAACGAAATGAAACAATTATTAAAAGAGGATGTAGTTCTTGCTTTTAGTTATGAAGTATATGAACCAAATAATAAGTACGGAATTAAAAAAGTAGCTCCTTTGGGGGCTGGTTCAGAAAATGTTCTAAAACTATTAAACTTTAAGGTCTATAGAAGGTTACCAAACAAGATAAATAATATATTGAAAAATCTCTCATTAAAAATGGTCAGCAGAGAAAAATTTACTGGTTATCTAAGAACCCAATTAAAAATCCCTGTTCCCTATGAACTATTAGTTGTAAAGCTAATCCACCCTCGAGGCGTACAGAGCTTAGAATTCACAAAAAGAAGCAATGCAAAGAGAATACCAACTTAAAAAATGGACAAAAGCCAAAAAAGAGGCTTTAATTCAAGGAGATAAGTTACTATTGAAAGAGCTGTAAACTCTGAGTGAGCGAAGGCTCACCAGCTCAGGCTCTAGCCCGCCCGCAACGACTTCGTCTTGCGACGTCGGGCGAGGCAGGTGGGGAATCCAAACTCGGTAGTACATGGATAATTTAATATCAACAATTAACTATATAGTCAGTCGTAGTGCTGAGTTAAAAAATAAGTTTACGGATGCTTCTTCGGCTCCAGTAGAATTTGCGTGTATTTTTTGTCAAAACGAAGAAGAATATAACAAGTTTACGAGCGCAATAGAAAAGTTAGGAAAAATAGTTGAAAAGACCCCAAGTGGCTTTACGTATTTCTTAGATATGCCGCTTAAAACAATAGCTGGCCCTTTAAGATTGGTAAAAATTCGCAAGCCGGATTTCCGACATGAAAGAGGAGATGCTGATTTCAATACAGATTATGAAAATTTTAAGAAAAAATATCAAGATAATTCCAAATTTGAATTAATAAAAAGAGAGGCTTTTGAAATGTTAAGATTGTCTGATCCAAATTTTGATGTGATGACTTGCTTTTCTAATGTTCCTAAGAGTAGAAGTTTAGGTATTAAGTTATAACGACGAAACGGGGGTCATCCTGACCGGCATGCTCAGCTTTTTTGGCATGATGTCCGAGCTTCTCTTCCTTAAGTGGTAGAATTAATAAATGAAAAACTATACATCTTGTTTTCTTGGTATTCCCCTTTCCCAAGACTATGCAAAACAATTTGAGCAATTATTAATAGATATGCATTCAATTGATCCTTTTATAGAAACAGCTCAACCACAAACGCCTCATATAACAGTTTGTTATCTAAATAGACAATCCCAGTTCTCATTAAACGAAATTAACAAATTTACACAGTCTAGTATGCTTATTTTAAGAGAAGCGAAGCTTAAAGTTGGAGGATTTGATTATTTTACAAAAGAAAATCCAAAAGTATTATTTTTAGATATTGCTTATCCCGCATCTTTAACAGATTTTAATATAAAAATATCAGGACTTTTAATGAAATATCGTGGTTCAAATAACAGTTTTCCGTTTCATCCACATATGACAGTTGGACGAATAAAGACTACGCAAGCACAAGAGAGTTTTAAGCTGAGTGAGAAGAAACTTAAATTAAAATTAAATACGATAAATTGGAGTTTTAAAGTTAATGAACTTGCATTATATGGTGTTGATTCAACGAAATCTCCTGAACATCAGGAAAAACTATTAACCATTCCTATAGAATAAAAGGAGGTGGTTTTGAGCGAATAAAATGAGTCGAATAAAAACTTATATTATGCCTTTTTATATTTACATTCTCCGTACCTCTTCCAACACTCTGTATATTGGGCAAACAAATAATTTGGAAAAAAGAATAAAAGAACATAAAAATAAAACCGCTAAATCCGCAAAATACATCAGAAGTTTTTCGTCATTTGAACTTGTTTATTCCGAAGTTTACAATTCACGAAAAGAAGCGATGAAAAGAGAATACCAACTGAAACAATTAACTAAGGCAAAAAAGGAAGCTCTAATTCAAAGGAATAAAGCACTATTAAAAAAGTTGTAAACCCTGAGCGGGGCCGAAGGGTTGTAAACCCTGAGTGAACGAAGCGAATCGAAAGGGAGATTTGAAATTACCAAAAAAACTTTAGATAAAAGTTAGTCCGAAGCAAAAGTGAANAATACTAAGCTCGGCAGCACTGAATTTTAGATTATTATATCAATCTCCTTAGAATAGCCTAAATATATGGTTAGAACTTTTGATATACTTTAGGTATGAAAGTGTTAGTTTTTGGTCCTTCAGGATCAGGAAAAACGTATGTATCATCAGAACTTAGAAAGTTAGGCGTTAACGCTATTGATGCAGATGCAATAAAAGAACTGTCTTCTTGGTATGATGGAGCTGGAAATAAAATTACATACCCCGAAAATGCCGATCAAATATTCCTAGATAATCATTCATTTCTTTGGGACAGAGAGTTTTTAAAAGATTACTTAAACAAAAACCCCAATATTTATTTATTTGGAGCATCAGGTAATATATTCTATATGCTCGATTTATTTGATAAAGTTTATTTCTTAAAGATTGATCCTGAAATTCAAAAAGAAAGATTAACTTATGAATCCAGAGAAAACCCGATGGGTAATACAGAATATCAACGAGAAAATGCGGTTATATGGGGTCAGGAATTAGAAGAAAAAGCCAGAAAATTAAATATACCTTTTATTAAAGCAACTTTAAGTCCAAAAGAAATAATTGAAATCATTGGTATTTAAATAAAAAGCTCCCACGTAGTCCAACAATATAAATATTTGTCGTCTTGACATCAAGATGACAATGGGGTAAGATATAATCTATGCAAAGCACAACGCGAACCACTATCCGTATTCGAAGGGATTTACTTGATCAATCTCGTATGCTTGCCCTTAACAAAGGCACATCATTACAAGATATTATCAATAATGCATTGGCTGTTGGTTTCCAGCATATTACCGATTTAAATCCCTCACGTGAATCCATGAAGGAAATTGATAAATTTCGTCAAAGTATGTTAAGAAAAAAGATTAATGTAAAGAAATTGTTAAAGACAAGTAAAAGCGAGCAAAAATGAGCAAGTCAACAATTATTCTTGATTCTTCCGTTATCGCGAAATGGTTTTTCCCCGAAAAAAATAGCGATATGGCGCTGCGTATAAAAGAAAAGTTTGCCGAAAGCAGATTATCTATTGCTGTTCCAATACTTTTATATTATGAGGTTAGTAATATTTTAAAGACTGCAACTAAACTAGTACGTATAAATCCGAATGCCGCATCAAAAGCATATCAAGGCTTCTTAAATCTCAATTTTATCGCGTACTCAACAGCAAATCTTATGGCGAACACTTTAGAAATAGCATTGAAATATGATATATCCTCATATGATGCTTCGTACATCGCTTTAGCGGAATATTTGCAGGTACCATTTTTCACTGCCGATCAGAAATTGATTAACAAAGTAACGAGTAAATATATATTCAAACTAGAAAATTACAAGCTGGAAAATTAGAATTTTATTTTATATATTCTTCGAGTACATGCTTACAGTGGTTGATTAGTTCGTCTTGCGGTATGTTTAGCTCTGTAATAAATTCTCCTCTTAGTTTATTTTTCGAATCTGCAGGTAGTTCGTTTACTATTGAATGAAAGAGAGGTTTATGACCACCAAGAAACACTCCGTTAATATGCTTTCCTTTTATAAGCATAACCGCTTCTTGTATAATAAGCTGCAAATGTCTGTGAATTTGATTGTCGATACGGTGTGAAAGTTTATTACTCCGGCCTGATATTTCACCGGAATCTTTTCTTGTTCTTTTTCCAACGCTTGGATCCATTATATTTTTACTTGTCTCCACAATTCCTTTATTAAAAAGAAATAAATATGCCTTTTTTAAATCGGCGGCGATTATAAGATAGTGTCCTTCTTCTATTTCTCCAAGCACTGATTTTAAATCCGGGTTAAATGAAGCAATATTTTGTGGAGTTTTTGTATTAAAATCCTTCATATCTCGCATTATAACACTTATCTTTATATTCGTGTTGTAATAAGCACACATTAGGCTGTGGTACAATTACTAAATGAGCCTGTCTTTAATATTTTTTGTCTTAGTTACATCTGTTATTTTTTCTTTACTTGAAATTCAAATAGAAGGAGGAAACGGTTGGGCGGGCAAACTTCCAACATGGAAAATAAGAGATCCTTTAAAAGGGATCATCAACTTTCCATACATTTCGGGATATCATTTGTACTTTTGGATTTTACTTTTGTTTATTCTTCATTTCCCTTTGTTTTTCGGTATATCTTTTAACATTAAAAACGAACTATCAATAATAGAAGTTTATGTTTTAATCTTATTAATCGAAGATTTTATGTGGTTTGTTTTTAATCCAAAGTGGGGAGTTAAGAAATTTTTTACAGAATCCATCCCTTGGCAAGCCAAAAAGTTACTTTACTTACCTCAAATTTACTGGATTGCATTTGTCTCAATCGCCATAATCGAATTTTCAAAACAGATATTGTAAATGGATAACTGCTTATATGTACGAAAATCGGACAGTTGAAAATTATTTAAATTGGACTTGGAGGGTAGTATTGAGGGCTGCTGCTAGTCTCTTAAGAAAGGAGATCGAAGGACTTGTTTTAGCCTGTTCAACTCTTGAAATAACAGATTGAGTGGTATTCATTTTTTTAGCCAACTCTTTTTGAGTTATTTTGTTCTCTATCCGTGCGCGGATAATAGCCTTGGCTATTTCAAACTCAGGCTGAGACTCTTTATAGAGTTTCTTGAATTCAGGGTTTTTTAGTAATTTTTGTTTATAGGTATCCCAGTTAGTCATAATATATTCTCCAAACTTAATTACTATATTATCGCAAATTTGCGATATTGTCAATGGTCAAATTATTTCATTTTTTTCCGCATAAGATACTCTTGTAAGCGTTCTTCTGCAATTTTGATTTCTTTAGTTGGTGTTTTCTGCTTCTTTTTCTTAAATCCATGGAGAATAAGAAATGTCTTTCCAGTCATTGAAACATAAAAGATACGGATACTATCTGAACCAAGAATACGGTATTCCCATAAATCACTTCCGGTTAGCTTTTTAACATGAGGATACCCACCTGCTAATCCAAACACTTCTAACAGTTCAATGGCATGATTTATTTTTAGCCTGACTTTTATCTCTAATGAATCAAAAAACTCTTCAACTGGTTTCTCGCCTCTGGCATTCTCATATAACTCAATTTTCCATTTGTCCTCCATAAAGCAAGTTTAACATAAATATTACTTCAAACAATTTCAGTACGGGGTAAATTCGTGGGCTTGAGATTTTAGCCAGAGCCCTTTTTATGTATGCTCGATTAAATCTTCTCATCAACCATAATGTTTAATTTCATCATTGCATTACACTTATTCTAAGGTGTATTATGAACGATATAAATACTCAGTAACAATTTTTAAAGGATATGCTAACTGAAGTCCCAGATTTGAAGCCATACTTGCTCCCCGACGAGGTGGTAGAAAAAGTTGAGCGGCATAATATCAAAAGACCAGAGAAGCATCCATCTTCTTTAAAAGCTTTAACTAAGCTAGCCGGAGTAGCGTCCACCTCTGAAATTGGAACCAATGGTCCTGTAGTAGCATCAAGAACTACTAAAGAAAATGAAGGAACTGATGGCTTAGGTTTATTTGAAACCCCTTTTGGAAGAGACTCATTAACTGCAGCTTTACTTCTTCATAGAAGATATCCTAAGTTAACTAAGTCCACCATTAGGAAAGCAGCAGAGATACAGGGAGTCACAACCGATTTATCTAGCGAGGAAGAACCAGGTAAAATCTTTCACGAAGAACGCCGCTCTGATGATCCCAAAGCTAAAGAGGGGATGGAAAATGGACACTGGAAATTTCTCTACTATGGATCCGTAGATTCGACACCTTTATTTATTCAAGCTATAGCTTACACAGCTAGAGATAATCCCGATTTTTTAAAGGAGACATACGTGGGCAAAGACGGGCAACCACATAATTTTGAACACGCTTTAAATCAGGCTGTTGGATGGCTAGAACAACATACTAAACAGACTCCTCAAAACCCGGAAAGATTACTTGAATTTAAAAGACTAAATATTTATGTAGGTATCCTAAACCAAGCTTGGAAAGATTCAGGTGATTCATATATGCACGCTGATGGCACGCTTGCTAATCACGAAAAAGGGATTGCATCAATTGAGGTGCAAGTTTTAGCTTATGATGCTTTAATTGATGCGGCAGAAACTTATGAAAGACTGCAAGAAGCCTTGCCTTCTGAACAATATTATTCAGTAAAAGCACGACAATTAAAAAATCAGGCTGTCCGTTTAAGAAGAGTAATTTTAGATACTTTTTGGGTAGAAGATGAAAGAGGCGGTTATTTTGCATTAGGATCAGATAGAGACCAGAATAATAATCTAAGAATAATGAAGGTAAGAACCTCCAATATGGGAAGACTATTACATTCAAGGGTACTGGAAGGCGATGATCCGGAAGTAATTTATAAAAGAGAAGCCTTAATAAAAACACTTTTTTCTCCCGAGATGCTTGCAGCTAGCGGAATCAGAACATTATCTAGCAGAGAAAGAAGGTTTAAACCGGGATCATATCATAACGGTAGTGTTTGGCTATACGATACTTATCTAATTGCATTAGGATTAGACAGACATGGATATTTTGGTCTATCCGAGGATTTAAAACAACGAATTGGTAAAGTAGTAGAAAAATTCCATAAGTTCCCCGAATTTGCAAGAGGCGGAGATGAGAGTGAACCTGTCTTAAATGAAAGAACTGTTGATATTTGGGATGAAAATATTCGAGCCTACAACCGGATAGAGCAACCACCTCAAGAAATCCAAGCTTGGTCCGTGGCGGCAATACTTGCCGAGAAATTTGACAGAGATCCCTTAAGGTTACAACCTCCCAAACCAACTACTGCACTAGACTTAAGAAAAAGACAGCTAGAATTAGAATTATTACCTGCTCCCGTGTTACAAGCTGTTTAATTGTGTGAAGCTATATCACCCTCCAGGTGAAATAGGCTTTCGTAATTGCTTATTGTGTCGGAAATAGATAAAAACATTGTTACGATGAGCTAATTTGAATTTTTAGCCTCGGGTTTGGTATAATGCCCGAATGGCCAAAAGAAAACCTATATTTATAATTCCGGGGTTTAAACACAATCCAAAAAATAAGGCATATAAGGAAATTGCTAAAATGCTTAAAAGTGAAGGGTATCACCCAATTGTTGTCACTATTCCTTGGCGGCAAACGACAATTTCCGAAAATACAGAGTATTTTTTAAAAAAATATAAAAAAATAAATTCAAAAAAAAAGTACGTGCTTGG
>C687J35174_10009940_pt1 | contig 11873 bp, 11 predicted proteins | sample RifCSPhighO2_01_FD_35174 | JGI IMG/M metagenome (IMG submission 35174) | reverse complement strand
AACAAGCACAATCAGGCTTTTTATCTGATGATGTCAGTAAGTATTATCATCCTGAACCGTTACCAAAAACAGTTACTGCACCTACGGGTACTAATTCTCTTTCTTCTTCGGTTATCAATCTTGGTTTGCTTCCACATTTTTTCAGTTCTGGGTTTTTATCATCTCGATACTTCTTTGCAACTCTTCTTGCATGCCTTGGCGTTATTTTTTGTTGTTTTCCTATTGAGTAAAAACCTTGCTCCCTCCTTTCACTTTCCTTAACAATCCAGCGTATTTTACGCTTGTTAAGTTTCTTCATAAGAACCTGCTCTACAGCAGGTCTTATCTTCTTTACCGAGAGGACATTATTTCTGGATAAGACATAAGGCAAACTACTAATAACGTTTATAAAGATTGTTTATGTTCATAAACTATGCCGAAAAAGAGGGAAAACTATTCTATCTTAAACTTGACTTGGGGTGCTGATTTACCATTTAAAAACCAGTTAAGTTCGTATGCTCCTGGAGATAAACTTCTAGGTTTAAGAGTTCCACCCTTGCTTCTATATTTTCCTTCTGGTACTCCTGCAATTTTAAAGATATCATGAGCAACATAATTAGTATCTCCTTCTCTTTGTACATTAAACCAAACAACAAAACTACGCGGGGAATAATTTATACCATATATAGCAATAGTTTGCTGAGTTGTAAAGATTGTATCTGATGAAGGCTTTAGTTCTTCTAGTTGAATTAATCCATCGCCATTGTCCTCCCATATGGATATTCCTAACTCCATTAAACCTTTTTGATTCTGTTCTGTTAAATTAATTCTTTTTGTACTCTCTAAGGTTTCTTGCTGTCCCTCTAGAATTGATGCGGTACGGGCAGCATTTGCTCCAAGAGCATAAAGAGGATTACCTGTAACTATGGCTGCCCCGTCTGCTAAGATACTTGTGAAAGCATAATCTCTAGAAAGTTGAGAATGCTGTGAAGTTGATCTTTCATTAAACGAACTGGGTGCCGTATTCGGATATTGTGTAGTTGGAACTATACATCCTGCTTGAAGTAAAGCAGTAAGGCTTGCCAACATTAAGTTATTTCTAATATACATAAAATATTATATTAAAAGAAAGTATTTAAATCTTTCTATATGTTATTACTATCTAATAACATTTTATTATCTAGTAAGAATCAAAAATAATGCCTATATTAGCTCAATAAATCTCTCATTTATTTAGACCATCAAGAATATATTACTATCCTGAAAAGATATATTATCAATTATTTAGGTAAAATTTAATGTGACCTGCTATTTGTGAAGTTCTCACTTAAATTCTATATCAAGAATAGTAAAATCAAATTTAAATCTAAATAATTTAGAAATTTTTAACTTCTAAAAAAATTAATTGTGATTTTAAGAGAAAATAAACAATATTTATAAACTACTTTAATCTCGATATTATATGTATAAAAAGGAGGGTTCTAGTTATTTAAAGGGTATAGCTCTTAGCCAAATATTTTTGTTATTGGGAATGCTTTTTTCTATTGGAATTATATCTAGCGAAATAAAAATTACGAGTGGCAACCCCTTAACATCGCCCTCCGGATCATCTTCTCAATCGCTTAAAGTTGGTGAATTAATATCTGATGGAGATGGATTTAAATTTAAAAGTAGCCCTCAGGGAAAGATATGGGCAAACGCGGAAGGTGAGGTTTATAGTAGTACGGAAGGAGAATATTTAGGAAACTTGGACAAAAAAGGGAGATTATTTACTCCTGGAAATGAATTAACTAGTTCTGTCAGTAACTATCCTGGATATGATGGAGTTTCTGACCCGCTTACAAAGGGCAACATATTAGTTAATTCTCCTATAGCTGGTCATTTAGTTCAGGGATTATTATGGTCGACCATCGCGGTTGGAGCTATTCAGATAATAGGTGGTTTGGCAGGATTTGATAAAGAGTTATCTAATGCTTTAAGTATTTCTGTATTTGCAGGTATTATGGGGGGACAATTTGTAAAAGGATTAGTAGTCAAACAAGCCGCTGGACAACAAACTGCAACTACTTTAGGAGGTAAACTAACTGCCGGTCAGGCTGGATTTGCTAGCGGATTGCTTATTGCAGCAGCAATATTCATATTAACATACTCAAAAGAAAAGAAGCAGATGGTGAGGTTTGAATGTCTGCCATGGGAGCCTCCGCTTGGAGGAGCGGCATGCGAAGAGTGCAACAAAGACCCATTCAGACCGTGCTCTGAATACAGATGCAAGTCACTAGGACAGGCATGCCAGCTATTGAACGCTGGAACTGGAAGAGAACAATGCGCATGGGTAAGTAAAAATGATGTTTCTAGTCCTACTATAACGCCGTGGAATGAACCTTTGCAGCCGAAAGAAGCAAAGTACGTTCCAGATACCAGTGTAAGACCTCCGGCACTTGGAAGCAAAATAATTATGGGTGGGAGCGGATGCTTGCCTGCCTTCACAGCATTGCAATTTGGATTTATAACAAATGAGCCAGCGCAGTGTAAAGTAGATTACAATCATACGCAAAAATTTGACGATATGCAATTCTATGTTGGAGGAGATAATTATTACAGGTATAATCATACGCAGTCCATGAGATTGCCTGGACCTGACAGCGCAGACAGTTCTATAAGACCTCTCCTAAATAATGATGGAAGTTTCTCCCTTTACACGAGATGCAGAGATGCGAACGGCAACGAAAACGTTGATGAGTATTCATTTAGTTTCTGTGTTGAGCAGGGACCTGATACAACTCCCCCTAGAATTGAAAAGACATCTATAACTTCCGGGAGTCCTGTGCAGTATAATGTTGACCAGGTGCCAATAGAGATTTACACCAATGAGCCTGCTGAATGCAAATGGAGTACGCAAAGCAAACCTTTTGCAGACATGGAAAACACCCTAAGATGCGCTACTGCGACATATCAAGTTAATGCTGATTTGCTTTACACATGTGCAGGAAACCTTACTGGAATAAAGAACAAAGAAGAAAACATATTCTACTTTAGATGCAAAGACCAGCCAGGCAAAGCAGAAAACGAGCGCAATGTTATGGTACAGAGTCACGAATTGAAACTGCTAGGCAGTCAACAGTTAACGATAGATAGTGTAAAGCCTAACGGAACAATTTCAGGAAGCACCAGCACAGTAAAAACTCTGCTTGAAATAGAAACAAGCAATGGCGCAGAAGAAGGAAAATCAGTATGCTCTTTCTCACCTACAGGAACGCTTAACAGCTATGTTACAATGTTTGAGACAAACAACTATCTTCATAAGCAAGAGTTAAATCTTGTCAATGGAACTTATACATATTATTTCAGATGCGTTGATGCCGGAGGCAATGCGGCTTCTGCAAACACCACATTCAGCATCGCAATAGACAAGAGCGCTCCGCAGGTAACCAGAGTTTATCGCGACCAAGCATTGAAAGTCGTGACTGATGAAGATGCAGAATGCAGGTATTCTCTCACTACATGCAACTTTAACATTGCAGATGGCATCCGCATGGAATATATGAATATTGAGAGTAAAAATAAGCATTTCGCAGACTGGAAACCTGGATTTACATATTACATTAAATGTTCTGATGCGTACGGCAATGAGCCCGGGCCTGCTGAATGCAATCTCATTGCAAGACCTACAAGTTTTGAAAAAGAGCTGTAAGCAAATTGCTAATTTTCTTCATCAGGGTAAATGCCTTCAAAGAACTGGCCGAATCTTTTACCCTTAAGCGTTGCATTTGATAGAGTTAGGACCCAGAATTTTCCTGAATCTTCCAGAAAAGATGGTAAAAGAAAAATCCATCCTTGTCTGTTAAAACGGGCTGCAAGAACTGGCTGGAGCCCCATCATATTTGCAAAGAGCATGAAATCCTCTATTTGGGATTTGGTTATGTAAATCCTGTCTTTCTTGCTTGACTTTACTTCTATTGCGTATCCTCCTGAACCTGATTTCCCCGCAATTACATCACAAGGAGAGTCATCACCAACTCCGGAACCTGCTACTCTCAAAGCCCTCCACCCATTTTCTGTAAAGAGCTTTACCAGTTCGCGCTCCACATTTGCCCCTTTTGATTTATTTGACATTTTCTCTCTTTTTCAGAAGTGAAGAAGATTTGGGNAATAAAAATGTTTGTATTAGTGTTTTCGCATTACTGCCTTTATGCGAGATTTGGCAAATTCTGCTTCTGACTTTCTCTCAATATATCCTCTAAATAAAACGGGAATTGCATGATATGAATATCCTGGATTGTCTTTTCCGCGTGAATATGAGATGAGAGAACATTCTCCCGAAATAGTATCATAGAAAGCCACCCTTTCTTTAGACTTCNAACTTATAAATCTATGTGCTCCGCTGGAGGTTATCCCAGTATAAATCCCCTCTTCGAGAGATGGGGCAAGATCTCCTAATAGAAAGTATATCTTATTTGTTTCTGGAGTTATTGTTAAACGCGGCTTTTCTTTAGAATCGCATTTCTTTATTTTCTGTTCCATTATATCTTTATAATCTTATGTTTAAAAGAATTTAGATACAGAGAACTGCTTAGGTTGTAGATAACTTTGTACGCAGTTCTCTGTCTGGATAACTGCCCTTCCGTGAGCTATATGTAATGCAGTTATCCATATTTTAACAGTTATTACAAATCTCTGGCCTGTAAAGTCCGGCGGCCGTTTAATTTTGCACGCATTGCTGCCTCTTCCAGTATCTTAATAACTTTGTTATTTAATGCTTCCGGAACGTCNCCTGCAACGCTCAAGTCTGGAACTGCAGATTTAATCTTACTTTTTATTATTAAATCAAGGTCTGCCATCAGTTCAAACCTACCTCTGATTTAATTGATTTTATGGCGTCAATGGCAAGAGTGAAGAATTCTTCCAAGGAAAGCCCTAGAAATTCCACTTCCTTTATTATATCGCGATGCACTCCTGCTGCAAATCTTTTGTCTTTAAATTTCTTCATTAAACCTGCAGAGTCCATACCCTCTATGCTTTTTCTCATTAAGGCATAAGAATGAATGAGTCCTGTTACTGTTTCCCCTGCTGCGAGAGCATGCTCTATTTTCTGCGTGCGCTTTTTATCAAGAAGACCTGCACAATCAAATCCACATCCGTGAGAAACTATGATATTTATGAAATTGTCATCGAATCCTGCTTTTCTTAATATTTCTGGAGATTTAGTTAGATGCATTTTCGTGTCTTCTTTTGTAATTCCCCAATCAATGTCATGAATCAAGCCGAGCATTCCCCAATATTCCTCATCTTGCCCGAGTTTTTTTGCAAGTGCGCGCATTACTGCCTCACTTTCAAGATAATGTGAAAGGTCTGAAGAATCTTTGTTGTATTTTTTCACTAATGCCCAAGCTTCTGAACGGGATATTGGAAGATAGTGATGTTTGGGATATTCGGCAGATGGCTTGAGAGAAATTTCTTCGTTGTGCTCCGGCTTCATGAATGGGAATAGGATAACATCGCGGATTGAATCTTGGCCAGTCAAGAGCATAATCATCCTGTCAATACCTAATCCGAGGCCTCCTGTTGGCGGCATCCCTACTTCAAGTGCATTGACAAAGTCTTCATCATAAGGATTTGCCTCTGCATCGCCTTCACCCAATAATTTCTGCTGTTCTTCCAGCAATTGTTTCTGCATGATTGGATCGTTTAGCTCTGAATATGCATTGCCTAGTTCAGTGCCCATGCAAAACGGTTCAAAACGCTCAATCAGACGGCAGAGCTTATCATTTCTATGCAATTTGCAGAGGGGCGTTGTCTCAAGAGGATGATCTATGATAAATGTAGGCTGCTCAATTTTATCTTCTACAAAGTGCTCAAACAATGCCTGTACCATCCATCCCCAAGTCTCTCCTTTTGCCCTGATTTTGTGCTTTGCTAGTAATTTCTCAAGCTCTGACTTTGAGAGAGATTCTACATCTACATCGCCATAATACTTTATTGCCTGTGCCATAGTCATACGCTTCCAAGGTTTTTTGAGTTCTATATCTACGCCTCGGAAATTAATGCGTGTTGTTTGATTTACCTGCATGGCAACATAGGAATATAGCTCTTCAAACAAATCCATCATATCATTATAGTCTGCATATGCCTGATAAACTTCTAGCATGCTAAACTCCGGGTTGTGCCAACGATCAATTCCCTCATTCCTAAAATTGCGTGATATTGTAAAGACGCGCTCGTACCCACCTACAATGAGGCGCTTTAAGTAGAGCTCCGGAGAAATTGCAAGAAAGAGATCCATATCAAGCGCATTAAGATGCGTCTTGAAAGGGCGCGCTGCTGCCCCCCCATAAATTGTCTGCAGATATGGTGTTTCAACTTCATGAAAACCTTTTTTCTTGAGGAAAGTTCTTACTGCGTCTAAAATCTTTTCACGCTTGATAAATACATCTTTTGCCCTGGGATTCATGATTAAATCAAGGTATCTCTTCCTATACCTCTCTTCCTTGTCTTGAAGGCCGTGCCATTTCTCCGGCAGGGATGCTATAGATTTACAAAGCAAGACTGCTTTCTTTGCTAATATTGAGAGTTCGCCGCGCTTTGTCCTGAAAACTATGCCTTCCACACCTATGAAATCCCCACTATCAATATATTTCTTAAAGAAAGAAAAAACGCTCTCTGGAGTTTCTTTCTCCTGAAGAACTATCTGTATTTTACCTGTGCTGTCGTGTAAATCGCCAAACGCAATTTTTCCCATGTCGCGCCAGACCATGAGCCTGCCGGCAGTAACTGCGTGATGCGTTGAGTACTGCTCTGGATTTAAATCTGCATGAGCTCTATGTATTTCGGCAGCGCTGTCTTTCTTAGAAAAGTGATGCGGATAAGGATTTATCCCTGCATCTTTCAGCTCTTTGATTTTGCGCAATCTTTCTTTTACTATTTCTTCCTGGCGACCCATCAAATAGGTAGAAAAAATGTATTTATATAGTTTTATGGATAAAACTGTCAAATATGTTTATTACTTAAAAGTTATTACAGTGAATAAATTTAAAAACTCTGGGACATTATTTATTCTATGAAATTGATAGTAAATGAATTTGGTGCATACTTATCTAAGAAAGAAAATAGATTTGTTATTAAGACAAAAGAGAAAGAAGAAGAATACTCGGCTGACCAAGTAGACCAGATAATAATAAGTAGCCCCTCCTCGCTTTCGGAAGGTGTTGTAAAACTTGCAACAGAAAAGAATATAGATATAGTTTTTACATCTTTTTATGGAAAGCCCTTTGCTCGTATCTATCCGTGCACGTTAGGTGGAACAACTCTTACAAGAAGAGAGCAAGCAAAAGCCTATTTTGATGAAAGAGGAATTATTCTTGTTAAAGAGATACTAAAGGCTAAACTAAAGAATCAACTCTTTTTAATTAAAAGATTAAGTAAAACAAGGAATAAAATATTTTCTCCCGAAATTCAGATTTTGGAAGAAAATCTGATTAAAATAGATAAAATTAATGATAAGAACATAGATTCCATAAGAGATATTCTTTTAGGTTACGAAGGTTATGGTGCCTCCGTTTATTTTCAATGCTTGAACAAAATATGCCCTCTAAAAAATAGGGATCCAGAAGGACAGGACATTTTCAATATGTCTCTCAATTATGGATATGGTATTTTATATTCAGAAGTAGAAAGGGCATGCATTTTATCGGGTTTAGACCCTTATCTGGGTTTTCTACACATGGATAGATATGGAAAACCTTCAATGGTTCTTGACATGGTAGAGCAGTTTAGAGCAGTGATAGACAGAGCAATTATCACTTTGTTTGTGCAAAAAAGACTTTCAGAAGAAGATATTGAGATAATTGGCGAAGGCAAACTTTTAACTAAAGAAGCAAGAACAAAGATTATTGAAGAAGTAATGAAGTCATTTGACTGGAAAGTTACTTATAAAAATAAAAAATTACCTATCTCTGGAATAGTTCTTGAACAAGGAAGAGAGGTAGTACGATATCTTTTAGGGCAATCGGATAAAATTGATTGCTTTATTTGGAGAGATTAAAATGCTTTACTGGTTAATATATGACATTAGTGAAAATAAAGTAAGAAACAAGATAGCATCAAAATGCAAAAATTATGGGCTTTTTAGAGTTCAGAAAAGCTCATTTATTGGCAATTTGAGTAAAAATAAAGCTGAAATGCTTATTTTAGAGATAAAGGAATTAGAATTAAAGCCAGATGATTGCATTTTTATGATTCCTGCGTGTAAATCGTGTTTTTCTGAAAGAGAGATAATAGGTAAATTAGATGAAGAGAGACTGAAAGATAAAGGATTTATTATTTTTCAACATGAGAAATGATAGAATAACTGCTGCAGATCTGATGAATTATACTTATTGTCCAAGAATAGTCTATTTTACTCGTGTTCTTAAGCTTCCACAGACAAAAAGTGCTAAGCAGAAGAAAGGACTAGAAAAAGAGAACTTATTTAAAAAGAAAACCTACAGGAGTAAAACAATAAAAGATTATCCTTTAGAATTGAAGAAAAAGTATAATGTTCTTCTTGAAACAGAAGACTTTGTGACTAAAGCAGATTGTATTGCTATAGATGAGAAAAATAAACTTGCTTTTCCTATTCAGTTGAAATATAGCAAAAAGCCTTCAAAAGTATATCTATCGCAGAAAATTCAGCTTCTTTTTGAATCTTTTCTTATAGAAAAGGTGCTGGGTTATAGTTCTCCATATGGTTACATAAATTATGAGTTATCAAATGAAATAGTTAAGGTTGACTTAGAAGATAAAAAAGAGCTTTTTGAAGTTATAGCAAAGGTCAGAGAAATCATTACAAAGGAGTATTATCCTCCTGCCACAAAATATAAGAAGAGGTTAGTAGATAACTGTTATAGGAAGATTTACTGATGGTAACAAGAGCGTTAAAATTAAAAATTGAACCGACAAGAAAACAACATAAAATTCTTGATGAAATGTTTTGGAAGTGGGCGTCTATTGCAAATAGGTATAATAGATATACTTATTCAAAAAATTTGGGAGAGAGCACTATCAAAGAAAAACTTAAACCAAAACAAGATATTCAAACGGTCCAATTTTCTGAAACAATGGTAAATCAACGTGCAAAACAAGACAATGCTGACTTAAAGAGAGCAATGGAAGAACAAGGGAAACAGAAAGAAGAAGAGTTAAAAGGACTAGAAGAGAGAAAGCTTATTATTGAAAGAATGTTAAATGATAAAGATGAAAGAGAAATTAATCCGCAAAGGCCTGTAAATATAAGACCTAAAGGATGGTTTAAATTTCATAATATTAATCATTGGCAGAGAGAATTTGAAAAATTGGAAAAGCAAATCAAAAGAAAGAAAAATACGATTAAAAAAATAGAAGAAGGAAAAATATACTTTAAACCTAAAAGAGTTAGCTTTTGGTCAAATAATTGGAAGATTAGCTTCAAGTCAAAAAAATTAATACTAAAGCCTTCTAATAGTCAAGAATTAATATTGGATTTAATCACGGAACCAATACAACCTCATAAAAGTTCTTCCTTAAGAAGTAAAGAATTTTTAGAATACCAGATAAGTGATTTCTTAAATTTTTCTCTTCATAGCCTTTTCTTTGGACTTGCAAGCAATGAAGGTCCCTTGGTAGATTTCAAAATTTATGATAAAATAGTAATTCCAAAACCTGAAGAGAGGTTTCCAAAGAAAGAAAGTGAAGAGGGTAAAAAATTAGATTCCTTTGATAAAAGAGTTGAAGAGTATTATTCAGATAAGCTGGAAAAGAAAATAGAAAGAAAACTTAATACTGAAGAAAAAAATGTAATAGACAGAGAGAAAACAAGAATTTGGGGAGAAGTTAACAAATTGGAAGAGATTAGAAGCATTATTGATGAAATAAATGAAATTAAAAAGCAAAAGCATATTTCTGAAAAATCAAAGTTGCTAGGAGAAAAATGGAAAAAAGTTAATAACATTCAAGAAACATTATTAAGCCAAGAATATGTTAGTTTAATCTCTAACTTGAGTGATGAATTAACAAATAAAAAGAAAGAGTTACTTGCTAAAAAATATTCAAAATTTGATGATAAGATAAAAAAAATAAAAGAAGATTATGGTTTAGAATTTGATGAGAATACTATAAAAAAAGAAGGAGAAAAAGCATTTTTAAACCCTGATAAATTTTCTAAATATCAATTTTCTAGTTCTTATCTTAAATTAATTGGAGAAATAGCAAGATCTCTAATTACATATAAAGGTTTTTTAGACTTAAATAAATATCCTATTATTTTCAGAAAACCAATAAACAAAGTTAAGAAAATTCATAATCTTGAGCCAGATGAATGGAAATATTATATTCAATTTGGTTATGAACAAATAAATAATCCAAAGCTAGAGACAGAAAATATCTTAGGTATCGACAGGGGCTTAACTCATATCCTAGCTTATTCTGTTTTTGAACCAAGGAGTAGTAAATTCATATTGAACAAACTTGAACCAAATCCTATTGAAGGTTGGAAGTGGAAGTTGAGAAAATTGAGAAGGTCAATACAGAACTTGGAAAGAAGATGGCGTGCACAAGACAATGTCAAACTACCGGAAAATCAGATGAAGAAAAATCTAAGAAGTATCGAGGATAAAGTAGAAAATCTTTATCATAATTTATCAAGAAAGATAGTTGATTTGGCAAAAGAAAAAAATGCATGTATAGTTTTTGAGAAGTTGGAAGGGCAAGGAATGAAACAGCATGGAAGAAAAAAGTCCGATAGATTGAGGGGTTTAAATTATAAATTGAGCTTATTTGATTATGGAAAAATAGCTAAACTTATAAAATATAAAGCAGAAATTGAAGGAATCCCGATATATCGAATAGACAGTGCTTATACAAGCCAAAATTGTGCAAAATGTGTTTTAGAATCGCGCAGATTTGCTCAACCAGAAGAAATCTCCTGTTTGGACGACTTTAAAGAAGGTGACAACTTAGATAAAAGAATATTGGAAGGAACGGGCCTAGTGGAAGCCAAAATTTATAAAAAACTTGCTAAAAAGATCTTTTTGACAGCAAAAAATAAGAGTCATGAAGAAGTTAAATTACAAATAGAAGTAAAACCTTATAAGATTATTATTTCTAAAGGGACTTTCAAATTGAAAGAAAAAAAAGAAGATTTTGAGATAGAAGAAGATATTGCGATGTTTGATACAAAAAAAGTAATTAAAGAAAACAAGGAAAAAACAGTAATTTTAGATTATGTTTATACGCGTCGTAAGGAAATTATAGGTACAAATCATAAGAAAAATATTAAAGGCATTGCAAAGTATACTGGAAATACAAAAATAGGTTACTGTATGAAACATGGACAGGTAGATGCTGACTTAAACGCTTCAAGAACTATTGCTTTGTGTAAGAATTTTGATATAAATAACCCGGAGATTTGGAAATAGAAAGTTTTTAATATAACATTAACATAGCAAAGTTATCAATATGCGAGGATTATACACCGCAATTCATAGTCCTTAAGGTACTACACATTACATGTGAACGTGGAGCTAATAATAGAAATATTATTAGACTACACCTTATTAATAACGGTAGGAGATCTATATGGTCTTGAATGGAATAGTAATTGTGAAATTATAATTTCTGTTCTTAGCTACTTAAGATGGCTCGTTGCAAGCCACTCGGGGGCTCTCTTGAAGTCAAAGAGCTTTAGACAAATCAGTGTCAAACTGAATAACGACCCGACCATGACTTCATAATCCCGTTCTGATCTTAGATCAGAATATCCTTATAAATGAACTTGCAAAAGTGATACATTCCAAAATTCCCACTGAGATTAGCCCTATTAAGGCTCAGAAAGGCAAATATTGGGGCTCTTTCATATTCAGAAACTAGGGGTTAAGGACTGCAAC
>C687J35174_10009938_pt1 | contig 11874 bp, 12 predicted proteins | sample RifCSPhighO2_01_FD_35174 | JGI IMG/M metagenome (IMG submission 35174) | reverse complement strand
GCTTCCTCGATGCTGTTCCACAATATCCTTGGCAATCGCAAGGCCAAGTCCCGCGCGATCGGCATCCGACGCAACTGCCCCTTTGGTGCGGAAAAATTTCGTATAGACATACGGAAGTTCCTCGCGTGAAAGACCTATGCCATTATCGCGAACAGCAACTTTTATATTCTTCCGCTCCAATGTGACAAACACTTCAATTCTTCCATTCGGGTGCGTATAGAGAATCGCGTTCTCAAGGAATGCACCGAGCGCTTCCTGAATACGATCACGATCCACATTTACCTTAGGAAGGTCGGGTGCGACAGAAATGAGGACTTCAATATTCTTCTTTCGCGCGCCGATAGCATACATGCCGATAACTTGTCGCGCAATGATACCCAAATCCTCTTCATGGGGAAAATAACTATAGAAGAGCGATGACTCCCCCGCTTCAGCCGCAGTGAGAAGATGATTGGTAATGTTCGTCAATTCAGTGGCGGTTTTTTCAGCATCTGAAAGAAGCGAACGCCCCCCTTCCGACTTCACCTCATCTTTAAGACCGGCAATCATCCACCCCAATCTTGAAAGCGGCGTGCGGAGACGATGCGCCGCAACCGTGATGAAATCATATTTAAGCGTATCGGTCTTCTTTACTCGCTGATAAAAAACCAAACCGATGGTGAATAAAACAAGCGCAGAAAGAAATGGTACCACAAAACCGCCCACGTTGAATCCATCAATAAGAGTTTCATCTATTTTTCGTATCACCCAAACGATGATGGTAAGAAGTACGATTGCCGCAAGCGCGGTCAACCCTTTCTTTAAAGATTTTTTATCAAAAAAAGATTTCGGTTGAGAAACCGATTTTTTTATATTTTCTTCGGCTTTTGCCGGAGTCATTGATCCTTCCATTGATAAAGTTTACCACGTAACATACTTTGTGAATAGGAGAATCCGTGGAATTTCACACCTTTGAAGATTTTTTTACGTCTGATTATTTTTTTTCTTGCTTATGAGCCAAAGAATGAGGAGGATAATTAAGATAAGTATGAGAAACCACCACCATCCGCCAATATCACCAAATGACGCTTGCGCGAGTTGCCCCTCGCCTATTCCACCGCTATTTTCCGATCCATTGTTTGTTGATGTTCCTGTTATCACCACAGTGCCTCCAATCGTAGTGGTCGCGGCACCACCCCCAGAAGAATCCTCTCCTTCCCCGGTTAACAAACCGAACGTGTTTCCACTCACGAATATTGAACTCCCGTTTGAAGTTCCGTTATTTTCGCCATCTTCTCCTTGTGGCGATACGGCTTCCACAGTGGCGACAAAACTTCTTTCATAACCAACTGTCGGAGGCGATGCGGTTGAAATCACGCGGTAGTAATACACGACATCCTGAACAAGTCCGGTGAGAGTCACCATGTGATGAGTAACGCCGTTCGTTCCCGCCGGTGTATCAAATTCTGCGGTTGAAAATTCATACCCGTAGTTGGGTGGAGAGTTGTAATCAAATACTCCCGACGTGGTGCCGTAAATTACGCGGCTCGTGGCAGGATAATTCGTATCCCAGGTGATGACCGCTGCCGCAGTGTCCTCTGCTGTTCCGGTAATGACCGCTTCGTTATAGATAGTTAGACCATCCGATGCGTAGGGACCATTTCCTCCACCTCCGCCGCCGCCCTCTCCTCCGATGCTTGTGGTGACAATGGTGACGGGTTGTTCACCAGGACCGTCAACAGTACCGCCGCTAAATCCAACAAGGAGATCAAATCCAAGTGTTTTTTCTTGAAATTCGTCTCCGGAAGGTCCTAGGAATTGAGCGGTAAAGAAATATTGCGCCTGCCCCCCATTACCGGGAACATTTGAAAGCAGAACTTCACCAGCAGAGAATAATCCCGCAAGTGTTCCCGAGTACACGGTCGTTGCGCCTTCTTTGATAAGAATCGAAAATGCGCTTCCAAAATTATCCGGATCGGAGACGTTTATCGCATCCACAATAATATCTTCCGCGCCGGAAGTATTATTGGTCACTTTGACCCATCGCGTGACGGAATCCCCAGGGAGAAAATTGAGTTCTTGAAATAACGGTTGCGATTGAAATTCAACAATGAGATTTCCGGGAGGAGGTGTTTGTGCAAATGTGGCAACTGGTAAAAATACCGCAAGTGATGTCGCCATGATAATTCCCTTTTTAATTGTATGCAGCGTATTCATCATAATATTATTCTGTTACTACGGGTTCTGCGGCAGGTATTGGCTCCGGTGCCAAGGCAGGTGCTTCTACTGATGGCTCGGAAGTTTCTGGCGCTAATACAACTTCCCCTACACCTGTTTCTGATTCAGAAATTACAGATTCTGCCCCTGTTCCCTCACCCCCGTCACCCTCCTCAACTGAAATCGGTGCAACGGTCTCCTCTTCTTCCCTTCGAAGAAGATCGAAATCCATAACTTCGTCTGTATTTTCTTCCGTAACATTTTCAGTTTGGACCTGAACCTCATCAACTGTTGATACTGTTTCAATGATCTCTCCTGCTGTTCCTCCGTCCGACACCCCAATCGTTTCTTCCAAAATCGGCTCTTCAGTAGATTCGTCTACAATCTCGATCGGCGATGCTTCGCTTGATGTTTCTTGGGTCGGCGCAGTATCCGCAGTATCGCCAGTTTCCGAAGACACAACTTCAAGAATATTTTCTTCAACCGCCTCGGATGTTTCCGTTTCTTCCGCCACTTCCGTTGCAATAGAAGTTTGGAGCGCATCGCTCACCGCCTCCGCAAGTACTTCGGCGTCAACAGTTGTCTCACCCACGGTTTCAGCATCAAGAAGTTCTTCCTCTTCTTCCGCAAGCGCCGCCGCAATTTCTTCGGGGGTGAATGTGGGCGGAATAGGATCCCAAATTTTTGATGAAGTCATCATATCGTTCAACATTGGGTTCTCCGGTCCCGTCACTACTATTTTTATCCAAATATGTCCCGTAAATCCTGTTGGTACGGTGAAATCATAATGCCCGTCGTTGAGGGTTCCCAATACAATCGGTTCAATAGTATCCGAAGGAGTGATGGTTTCAGTCTCATCGATATCTTTAATGAGATAGAGATCAATATTAAGTGCAGAATCAGGACCATTAGGATTGGTTGCGGTCCACTGGACGTCATATGTTGATGACCAATACCAACTTAGAGAACTATACGGTCCTGGGTAGATAAGGTTAACTACGGGAATTCCCAATTCCACCCAGTCACTTGGTTGATCAGTGTCGTATCCCGAAGGATTGCGTGCAAGTGTGTTTCCTTCTGCTACATCAATCGCGCCCGGATCCCAAATATCGCTGTTGTAATTGTTCCATCCAGTGTCAGGGTCTGGTCCATAGTTCATCTGGTCCATGATGACGCCGTCAGGACGTTTCAAAAGAAGCATCTCGTTATCATTGTTCAACCCGTTGCCAATACTTCCATCGGGAAGAACCGCAACGGGCATGGTCGACGGGAAATTCCAAAACATCGCAGTCGTACTGGATGCGGTTATAAGTCCGTATCCGAGTGAAGGAATCGGATCAATGGTGGGAATCGTATCGCATGAAGTGTTGTCGCAAATACTCCAACCGGAAATATCAAGCGCGCTGTCGGTTTGGTTGTACACCTCCACCCATTCATTCGTTTTCTCCGCTCCGCGTGAGAAACTCAATGTGGATGGCCCTGAATAAACACAGTACGGAGCATTGAGATTTTCTTCTTCATAAAATGAGTAGATTCGTTCCGCGACGTACGCGGCTTTTGTTAATTTCGAGCTTGTTGAACTTGGATTCGCAATGACAGCTTCAATCGCGGCAAGCGCTTCGGCAATAGTTGAGAGCGATGTGAGTCCCAAACTATCAAATGCACTGTTTCCATCATCTGCTCCGGAGATAATGGCGTTCGGATCAAGTTTGCCCGAAACCACGTTCATTTCATCGGCAAGAAGTTGCGCTTCTGCACGGCATAGTTTTCCCGCCTTGGTATTGCTTGCGGGACAATTTGGAATCCAAAGAGCAGCGCACATACCGGGACCGGTAATTCCGGAGAAAACACTCGCATAGGTGGTACTCAGCGTATTCACCTCGTCGTTCCAATCGGCAGAGCCCGTTCCGGCATTACATCCTTCATTATTGGCCCAATATCCTATCGAACGCGCAGGACATTCATTCGGCGGAGGGTCATCATTTCCGTCTTCTACATCGTAATAAATTTTATTTAATCTGAAACCTTTTGATGCTATTCTGTTGTTCTCCGTTTCTGTGTCGTTGTACCCCATCTCGTTAAATCCTGGAAGATTGTGCCGTTCTTGCCATCCATTGAAATCAAAATCGAATGTGCAAACTTTATTGTATGAATTTATACTGGTTGTAATATCAAATTGCCAATCGTCGAGCGTGGTGGTGGCAGGTGAAAGGAAGTCGGCTAGTGCGCCAGAATAATTTTCCGCTCCCTCCAAAAATGAAGCTAGCGAAAGCGTGGCGCAAAAATCCAGGTCAATCCCGAAATTGGTCGAAGATGCGTGATACCAAAACGGATTCGAATTTGCCTCGGGAATGACCTTGATTATACGGGTTGTCGTGGTGCCCGTCATCAAATTGACCGCCGCGGGAAGACTCCATGGCGTTCCCGAAAGAACAAAGTCAACTTTTCCGGCGATGAACGTATTATTATTTGAACTCTCGCTGTCAAAATATGCCGCAGCGGTCATCCCTACGCCGTTTATAAACGCGGCATTGAGGGTGATCATAAGAAGAAATGCGACTTCGCGCGCGCGGCGCAAAAAGAATAGGTTGCTTCCCGCCACGGTGGTCGTTCCCCCCGCGCGCGACGAACGACGCACTTTTTGCTTTGCTTTGGGGGGATGAATATCAACTATCATTCTCCCCCGTCGCTCTTTAATTGTTTTTATATTTGACATGGTTTCTATTTATCGGGATCCAAGGGCAGTCCTTAAGTCCTGGATCCCAAGGACTGCCCTTGGATTTCCTTACACGTTCCCTCGTTCCGTTTCTTCTTTTTTCTTATTTCTGATGTGCCTGATTTCCAAATAAATCTTCTTTCCTTCATCAAACAAAATGATGAGTGCCGGCACGATGATGAGGACCGCGAATCCTGCCGGAGTTTTTGCCGCGGCAAGCGCGTATCCGAAGAATGGAACATCAAACAAAACTTTTCCCATCACATCGCGCGCAAGCACCTCTCGCGTGTCCGCTTCTTCATTTGCATCACCTTTGGTGATATACACCGGCTTCCCTTCCTGGAGTCGCATATCAACAATCCGGTGCGTAGTGGGTGCTTTTCCACGTGTCACGGGGCCAAACGTGATGATATCTCCCGTTTTATACTCTGCGACAGGTTTTACCACCACGATTCCGCCGGTATTGATGGAGGGCTCCATTGAACCCGACTGCACGATATATATCTTGTAGTTTCCTGTTACCGGAAACACGGATATCACCAAAAGAATCGCGATAGCGGTAATGAAAATTCCAAATGTGTATGAAAGAACTTTTGTTAACATTTTTTTGATTTAAGGCACATCTAATTTATGCCTCATTCCTCAACCCCAGCCGCTTTAGGCGGATAAGGTTGAGAGAAAGGCATCAATCTACGACAACTAAGAGTTTAGATATCGTCGTTTGTGATGGTGCAAGTAATTGCCACACCTTCGTCAAGTGTGAAGATATCGCCAAGATTTGCAGGACAACCAGAACCACTGATTCCCGTTGTTATATATCCCGAGAACGCATCCTCAGTGATTGCAACGTTCGTGTTTGAATCAACAGATTTTGAGCCACCTGATGGCACAAGAAAACCATTAACTCGCATCAAGAAATCAGTTGTCGTTGCTGTTCCCCCATTATTATTTACTACGTTTTTAATGAGAGTGATATTTGGACGAATATCATCGTTCGTGATAGAGCACGTGTATGAATTTCCTGCGACAAGAGTGACGCTACCATTAGCATCACAGTCCCCGCCGTAGGTAGCTTCATAACCGCTTGCCCCTAACTCACTTACTTGGTATGTACCAGGAAGTTTTTCGACAGACACACCGCTTGTAACTGGCGTATTACCTACAAAGAGTTGGAAGGTTGAGGTTGCATTATTACCACCATCATTATTGATGACGGTTTTAACAACAGTAATATTTGCAAATCTCGGTCCCTCGTCTTTACAGGTAAAGTTTGGGTTGTGACGTGCTTGAACTGCCTTGAAGGCAACATCAATCGTCACTGCATCTGTTTGGCTTTCGTTACCAAGCAATTGACCATCACAGGAGAATCCTCCCCCATCCGGACCAATTGGACTTCGGCCTTGATCGCCGCCATCCTGTTGCAAAGGATTTGTGGTCATCGTGCCGTAACACCATGCCTTTCCAATGTAGTAGGTTTGACTGCCAGTTACAGGGCCGGGTTCGTTGGTCCACACATTAGTGGTTGCGTCAGCGAGGTCTGCAGAGAACATTTTATCCTCTCCAAAGAAACCTGAAATGGTTTGGACTCCGTCCGAGAGAAGGCTTTCGCCCGTCTCGAGAACATTGTCGCCGTCATCCACCCACCACACCATATTCACAAGACCGGCAAGTTCACCATCCCATGCACCATCTCCGTTAGTCTCATCACCTGCTTCAAGTTCTGGTTCATTTGACGACACATCATCATTTGAAGTAAGCGACATATCCATACACAACCACGCATCGTTATTGTTTACATGGAGTGAAATAGTGTCTTCTCCTTCATCATCCGGTTTTAAATCGCGGAAGTTGAGAAAAAGAAACCCATTATCAAGATCGCTTGGACCAAATGTTGTTGAAGTTGAAACTGCCCCATTGTAATAACTTTCGTTATCTACTTTAAGATCAATTGCCCCCGCAACAAATGTGTTTCCTGCCGAAACTTCAGAGTCGGTAAGGAATGCGCCTGTCGCACTGACACCCACGAGTACAGCCGTAACAGAAATTATGCCTAGGCTTAACAGTATTTTTTTCATAGGTTTATACCTTCTCCATCAAAATTTTCTTTAGAAAATTTTGATGGACGAAAGCGCATTAAATTAATAAACCTATTAGTCGTTTGAATTGTTCCTCTGGCTGCAAATAAAACCAGGATTGTTTCGACTCTGAACGGCGTAGAAGCTAACATCAGCTGTCATGCTGTCTGTTTGTGTAACATTGTTGAGGCCTGCAGCTCCATCACAGGAAACACCTGTACCGCGAACCAAGGGTCCATTCTGGCCAGTTTTACCAAAGCCATCTTGTGTAACAGCCGCAGAACTAATTGCGCCAAAGCACCATGCTTTGCCAATAAATCGCTCGGAACCACCAACGAGTGGTGTTCCAGTTGCGTTGTTTGCCCAAATGTTCATTTGCGAATCAGCAAGTGTCATATATGCCGTTTGGTCAACTGAAAGTGCACCAAGAGGTCCCCCCTCCAAGACATTTTCACCTTGCTCCAAAACGTTATCCCCATCATCTGCCCACCAAATGAAATTAATATTGTCGGCCAATTCACCCTGCGTATTACAACTTGGGGTTGTTGTTGCGCCGTTCGCATCCATTTTCTCATCTGAACCCTCTGGTTCTGTGCAAGTGTTATCATCATCAGAAGTAAGCGTTACATCCACGCAAAGCCATGAATCGTTGTTGTTGACATGAAGTGAGATTGTATCTTCACCTATATCGCCTGGTTTAACATCGTCAAAATCAAAAAATCTTTCAATAGTAAGGTCACGCAATGTCCAGCTAGTATTTGCGCTTGCAACAAGTTGCCCCGTTGTCGTGCTTGTAACATAGCTCTCATTATCGATCTGAAGGTCAATTGCTCCAGCTGCAAACGTGTTCCCCGTTGAGGTCTCGCTGTCGCTGAAGAAAGCGCCCGTAGCACCGATTGCAAGCACGGCAACTGCTCCAATCATGCTCAAACTTAATACGATTTTTTTCATAGTTTATTTTGCCCCCGCCCTTTGATCTTTATGTGTCTTCGCAGTTTTACATAGGGTACCCCTATGTAAACTATCTAAAACTCTAGTTATTTGGAGGCAAGGCCTCCAAGTTTTTAAAGTTCATAAAAACTAAAAAGACAGGGGTGAATTTTATTATTTTATTAATTATTTCTTAAAAACGCTTAAAACGATACGTGCAAAATTTACCGCTATAGCTTTAAATTTTGCACCACGCCATCTTAACACCGCTTGTCTCTTGATACCGCGTAGCTCCAAACCGCACGGTTTTTCCCGCCGAAGGCGGACCAGCCCTGGCTGGAATTTCTCCATACCGTATGGTGTGGAGCCTGCTACAAACTCGACAAGCGGTCTTTCAATTTGATCGACCGGTTATTTTTATTTACGTTCGTGGTAGCGTACGTCCCGTAAATAACAAAACCCAAATTCCAATCCGCGTTGTTACGTGAATTAAAATCTGGGTTTTGGTTGCTTTATCAAACAGCCATTAAAAATATATTCATATGATTCAAAATTAATGATATCCCTCTCTAGGGAAAGCACAATAGAATATACGCATGCAATCCATTATTCTGTGCATAAGGTGTGCAAAAAGTGTGCACATTCGGGTATAACCTCCTATAGCAAAACAAAAAATGCCAGCTGTAAACCTCCTATCAGTTTAGTGGTTAAGTTTTTACTATATAAAATCGCGTGCTTAATTAAAAAGAATGGCAAAAATTGTGTGCTAAAATAACCTCATGAAAAAGGTTAATATCTATATTGATGGGAATAATCTCTATCGCTCAGCAAAAGAATTAGGTTACGAACTAGACTATAAGAAGTTTCGCGGATGGCTCCGACAGAAATGTAATCCGGATGCTGTATATCTTTTTATTGGTCTTGTACCCAGTAGAACGGCTTTTTATGAACACCTGCAAGAGTGTGGTTTTATTCTTGTTTTTAAGCAGACAGTTTCAGTTGGAGGAACAATAAAAGGAAATTGTGATGCAGAACTTGTTCTTAAAACAGTTTCTGATTTTTACACAAAGGCATTCACTTCTTGTATTTTAATAACGGGAGATGGCGATTTTGGATGTTTAGTTGAATTCTTAAAAAACAATGGGGTGATTGATCGTGTTATTTCTCCTGACGAAAAGAAGTGTTCTATCCTTTTAAAAAATAAGAATATTGAGATAACTTTTTTAAACGAGCATTATCATAAATTCTCTTCGAGGCGACAAAAAGAAAAAGCCCCCGATGCAGACGTATCTGCATAAGGGTCTTTTTCGTAGTGATATATATAATATATATGTTTATCAATAAAAGTCAACAGGCTGCATATCCTGATTTTAGCCCTATCTATTTACATTATTTTGAACCAAGACCTAGCGAATCCCCGAATCAAACTGGAGTGTAAGTTCTGTGATTTTATCCTTGGTCACGATAAAGGTAACAGGACTCATGCTTGGCATTGTCTGATTTTTTGCCGGAGCGATAGTGTACTCTCCAGGAGAAAGATCTGCGCTAAACACGCCATCCCCTCCTGAAGAAATTGTTGTCGAAAATAAAGAACCCTTTTTTGTAATTTTAAATTGTGCCTGATATGGTTTATCATCGCACGCACCATCGGGAGGATATTGCACGACAGGACATGTAGGACCGATGGTCACCATACCACGAACTCCGGATGATACGTTTATACTATTGTCGGAATTTTCAAAACGAACAGGTATACGCACTTCGTCAGCATACTCCGGAAGCCCTGAAGGATTGTCTCTCTCAAGAACGAGAGTTCCCGTAGCTGTTTCCGGGTCTGTAAAAGTAAGTGTTACTTCAAAGGGGACGAATTCGGTGGTCATCCACTCCCCTTGGGCTTGTGCCGGCACCACGACAAGTTCTTTGCCGTTCCCATCAAAGAGACGTACGGGAAACGACGCCTCAAAATACCAATTTCCGCGCGCTTCGCCCTTCACCACAAGTGGGCTTTTGACTACATCATTAGAGCGAGGAGTAGTGAGCTTTACCAAAGGTGACGAAGTTTCCACCCCTCCCCCATTTCCATTTCCTGTTTCAGAGGGCGCCACTGCGGTACGAACCGACATCATATAGAATACCGCGACAATAAAAAGAATTACTATGATGGCAATTATGGCATTTGCTTTGGTTGTCATATTGAAAGTATAGCATGTCTACTCAAAATATTTCATCACTCCTTATTTTACGATATATCGTATAATAAGGATTATTAGCTTCTGTAAAAAAATCGCCTGACATTACTGCTCAGGCGATTTTTGGACTGACCCTAAATCCATATATGGATCGGGTAAAATCAGAATGCGGTTAAAGCAGTCTGACCATGGGTCATAACTCCCTCAAGTAAAGCAAGGAACTGTACGAGGGTTCTCTCAATGCCGTCAAATACATCGGGCATTAAGATTTTAATGATAACGATAGTAAGACCCAATCCGATTGCTCCCAAAATTTTCATATAATTTTTTGGATTACTGAATAATTTTGAGGGAATACACTTTATCGGAAGATAAAGTACTGAGCCTCGACCATCGCCCTCTTCCCTCGCGACCGAATACCAGAGAAAATAGGCGCGACATCTGGTCGCGAAGGAAGAGATTTATCTATCAAAGATCTATTTACTATATGGCAGAAAAAATGTCGTTTGTCAAACTAAAAACCCACTCCGGTTAGGGAGTGGGTTTTTAGTTTTAGAGTTTGAGTCTACCCGGTAGTGAAAAATGACATTGCCCATAGGGCGGCGGCATTGCCGCGATGTCATTTTCTACTACGGGGTCTAAAGAAATTTCATTAGAAATCTCTTCGTCCTCGTCCTCCGCCGAAACCACCTCGCTGTGGGCGTTCCTCTCGGGGGCGCGCTTCGTTTACCGTGAGCGTGCGTCCTTCAAGTTCGGTTCCGTTAAACATTTGAATTGCTTTTTCTGCTTCGTCGTCATTGTCCATTTCCACGAAACCAAATCCCTTTGATCTCCCGGACATACGGTCCATGATGATTGCTGCAGAAGTAACGGTACCAGCCTGAGCGAATGTGCTTCGAAGAGTATCTTCATTCGTTCCGAATGAAAGACCTCCTACGAATAACTTTTTTGCCATGTAGTATTTTGTTCTGTCTAATATCTGTAGGACGACCTCTCCAGCCTAATTAATTGTTAGGTGTCCAAGATACTCATATACTGAGCCTTGTATCCACGGCAAGAACGTTTTGCATTACTTGACCCACGGAGAAAACCTACTATTTATTGAGTATACACGAAAGCTTAAAAATGTCAACCCTGCGTAATGGTTCAGTAGCTTAGCACCGCGCTCGCCTGTTCACACTGCGCAGGAAAACGCGGTAAAACCATTGCCATATTTCACTACGGGGCAAGCCCCCTTTCACCCCACATTATTATCAACATATAGACGGTGCTAATTGCTCATAAATGAATTACAATATTAGGAATTCACCTTTACCAGCCTAACGTGATACATATGTTTTTTGATTCACCAAAACCGCGCATTTCGAAAGAGGAGTATAAAAAAGCACGGAGCACCCTTTTGGGACGTGGTTTTAATACCGAAGATTTAAATGACGTTGACCAACTTTTTCAGGCAGACCTAAATGAATCAAGTGAACGCGAGCGTGGCATTGATCAACAAGAGTTTGAAAAAGGCATTGCGTGGCTTCGAAAAAATGTCGGACACCACCGCCTTTCGCCGAGCAAAATAGACACTCTTGCGGAAGTATTTGGAGATAAAATTTAACGTTTCATTTTATTTATTTAAATTTTTTTAAATATATGCCCCCGCGGCCTGTCTGCCCGCCTGCGCGCAACGCGCGGGCAGGCGTGCTCCGCACAGGCAGGCAAGCCGACGGGGTAATACTCGGAACTCGCTTCGGCCTCTACGGCACTTCCAATTTCTAGC
>C687J35174_10009934_pt1 | contig 11877 bp, 9 predicted proteins | sample RifCSPhighO2_01_FD_35174 | JGI IMG/M metagenome (IMG submission 35174) | reverse complement strand
GAGGAGCTCGACAAGGTGGAAACGGAGGTGCGGGGCTCTCTCGAAAGTCGTCTTGTCTACATTCGCCCCGCGCTCTTCCAGCAAGAGCAGGGCTTCCGCTCGACGCTCCCCCTGGGCGCCGACGAACTCACCGTGCATACCAAGCTCAATTCCGCGCCACTCTCTTCGATCTTTCCTTTTATTTCCTTCGATCTTACGAGTGATCGCGGCATCCTTTACGGCATCAACCGCCATAATTCGAGTCTCATTCTCTTCGATCGCTTCTCCTTGGAAAACTACAACTCCGTCACTTTTGCGAAGTCGGGATCGGGCAAGAGCTACACGACGAAATTGGAAATTTTGCGCTCCCTCATGTTTGACGTCGAAGTGATCGTCATCGACCCTGAGCGCGAGTACGAATACCTGGCGGAAACGGTGGGGGGGCGTTATTTTAATATCTCACTCTCCTCCGAGCACCACATCAATCCGTTTGACCTGCCAATCCCGCGCGAAGACGAAAATCCGACCGACGTGCTGCGCAACAACATCATCACGCTCGTAGGGCTCTTCCGCATCATGCTCGGTGGCCTCACCCCGGAGGAAGATGCGATCATCGACAAGGCGATTACGGAAACGTATGCGCTGAAGGACATCTCGCCAGAGGCAAATTTCGCCACCGTCGAGCCGCCGCTCCTCTCCGACTTTGAGCTCGTACTCTCGGGCATGGAAGGGTCGGAGAGTTTGGTGCAGCGACTCTCGAAATACACGAAGGGTACATGGAGTGGCTTCATCAATAGACCAACCAACGTCGACATGAACAAAAAATTGGTCGTCTTTTCCGTGCGCGACATGGAGGACGACTTGAAGCCTGTTGCGATGTACATCATCACGCACCATATTTGGAACATGGTGCGCAAAGAACTCCGCAAGCGCCTCTTGGTCATCGACGAGGCATGGTGGATGATGCGCTCGGAAGATACCGCAAGTTTCCTCTTCGGTATCGCAAAGCGCGGCCGCAAATACTACCTCGGCATCTCGACGATCACGCAAGACGTATCCGACTTTTTGAATTCTCCATACGGCGTGCCGATGATCACCAACTCGTCGATTCAGCTCCTTCTACGCCAGTCGCCGACATCGGTCGACTTGGTGCAGCAAACCTTCAAACTCTCGGACGAGGAGAAGTATCTCTTGCTTGAGAGCGATGTGGGGGAGGGAATCTTTTTCGCCGGTTTGAAGCACGTTGCGATTAAAGTGATCGCTTCGTACACGGAAGACCAGATCATCACCTCCGACCCATCGCAAATTCTCGCTGCAAGGAAAGCGCGCGACGAACTCGCCGCAAACGACGCGACACTTCCGCCCGAGCCCGCTCCCACTCCACAACAAGCTCCTGTCGTGCGGCGTCCGGCAGAACTCCCTCCCTTACCAGAAGCGCCTCCTGCACTCTCGTCGGCCAATCTCCCGCCGCCTCCGGTACCCGAGCCAACCCCCGCGCCGGCCGCGGTGGCGCCGCCCGCAACACCCGAAGCAGCCGCAATAACCGCGCACATTCCAACTCCAGCACCGGCTGCGCCGCCGACACTCGGACAAATGCAGACGCCGCAAGCGGCTCCCGCTCGTCCCGCTCCGCCCGGTATTGAGGCACCTCTATGACCCGGGCGCTGCTCTCGACGCTCCTTCTGCTTCTCGCGCTACCGCCATATGCGTCGGCGCAGTTTTCGATCCCTGGTTTTGAAGATCAGCTCACGATTACGGCCACGCCTTCGCTGCCCGGACCAAACGAATTTGTCCACTTCTCCGTCGAGGGTGCGATTTTCAGCAGCCAAAACGCCGACGCGAGCTGGAGCGTGAATGGAAAAGAAGTGGTGCCACATGAGGATGGCAGCATCGATGTGCAGATGGGGAGAGCCGGAGAGAAAACGGTCGTCATCGCGACGGTGGGCTCGCAAACACTGACGCACACCATTATTCCAACGACAGTCGATCTCATCGTCGAGGGAGGGGGCTACACACCGCCTTTCTTCAAGGGCCGTCCACTCGCGTCCCCCGGCACCGTGCTGCGCGTGCAGGCAATACCGCACTTCGGCAGCGCAGGTGTGACGATTGCGAATGATCAGATTATGTTTACCTGGCGACAAAATGGCACCGTGGTCGCAAGCGGCAAGAATCGTGCGACCGCGACACTTTCTGCGCCGCCTCTTTTTGGAGCCGATACCATTCTCGTGGAAGCACGCTCACAGGATGGCGCGTACGCGGGCTCTGCCTCCGTGCGCCTCCCCGGCATTGACCCCGCGGCAACACTCTATGTCCACCACCCGCTTGTCGGCATCAAGTATTACGACGCGGTAGAGGAGGGCGAGAGCGTGGAAGATGTGGAGACGACATTCGCCGCGGTTCCGTATTTTGCGGATGCGCGTAGTCCAAGTGACCCGGGACTCATTTACGAGTGGAGTGTCAACGGACGAGCTGTGAGGGCGGACGCGGAGCGTGCGAGCGAAATCACGATCAATGCCGATAGCGCTTCCGGCGTCGCGCAGCTCTCACTCACGCTCTCATCGTCCGTTAATTTCTTTCTGCATGCCGAGCAATCATGGAATCTTCGCTTTCTCGGCACGGGGAGCGCGCTCCCCGGAGGAGCGCCGCAATCGTCTTCAGACTCCAGCATCTTCCGCACGGGGATTCAATGATGATCATGGGTACGCTCACAAAAATTCTCCGGTATGCTCTGATCGCCATGATCGTTCTCCTTTTGGGGAGCCTCGCGGGTTGGTATCTGTATCTGCAGACACAAAAAAATCCCCTTGCCCCTGCGGCGGACGAGGCAAGCATGAGTGGGGGGTTCGAGGGCAACCGCGGCGGTGAGGGAGTAAACGCGGTCGTTTCCGATACCATGACGGGAGTGGGAGAAGAAAGTTCTCCGGCAAAACCGATTGAGCGCCTCTGGCGAGTTGACCGCGGGCCGGTCGCCGGCTTTTCGTTTGTCGATCGTGTATTGCCCGCGTCTTCCGCATCCTCTACCGGCTCGCTCTTTTTTGTGCAGCGCGGCACGGGCTACGTTCTGAGCGCCGACACCGAGACGCAGATCGTATCGCGCATTACCAATACCCTCATGCCAAAAATCTACGAGGCATATATCGGCGCGAGCGGCGAGTATGCATTTCTGCGCTCTGTCGACGAAACGGGCACTCTGACGACATTCGCCGGAACCCTCGCGGCCGATGACGCAACAACGACCCCACAAGCACTCACGGGCTCGTATCTTTCGCCCAATATCCGTGAGATGGCGCTCGATGGTGCGAGCGAAAATATGTTCCTTCTCACCACCAACTCCGCAACGGGCGACGCTGTTGGTACCACGCAACGGGAAGACGGCACACAATCAAAGCAGTTATTTTCTTCTTTCATACGCAGCTGGAAACCCTTCTACGTGGAAGGACAACTCATCGTGCTCACGAAACCTGGAGATACGCTGCCCGGATATGCATACAAGGTGAGTACAGCGGGGACACTCTCACTTCTCGTCGGTCCTATTGCCGGTCTTTCGATTCTGCCGCACCCGACCGAAGACGCACTTCTCTATAGCAGCTCAGGGGGGAGGGTCGCGCTCTTCGCGCGCTCCGGAAATGCCGCGGCAGTCGAGATTCAATTGCAAACGGTTGCCGATAAGTGCGTATGGCACCCCTCCTCCACCATCGCCTATTGCGCCGTACCCGCTGCAATTTCCTCGTCAAGTTTTTTGAGTGATTGGTACCGCGGCGCTCTCCATACGGAGGACACGTGGTGGAAAATAAATGCCGTAACCGGCGAAGTGGAGTTGCTATTTACACAGCCTTCGTCACTCGACATACAAAACCCAACGATCGACAAAATGGGCACGTACATTGCCTTTACGAATGGCAGTGATCAATCGCTCTGGGTGCTGCGCCTCGTGCAATAATGTTTGGTATGCGGCGCTCTCTCCTTACTTGTACGGTCTCGATACTCCTCGTGCTCCCGATTTTTGCGCTTGCGGCGACCGATCCCTGTACACAGGGGACTACCGGGCAGGGAAATTTTGTGCCGCTCGCTTGCTACAAAGGCACGCCACTTGCAGACGTGTACTCAGCCACCGGAGAGCAAAATACGCTCGCGCTCTACATCAACAGACTCTTTGCGATCGCGCTTTCCGCGGGCGCGATAATCGCCGTCGTGCGGCTCATGTTTGCGGGTTTTTTGTATATGGGAAGTGATTTTTGGGACAAAAAAAATAAGGCGAAGGAAATCATTCAGGATGTCGTCCTCGGCATCCTCCTTCTCTTGGGCACGTACCTTATCCTTGCGCAAATCAATCCGGAAATTCTCAATCTCAACATTTTAAAAAGTTTCGGGGGTGGCAGCGGTGTTCCCAGTCTGCGCTCCGACGTATCCCCCGACACATAGCGCTTACTCCGCGGAATATTTGATGACGACACGCCGATTGCGCCCCTCTCCCTGCGACTCGGTCTTTACGTGCGGCTCTTCCTGGAGCGCCGTGTGCACGATGAGGCGCTCGTAGGCGGTCATGGGGGAGAGTTCAACATCGTATTGAAATGAACGCGCTCGCTCAGCCATCATTTTTGCTTTGGTCTGCAGGTCTTTGATGTGTCGGATGCGGTATTCATCGACATCGACGAGGAACATGGGGCCGCGCTCGACCGATCCGCCACCCTCTGGGGGCGGCATGCGTTTTTCAACAATCTTTTTTACGAGCGTATCGATCGAATGGATGGTATCCCCGTGCTGACCAATGAGTTCGCGCGGATCGGCGACGTTTTTAATTGAAAAGACGGTCTGACCTCCAAGCTCTACCGTTTCCACTTCTGCTTCTCCATACCCCATCGCCCCGAGAAGTTCCGTAATGACCGTTTCGATGCGCTCCATGCAGGGCACTATACCCCGTAGTACAGCTCTCGGCAAAATTTGCAGAAAATGAGCACGGAGCACCACAGTTGGCCACCGCCGGAAATAGCATCACATTATTGAGCCGACTCCAAGGCTGGCTCTGAGCGAAGAATCTAAAATCGACGTCCGGAGAGAAATTCTTGTCCTATCATGAAGATATTTGCCGTGAGGAGATAGAGAGCGGCAACGGCAGGGAAGAAATATCCAACCCCACCGATAATGAGTGGCATCACATAGCGGGCCTGGAAATCAAAACTTCGCGCCAGATCCTTGGAAAGAGACGCTTCGACTGGTGAGTCATTCTGTGATTTGCCCATCGAGAGGCGCGAGTAGACGAATTGTGAAATCGCAAGCAAAACGGCGAGCAATAAGTTGTGTGCCGCCGCCATATCCATCCCCAAAAATAACATGTCCACTGTTTCTGGGGCCTGGACGAAAGAGTAGAGCAAATCGGTTTGTATGGTCGGAAGTCCATGAAGAAACATGTAGTACAACGAAATGAGCACGGGGAGCTGCAGGAGAAGGAGCCCAATCCCTGCAAGCGGATGAATGCCGCGCTCTTTGTAGAGTGCAAAAATTGCCTTACTTTGTTCCGTGGGGTTGTCTTTGTATTTCTTCTTGAGCGCCTCTACCTCGGGGGCAACTTTTTTCATCGCGATCTGCGAATCAACCGTGCGCTTGGCCAAGGGGAAAAGAATAATCCGCACAATAATGGTCAAAAGAATGACTGCAATACCGGCATCATGTCCCGGCACCTTGTCAACAATGAATACGAGCACATTGTAGAGCGGTTCGTATGCGATCGTTCGGAAGAAATCTAAAATCATTGCTGAAGATTCTAACGTTAAACCTTCAATTTCACTAGTAAGGCGGTAATTGAGGCGCGCAGTTCCGCAAAGGGGGTGTCGCGCGCGGCCGCTTTAGGGTAGATAACGATTGCGCAAGACGTTTTCATGGCGGCGACGAGCGGAGAGGCGATTTCGCGACACTGGCGCTTTAACCGATTACGATCTGTCGCCCTCGCGGCAACCTTTTTGGACACCACGCAACTGAATTTTGTCTCATGACCTTCGTTTGATCGCCACAGTGCAATCGAAAAAAGCTCGTTGCTCACTCGTACACGCGGAGGGTGTGTGGGAAATTCCGCGCGGGAGAGACGCTTGGCGCGGACCATTTTTATGCTGAAAGACGAGCACGGCCCTTGCGGCGGCGGCGGGTAAGTAGTGCGCGACCGCTTTTGGTAGCAGTGCGGCTCAAAAATCCGTGCGCGCGGGCGCGTTTGCGCTTCTTTGGCTGATACGTTCGTTTCATAAGAAAGTATGACGTATAGCGTATGACGTATGACGTATAAATGCAAGTGCATGCATTTTTTATACACGATACTTCATACCTCATACATGATACATTCTCTGTCCCCACTCTATCCACACGTTCTACACAAGCAAGTGCGAGAAAGGGGAAGCTTCCCGAATCAAACCAAGCGCGTATAATACCCGAGACTCCTTTTTCTATGACCAACCGAGAACTATGGCAGAATGCACTCGTACAAATAGAGCTCGGTACATCACAGGCATCATTCCGAACGTGGTTTCGTAATACTGACGTCGTCGGCCGCGACGGCGGCGCCATTCAGGTCGCCGTTCCGTCAAAGATCGTGAAGGAATGGTTGATGGAAAAACATCACAAACTGATTCTCAAGGCACTTCGCACGCTCGACTCTTCGATCCGCACCATCGAATACTCGGTGCACCGTACACCAATCGGAGGAAGCGAGCGTAAGCAGCCGCGCAGAGAAGCGCCGACAGAAAACACGGCTATGGACTTGGGTTCCCTCTATATAGACAAACGCGATAACCTAAACCCCCGCTACACGTTCGACACCTTCGTGGTCGGCCCCTTTAACCAGCTCGCCCATGCCGCGGCCAAGGCACTTATCGAGCGCCCCGGTCTCGCATACAATCCACTCTTTATCTATGGTGCAACCGGTAGAGGGAAAACTCATCTTATTCAGGCCATAGGTAATCATTTCAAAAAAACCCGCGGGAATGTGAAGGTGCTCTACGTCACCTCCGAGCGTTTCGCTGTCGACTATATCAATGCAGTGCGAAGCGGCAGGGCAAATAATTTCAAAGATCAGTATCGTCAGTATGATGTTTTGATCATGGACGACATCCAGTTCATTGCAAACACAGAAAAGACTCAGGAGGAACTCTTCCACCTCTTCAACGCACTCCACGACAACAACAAACAAATCGTCTTTTCGAGCGATAAGCATCCGATGCTTCTTCCGGGTTTTGAAGATCGCCTCAAAGGACGCTTCCAAGCGGGCATGATCGCCGAAATTCCGGAACCCGATGTAGAGTCACGCACCGCAATCATCAAGGCTAAGATTGACCAGCATGGTTTTTCGCTGCCCGACGATATCATTCAGTACATTGCGGAGAATGTGCGCGGCAACATTCGTGAACTCGAGGGGATCCTTAATATGATTGTGTGCAAATCGCAACTCAAGGGTCGTGTGATCTCGCAGGCTGATGTGCGCGCCCTCATCAAGCACAACATCAAACCCTCTCGTGGCGTCTCGGTGGACGAAGTGGTGCGACGCATCGCTGGGTACTATGAGATCGCTGAGAAAAGTATTTATGAGAAGACACGGAAGAAGGAAGTGGTGCGCCCCCGTCAGATCATTATGTACATGCTACGAGAGGAATTTAATGTCTCATATCCCTCAATAGGCGAGAAACTTGGTGGTCGCGACCACACCACCGTTATTCACTCGTGCGAAAAAATAAAAGAGGAGGTAAAAACCAACAACACACTTGAGCAAGAGATTGAACAGATTCGAGCGCTCATCCACGCATAATTCCTGTGAATATTCTGTGAAAAAGACTCGGACAACACAAAACCAAAGTGCCACTAATCCACACACAGAGAGAGTGGGGGAATGTAATTCACACATTCTTCACACACACACTCTTCACTATCAACAGTCGCTTGTATGTAAAATATATAGTGTGTACGTCATTTTTTAATACTTTCCCCACTATCCACACCACTAATAGTATTAATATATTATAAATACAAACCTTTATGAACTTGGGTACAACCAAAGAACATCTTGTAAGTGCAATTGGACTCGCTGAGCGAATCACAGGAAAAAAAGAGACACTCCCTGTCCTCTCCTGCGTGCTCCTTGAGGCAACAAATAACACTCTTATCGTTCGCGCAACGAACCTTGAGGCCGGCATTGAGGTGAGTGTGCCCGCAACTATTCACGATAAGGGGGTAGTGGCGGTGCCAGCTGGTGTTATTTCACAAACCATACGATCGATCACAGGAGATACAATTACTCTCCGGAGTAGTGATGGGAACTTATCAGTGGAATCACGCGGATCAAAGAACCTTATTAAGGCAATCCCACACGAAGAATTTCCATCTCTCCCCGCGTCAAATGAAAAAAAGGGCTTTACAATGTCACGGGAGCGTTTTTTGGCAGGGCTTTCGGCTGTCATGTATGCAGCTTCCCCTTCTATGATTCGCCCGGAGCTCGGGAGTGTGTATGTGTCGATTGACAGCGGCAATATCACTGTTGTTGCAACAGACTCGTTTCGTCTTGCTGAAAAAAGGGTGCAGGGTGTGACGAAAAAAGAAAATGGAGAACTTCTTATTCCTCTTAAACACACACAGGAGCTTCTCTTTATTCTCGAGCGTCTCAATACCGAAGATATTACGATAATCGCCGAGGAAGCTCAAATAGGCGTTTCAGGAGCAGGTGTGCGGTTCGTTTCCCGTGTTGTGGAAGCGCAGTTTCCTAATTACCAGGAAATTATGCCAAAAAAATACACCACTGAGGCAACACTTCTCAAAAATGATTTCCTCGAAATTCTCCGGAAAGCACGTGTGTTCTCAGGGAACGAGAATCAGGTGGGATTTCATGTGTATCCCAAGCGTAAGATTTTTAGCGCGATAGCGCGCAGCTCTGAAATCGGCGAGATGTCAGACACACTTGATGCGGCTGTCTCAGGGGAGGATATCGATATCAATTTTCATATCGGCTACCTTGCCGATTGTCTTTCATCTATTCAATCAGATTCAATTCAACTCGGTTTTTCTGGTGCTGGCCGACCACTCGTCATACGTGGCGTCTCCGACACATCATTCATGTACCTTGTGATGCCGCTCAATAGGTAAGTTACTCAATGGTGAACTGAATACTTGTTTGCTCGGTCGCGCCACCACGGAGTTCGAATAATGCCTGGAGCGTCGCAGGGCCGTGCACTGCGGGCTGGAAGGAGATTGTGAAGGGTGAGACCTTTGAGGATCCCACAGGAGTGCCGTTGAGAAGATATGTAACACTTGAGATGTTTTGGAAATTGGACGCGCTCACCGTAACGATTATTGCGCTCGAGGCGGGAACAACACTTCCCGCGCCAGGAGATGTGATCGCATACCGGCCACTCTGCCCCGTTGCAGGTGTTGTGCTACTCGCACCACCTCCGGCGAAGCCACTTGCCCAGAGTTGTACGGGATAATCCCAGTGAATCGTCTGCACATCAGCCCACGGATTCACGTTGAGAGAGGAGCGGGGATTTTCTTTACTCACCCAATAGAGAATGTCGTGGAGGCCTCTTGAAGGATCGGTGTTCCAGTTGCCGCGGAGTACCGGCGGCAGTGAATCGTAGTTCGGGTCGGGAGAGGGTGGTGGGAAGGCGTCTGCCGGATACCTGGTGATCGCGTACTCCATGAATTCATGCCACAGGGGAGCGATGATAAAGGCCGCAATGCGCCGCACCATCGGCGTGTTGTCGTTGTTGCCAGCCCACGCTCCTACCGAAATCGACGGAGTGTAACCGAGAATCCACACATCGCGGAAATCGTTGGTTGTACCTGTCTTTGCCGCCACGTCCGTTCCCGGGAAATAGAGCGGGCTATTAGCGCCAAATTCCGGTGTGCGCGCCTCGTTGTCGGTGAGTACGTCATTGATCTGGCGCGCGATTTGCGTGTCGAGCACGCGATCGGGCTTACTCTCATACTTTTCAAGCACCCGACGGTTTTTATCAGTCACCTCCAAAATTCCCGTCGGTGGATTGCGGACACCGTCGTTCGCAAAGACTGAATAGGCGGATGTCTCCTCAAGGAGTGTTACTTCACCGCCACCAAGGACGAGCGTGAGGCCATAAAATCCAGGTGGCTCGCGTAGCGTCGTGATGCCCATGTCCGCTGCTGTCTTGAGGGCGTCAGCAATGCCGGCAAGATAGAGCACCTTCACCGAGGGGATATTCTGCGACTGTGCGAGCGCATTACGCAAACTCATCGGGCCGGAGAATTTACCATCGTAATTTTGCGGGGAATAGCATGGCGGCGTCGCATTTGCGGTATCTTGGGGAGAGCACGCGGTGGAGAATTGTGTCTGCAGATTGAAAACAACAGTTTCTGGTGTGTAGCCTTCTTTGAAGGCAGTTGCGTACACGAATGGTTTAAACGAGGACCCCGGTTGCCGCTCCGCGATCGTTACGTTGACTTTACCCTGGATGTCGTCGTTGAAATAGTCACGCGAGCCAACCATGGCGAGGATTTGCCCTGTTTTCGGGTCAGTTGCGACCATGCCCGCGTTGGATGCATTAAAATTTGCGTACATGCCGGGCCCATGTTTGGTCACAACCTCCTCCATTTTCTGCTGCAGATCGTAATCGAGCGTCGTGATGACGCGCAGGCCGCCTACCGCTACCTGATCCGCGCCGTACTTCTCCTCCAGATACTCGCGAATGAAAAAAACGAAGTGCGGTGCTTTGATGCCGGCCGCCAATTCTTTTTTGAACTCGACCTTCTCATTTTTCGCAGACTCGTACTCTTCCTCCGTAAGATAGTCCTGCTCTCTCATTTTGAGGAGCACGAGGTTTTTGCGGCGGTCGAGGGCGTCGCGGTGACTGCCATAGGGCGAGTAGTACGTTGGCGCCTGTGGGAGCGCGGCGAGGTATGCGGCCTGCGCGATGTCCACGTCCTTAGCGTCGATGCCGAAGAAATATTGGCTCGCTTCCTCGACGCCATAGATCGTGCCGCCATACGGATTTTCATTCAGGTACGTGTTGAGGATCTGCTGTTTCGAGTAGCTCCGGGTGAGGCGGAGCGCAAGAATGATCTCTTCGATCTTGCGCGGAATGGTTTTCGACTGGTTGAGAAGCGCATTCTTTACGACCTGCTGCGTGATGGTGGAACCACCTTGCGCGTACGAGCCCGTCATGATGTTGACGAAGGCGGCGCGCGCGAAAGAAAGCGGGCGGAAGCCGGCGTTTTCGTAAAACGTATCGTCCTCAATTGCGATGGTGGCCTGTTGGACGTACGGTGAGATCGCGTCGAGGGGTACCGAGGTGCGGCGCACCGATCCGTGGACGTCGTAGAGCACCACGTTGCCCGTCCGGTCATAAATTTTGGTTGACTCGGCGATCTGGCGATTCTCAAAGCTGTTGATCGAGGGGATGGGCATGACCGCCGCCCAAATAATGATGCCGCCAAGAAAAAAAAGGAGGAGCGCAGCGCCGCCGAGGAAGGCCACCTTTACCCATTCTGGCACCCATCCGGTAGCCCGCGCCAATCTGCGGGAAATTTTCATAATTCTCCGCATTCTAGCGCTTTTTTAATTCCCTCGCTATCGCGCTTTGCGCGCGGGCGAGGTGCGTGATGCCTATCGCTATCGCATCGTACTCATCGTCATGGCGGATTGGTTTGTCCATATGTACGAGAAGACGCACCATGGCGGCGATTTGCTGTTTGTCCGCGCGGCCCGAGCCCGTCGTAGCGTTCTTCACTTCACCCGGACTGTATTCAAATACCGGAATATCATTCTCGGCCGCGATCTGGATCAAGGCGCCGCGCACTTCAGCGACGTGCATCGCGGTCTTCTGATTCTTTGCAAAGAAGAGTTTCTCTATTGCCATGCAATCTGGCGCATGAAGCCGAAGAAGCCGCGCGCATTCT
>C687J35174_10009922_pt1 | contig 11888 bp, 14 predicted proteins | sample RifCSPhighO2_01_FD_35174 | JGI IMG/M metagenome (IMG submission 35174) | reverse complement strand
CCGCTCCCGCCGCCCTCCTTGCGGAGGCCGCACACCACCCCTTCCACTGCGCCGCCGAGCATAGCATCTGGCAGGGGAAGGAGCAGTTCGCCCTGCTTTCTTGCCAGCGAAAGGCATAAATATCCCTGCCTTTCCTGCAATACCATGCCCTCCTGCGAGCTCTGCGGCACCCCTGGGGAAACCGTCCGGGCACTGGTGGAGTCTGTTGAAGTCCGGGTCTGCACCAGTTGCACCGCCTACGGCGAAATCCTCTCCTCACATCCGCTTCCTGCAAGAAACCAGCCTGTGCCTGCTGCCCAGAGGCAGCTGCATGTCATCGTTCCGGATTATGCCGCACGCATCAAGGCATCGCGGGAAAAGCTCGGTCTCTCGCAAGAGGCCTTTGCCCGCCTCCTGAATGAGAAGCGCACCGTCATCCACGTCCTGGAGGTGGGGAAGGTCGCGCCGAGCATGCCGCTTGCACGGAAGCTGGAGCGCATCCTCAAGATACGCCTCATCGAAGAGTACCAGGAGACCAGCGTGCCCCGGCAGCAGCATACTGCTTCCTTTACCTTGGGAGACTTCATCAAGATAAAAAAAGAGCAGTGAGCCTTGCCCGGTAGAGCTGCGCAAGCTGCTTCATGTATCGGAATGCCTCGTGCACCCCGAGCTTGCTGCTCCCCTGCCTTCGGTCAGTGAACATATAGGGAATTTCGGCTATCCTTCTTACCCTTCCCCTGGCCAGGATCTCCAGGAGGATCTTGAATCCCGCAACCTGCAGCCGTATCCCTGCGATGACGGAGCGCCTCATGGCAAAAAATCCTGAAAGGGGATCATGCACACCATGCGCTGCCGCCAGGGGCCGGCACAGCAGCCGCGCGCCGCCGCTGATCGCCCGGCGGGCGAGCGGCCAATTGCGGACGCCCCCTCCCGCGCAGTACCTGCTCGCGATGGCCAGGTCGCTTTCCCTGAGGGCGTCCACCAGGCGTGGGATGAGCTCCGGCGGGTGCGAGAGGTCGGCATCCATCACCACGATATGCTTCCCCCGCGCCTGGCCGCATCCTGCAATGACTGCAGAGCCCAATCCCTCCTTTTCCCGACGATGGATACATCGCACAGGGTATCTTGCTGCCAGCTGCTCCGCCCGCCTGCCCGTGCCATCCGGGCTGTGGTCATCAACAATGATGATCTCATGCCCCTTCAGAACTCTGTCTATCCTCTGCACCAGCACCGCCAGGTTCTTCCGCTCATTGTATGTCGGAATGACTATGGAGACCTGCACCATCTTTCGCTCTTTCGCCTCCTGCTGCGCTACTCCACGCTGGCAGGAACCATGTTCCCTTCCTTGTGGAGCATGTACCATTGCATCGGCTTATGGAGAAATACCCGGAATATCCCCTTGTTGACATAATAAGTGACGATGATGCCGATGCTCAGGGATGCGGCGACCATCCTGGCGATCTGCTTTCGGTACTGCATCCGCTCGAGCGAATACATCCCGGCGACCAACAGGCCGATGGTCATGAGCACATTCATCCCCAGCTCCGAGAAGAACCGGGGAATATCGATCGGGCCCGGGGCATGGAAGACAAAGCTGATCGTGCCCCAGGCAAACGTCATCAACAGGAATACCGAGAAGAAATACCCGCTGGCCTGCACAAAGATGCTGAACTTCTCGCGGAGGCTGATGCCCCGGTCCAGGAATATGCCCTTTCCATGATCCTTGAATGCCTGGCATACCCCGTACGCCCAGCGCATCTGCTGCCGATACAGGTCTTTTGCCGTCTGGGGGACCTCGCCCGCGCATTCCAGCGTGTCCAGGTACACGATCCTTTTCCTCTCGCGGAGCAGCCGCAGGGAGTATTCGATATCTTCAGTCAAGCTGCCATGCTTCCATCCTCCCAGCTGCACCAGCGTATCTTTCTTCACCGCCTCTGCCGAGCCGCAGAGCATGGCGATATCGCTCTTTTTCATGAACGGGAGGACGACCTGGTGGAAGACCGCAATAATGGTGGCGCCCAGCACCGATGCGGCATTCTGCGTGGCGTTGAGGAATTTCCACCGCGCCTGCACGCCGCTCACCTCCCGGTCATGGACAAACGGGGCGACAATCCTCCTCAGGAAATCCCTTTCCGGGACAAAATCAGAGTCAAATACCACGATGATATCGCCCTTGGAATGCTGCAGCATGTGATTGAGGTTCCCGGACTTGAACCCCTGGTTTGAGCCCCTCCTGGTGACCACGATATTGTGGGCCCGGGCAAACGCGTCAATCTCGTCAGACACCTGCCGATCGCTGCTGTCATCGCCGACGATGATCTCGTACCTATCTTTTGGGTAGTCAAACTCCAGGCAGCGGGCTGCGCACCGGAGCGCTACCCGCTCATTATAGGTTGGGATCTGCACTGTCACCAGCGGGGCTTCCTCATCGCTGATGCTCTTCTCCCTGCCCCGGGACCGCGTGCATATGCTGTATACGGTTAGGATAAGATACACTGTTGAAATCACCGCCATCGCTCCGAGGAAGAGCTTAAAGAGCGCGTACGACACCAGGTATATGGCATCCTGGGGGATATAACCCTGGACGACTACATACACATGCTGGATTCCTGCGAACATTTCAGCGAACGACATCATGGCAACGCATTTACCTCTTGAAAAACATCATCTTCTGCTTCCTGAATCGTATCACGCTCATAACGATAATGGTATTTAAAACTATCGTATAGGGGAAGTAGAAGAACATCGCGCAGAGGTTCCTGAGGCTGAACGAATCCCGGAACATGCGGATCGCCGCAGCAATCATGATGGCGCTGATGATGCCGGAAAGCACGCCGAAGAGGCTGTATCCGGAGATTCCCCATTCCGGAATCTTATACAGAACAAAGACCGGCCCGGACAGCGTGAACCAGCGGAAGAGGTAGCTGATGATGCTGAGCGCCCCCCCTTCCGGAAGCCAGTAGACCACCTGATACGCGATCAGAGGCAGTGAGAGGAACGCATACCCTGACCACCAGAACTGGTTGACAAAGAGGAAGATGATAGATGGAGAGGCTTTCCAGCTGAGCAGGGCCCGGTTCTTCACCAGGGACTGCAGCACCCCGGTCCACCAGCGCTGGCGCTGGGCGGCAAGCTCCCGCAATGTCCGGGGAACAACAGTGGCGCCGTATGCGGCGTGGGCATGGATGGTCCTGTACCCCGCCCGCCTGATCTCCAGCGCGATGTCCATATCCTCAGTCATGGTGTCCCTCTTGAAGCAGCCGATCTTCTGCAGCACGTCCCTGCGGTAGCAGGCAAGCGCCCCAAAGAACCAGATGCCGTTCCCGAACACCGTGGAGAAGCTCTTCCTGATGAGGTTGTTATAATGGTATTCCACGTTCTGGAAGGTCTCCATCACGGTCTTCGTGCTGCTGACCGTGCTTGTCCCGGTCGTCGCGCCTACACCAGGATCGCTGAACGGCCTGACGATCTCCCTCAGACAGCGGCGATCGAGGACCGTGTCCGCGTCAACGGTGAATATGAGGCGGTGCGCGGCGTGCGCCACTCCCCTGTTCAGGGCTGCCGATTTCCCCTCATGGGCCTGTTCCAGGACAGCAACGTCCTGGTGCTGCCGGGCGATATCCCGCGTCCGGTCGCTTGAGCCGTCATCCACTACGATGACCTCTATCTTCTCCCGGGGATACTGCTGCTGCCTGATCGAGGTGAGGCACGCGCCGATCCCCTTTTCCTCATTATATGCGGGGATGACGATGCTCACCGGTGGCTCATGCGCCGGATATGATCTCCGCACCGCCAGCGAGCCGAGGAATACGATGAATATGAATGCCAGGAACGCAAATAGCACGAAGAACACCATGCCGCCGAAGAACATAATGATGTCGCCCATTATCCCCTCTTATCCGATGACCTCCCACACTTCCACTCCGTCGACCTGATACGCCCTCTTAAATGTTTCGTTGTTCCGCAGGAGAAACAGGAGCCCCTGCCGCTCCCGGTCCCAGACCAGGCCCTGCCGCATCTTCGGCGTGATGAGCACGTAATCCACATCATATTTTGCGAGGTTTTTCCTCACCTGCGCCAAATCCCTGCTCATGAACGTCTGGTTCACGTCAGCGAACCGCTGGCGCAGGTTTGGTGCGTACCATGCATTGCTGTCCACCACCGCCCTTTTCTGCGCGACTTCCTCTATGATGAATCCGTACCGATAGTGGGAGAGCATCGTGTCCCCCGGCAAGCCCCGGATATGCCCGAGCGCCTGCTGCACCTCCCCCCGGATATGCTGCTGCGCATTGGTCACCTGCAGCCCGGCCGCAAACAGCAGGCCGACCGCGACCATGGCGANNGTCGCCCTGCGGATCAGCGGCACTTCCCANCGCATGCGGAGGATGGTGGCGTACGCCTTTGCCGCAAAAAGCACCAGGAAGAAGAGCAGATACAGGCTGCCCGCCTTGTTGAAGCGCTGGGCTGCAATGAGCAGGATGATCCCTGCGTACGCCGCCCAGAACCTGTGCTTCTCCCTCCAGGTGATGATGACGCCGATACCGGCAAGCAGCAGCAGGAACAGGGATATCCCCCCGGCCTGCCCGAGCTCGCTGATTATCCCGCCTGACAGCTCCGGTGGAGGGATCTCCGGGATGCCGAGCGCAGCCACCATGCTTATGTAATATATCGCTGCGATAGTCGTTGTCACCAACACCACCACGAAACAGCGCCGGTCCCCCTTCCAGAGATAATATCCGAGCGCCAGCAATATGACCATCGCCACCTCCCCCACGCCAAAAAATACGGCAATGGAGAAGAGGAGCAGCGCGAGCACGAAGGGAAGTCTGCCCCTGTCCAGGAACAGGAGGGATGCGGCCGCTATCAGCGCAACAAACCCGCTTGCCGCATTCAGGGTGGAGAATGCGTTCATGAACACCGGCGTGATGATGAGGAGCAGCATCGCGCCGTACACCATGCCCCGTTCGATCTCCAGCAGCCTGCCGATGCGGTAGATGCAGTAGAGGGTGAACAGCCCCAGCGCCAGCGGCACCACGATCGCGGCAAACCTGGCCCCCCCGAGCAGGAAGGGGGCAAGCATCAGGTGGTAGGGGCTGAACTGATACAGCCTTCCCCCATAGCTGAGCTCGTCATACTGGGGAACGTCCCCTGCGGCAATCTCCTGCGCGATGCGCACGTGGTAGTATGATTCTTCCCCCAGCAGCACATCCTCCTCCCTTGCCATCTGGATGGCGCTGGGCAGCAGCAGCATGATGGCTGCTGCAACCATAATGTACTTGAGCATGCCTGCGTTGCCGACGTTCATCCGAGCGCGCACCTCACCCGGTATATCTGNACCTCAGCATCNTAGATATTCTCAAAGCACTCCTCCGTGACATATGCCGGGACATNGATNCCGTACCTTTCCCTTGCGCGCGGCGAAAAATAGAGATACTCGATGCCGTACTTCTGCAGGAGATCCAGCGCCCCGGTCTCGGAGAAGGTGGTGAACATAAACTGCACGTCCTGGATCCGTTCCCTGCTGTCGCGGATCAGGATGAACCCGTCATCAGCGACATTCTTCTTCCCGGCGATCCCGGAGACCATATTCCCCTCCCTGACGGTCGCCAGCGTGACTCCCTGCGGCTGTTCCCTCAGGAACTCCAGGGCGGCGACCTCGGCGGCAGAGGGCACCTGCCGCATCTCCTCCTGTGCAAATGCCGCTGCGGGCAGGCCCGAGGTTACGACGATGATGATGCCGATACCGGCAAGGATGCTGTCCTTGAACCTATCCACCTTTGTCCGGTCCAGGTACCGCATAAATGCCGCGAAAAACTCTATGGAAAGGGCGACCAGTATGCTGCCGAGGAACAGCAATCCCGCATCCAGCTGGATGAGATTGAGCCAGAGGAGCATCCCGGCCGCCAGCGCAAAGCTCATCATCAGGTATGCGAATTTTCCCTTCCTGCTGGTCAGCCTGCGGTAGATGATATATGCCCCGCCCAGGAAGGGGATGGTGCCGACCTGGTAGATGGCGTGGAGGAGGTCGGTCCGCGGGAAATATTCGGTGAGCAGCACGGCAGGCACGTTCTGCCAGATGACCGCATAGCTGTGCAGGGCCAGGGCCTTCCGGTAGATGATGAATTCCGTCGCCGCCATCAGCACCACGATAAACAGGATGAGCTCAACCTCTGCCCTGCTGAGATCCATCTTCTCGAGGCGGGCGAGAACCAGGTAAAAAAGCAGCCCCAGCACCACGATAAACCCCGCCGGGCTGGTCAGCGCCAGGGCAAGGGCGGCGATGATAAAACCGCTGACAAACCGCGGATGCTCGATGCGCATCAGGCAATAGATCATGAAGAATACCAGCGGGATGATCAGCGTATATGGGGAGACCGCGTTGACGGTCTTCGCCACGAACACCGGGATCATGCCTGCCAGCACCGCGCTCAGCACCATGATCCTCAGCGAGCCCGTGATCTGTTTTGCCAGGTAGAACATGATGATGCTCAGCACCGCCGCCAGCACATTGGGGACGATCTTCGCTGCCAGGCCGAGCGGCATGAAGATGTCGAACCCAGCCAGCAGGTAGGGGAACAGCGGGGCGGTTATCCGCTCCCTCCCCCCATAGCTCAGCTCATCGTAGGATATCAGCCTTCCGGTCCCGGAGATGTGCTCGACCTGGCGAAGGACGGCATACGCCTGGTCATCGCTGAAGCCTTCCGCCTGGAAGGCGAGGAATATCCGGGCTGCAGCTACCCCGAGAAAAATCAGCAGGCCGATGGCCAACTCTGCCTTTGGTCGCATAGCAGGATATCGTACCGCTGGGTATAAAAACCTCACGCTTTCGCCGGGGTTGGTGCGAAACCCTTATTCGTGCGTATGCGGAGCCTGAACAGGCCTCTCCACTTCGCTTCGCTCAGGTCGGGGAGCACATCCTGCGGAACTGTCAAGAACACCTGCCCTTTAGGGCGGGTGTTCTTGAGCACACTCGGAAATCGCCCTCTTGTTCCCAGCTTAAGCAAGGAGGGTGTGAGTCGCGATTTCCGATGTCTACTGATGGGCAGACACGCATACGCACTGTTTTTCGCACCAACCCCATTCCGCCGGGAAGTTTTTTAAACTGGGCATGCTTTATGCCCCCTATGTCCGGCAAGATCCCCTCGGGAAACGCGGTGTTCGACCAGCTGCTGCAGGGCGGGTTTGAGACGGACATCATCACCACCATCTACGGCCCTGCGGGCAGCGGCAAGACCAATGTCTGCATGCTCTGCGCGATCGGCGTCGCGCGCTCCGGCAGGAAGGTGCTCTACATCGACACCGACAACTCGTTCTCCGTGCTCCGGCTGCAGCAGATTGCCCCTGAATACCTGGGGATCCTGGACAAGATGGTCTTCCTCCAGCCGCTCACCTTTGACGAGCAGAAGGAGAGCTTCCAGAAGCTGCGCGAGCTTACCGCGGAGAACATCGGGCTCATCATCGTGGATTCCATCTCCATGCTCTACCGCCTTGAGATAGGGAAGACCGACGACATCTACGAGGTCAACAAGGAGCTGGGGCTGCAGCTGGGCTACCTCACCGAGCTTGCGCGCAAGCTGCATATCCCCGTGTGCTGGTCACCAACCAGGTCTATGCTGACTTTGAGAACAAGGAAAACGTCCGGATGGTCGGCGGCGACCTGCTGAAATACGGGAGCAAATGCCTGATCGAGCTCAGGAAATTCCGGAAGGGAAGGCGCGCCGCCGTCCTGCGGAAGCACCGCTCGCTGGCCGAGGATACCTCTGCTGACTTCACCATCGTGGAAACGGGGTTTGATGCGGTGAACGAGTAGCTCATTCTTCCACAAAATCCTCAAGCGGGACGGTGAACTCCTCATCCTTCGCGATGATCCCCTTCTTCTTGAGGAATTCCCTTGCCAGTATCCAGAAGAGCAGGCCGAGGGACTTCTTCCCCTTGTTGTTGCAGGGCACCACCAGGTCGATGTTGTTGGACTGGTTGTTGGTGTCGCAGAGCGCGATGACCGGCGATCCGGTCTTCAGCGCGTCATTGATGATGTTCCGGTCCGGCCAGGCATCAGTCACCATGACGATCTTCACTTCGGTATATATCTCCAATACCGGATTGGTCAGCATGCCCGGCGGGTACCTGCCGGCGATCACCCGGATGCCGGTCGCCTTGCCGAACGCCCGGACTGCCTTCCATCCGTTCTCCCGCCTGCTCACCACCATGATGTCTTCCGGGGCATACTGGGAGAGGAAGGATGCAGCTGTGCGGATGCGCTCGTCGATCTTCTGGAGATTGAGGATGGTGAGACCGTCCGGCCTGGTCTTGTAGATGAATTGCTCCATGTACCTGGTCTTGAACTTGGTCCCGATATGGATGCCTGCCTTGAGATACTGTTCCGTCGCCACTAAAAGCTCTTTGGTCATGGTTCACTCACTGCTGCACGTATCACAGTATAGAACATATACTGCATACTCTCGCCCGCAGCTGCGCATCATCAATGGGGATGATGCTGGGCAATAGCCAGGGGATGACTCGTCTCTTTAAAAAGCTTCTGTTCGTATCCCCCGCTTCCGCAACTCGCGCTCCAGCTGCCGGGTATTCCGGTACCAGACGGCCTGCATGCCCATCTTCCGCGCGGCAATGACGTTCTCCTGGGCATCATCCACAAAGAGGCTTTCTGCGGGCCGCACCTTCAATTTCCTGAGGATGGCCTGGTAGGGCTTTTTGGCCGGCTTGAGGCTCCCCACATGGAAAGAGAACACCATCGCATGGAAATATCCCCTGACGCCCGCCCTGGCTACCGCCCCCTCTTCCCAGGAGCTGGTGTTCGAGAGCAGGCCGATGCGGTATCCTCTGTGCAGCCTGCGGAGCAGCGGAGGGATGCCGGGGTTCGGCTTTGCAGTGCTTACTGAGCGCTTCAGCATGCTGACCACATAAGCGATGTTCGCCCGCTGCACCGGGATGCGGAACGCCCGGAGGAGGGCTTTTGCCTCCCTTTCCCTGCTCGGCCACCTTCTCCGCTGGATCGCGCGCTCATACCTCTTGACAAATCCCTGACAGTAGGGGACATGGAAATGCGTGTGCACGCTTCCGGAGAGGCTCACCCCCTTTTCCAGCACCGTGCTCCACAGGTCGAAAATGATTGCCTTGATCATCCGTATTCCTCCAGCCGCTCATGGACCGCCCCTCCCTTTGCCAGGGAGCTTTTCATCAGGCAAAATGTGCGGACGGCAAACTCATGACGTTCCATGGGCATCGCCTCCACTGCCGTGGCAAACGCCTGCTTGTCTTCCATGGATTTGACCCGCGCAATCGTGATGTGCGGTGAGAACGCCTCTTTTTCCACCGGAATCCCGATACCCTGCAATGCCGCATCAACCGATTTCTGGAGCTGCCGCACCCCCTCACCCACTATTCCTGCATACACTACCTGGATGAAGGATGCGCTGGGAAACACCCCAAGACTCCCGGTCGCCAGGGAAAACGGGGTTACCTTGACCTGCCGCAACGCCTTCCTGATACCTGCAACCTCCTGCTCCGAGACTTCCCCCAGGAACCGAAGAGTCAGGTGGAACGACCTGGGGAGGATCAGGCCTGCCCTCGGCAAGGCTTTCTGCAGCCTGCGGAATACATCACTGAGACCCTCTGGAACCTGGATCGCAATAAAAATGCGCATGGGCGCTTTCCAGCGCCCTGCATTTAAAAACATTGTGACGAAATAAGAATCTTCTCTATTCGTCCTGTTTCTGCTCTTCTTCGCCTTCGCCGAAGTCTTCGCTGTCTGAGGGCTCCTCTTCTGTGGACTGGTCTTCTTCCTCGTCCTGCTGCTCCTTCTCCGCCTGCTTTGGCGCAGAGCCGCCTCTCACCACTTCAGCAAAGCCGACGCGCTTCAGCACCCTGGTCACGCGGATATGCACATGCTCTCCGGTACTGGTGCCGGGGACAAAAAGCACAAAGCCGTCTTTCTTCGCAATGCCGTCTCCCTTCTCGCCCATTGCCTCAATCTCAACGTCTAACTCGTCGCCCTCTTTCACTGGGACTTCCATTCTTCCGAACCTTTCCATAGTACTTCTCACCCATCCTATTTTATGATATAGAAAGGGAAAAAGGACAGGGATTTATAAACCTTCAGGTTTTGTCACCCCTGTCCTGCATTGCTCAGATATCCTCAACCCCGGCCTGGGTGATGTTGAACACGCATTCCCCATCAGGCAGGTTTGGGCTGTCTACCAGCTTTGCCACCCGGGTACCTTTCTTCCCCCTGCGGAAGTAGAGGCGGAAGGTGGAGTTATGGCCCACGATATGGCCTCCTACACCCTCTGTCGGGTCGCCGAAGAACATGTCCGGCTTTGCCATCACCTGGTTGGTGACGTATACCGCGACATTATATATGTCGGCGATCTTGGCAAGGGTATGCATGTGCCTGTTGAGCTTCTGCTGGCGATCCGCCAAGGTCCCTCTGCCCACAAACTCTGCGCGGAAATGGGCGGTGAGCGAATCCACCACGACCAGCTTGACATTCAGCCCCTGGGTGATCAGATCCTCCACCTTTTCCGCCAGCAGCATCTGGTGGTCTGAATTATATGCGCGGGCAACCTTGATGTTCTCGAGCGCTTTCATGGGATCCATGCCGAATCTCTGGGCGATCTGGCTGATGCGCTCCGGCCGGAAGGTGTTTTCCGTGTCAATATAGATTACCGAACCTTCTGCGCCGCCCTGATCCGCAGGCAGCTGCGCCATCACCGCAAGCTGATGGGCGATCTGCGTCTTTGCAGAGCCGTACGCCCCGTACGCCTCGGTGATTGCGCCGCTTTCCAGGCCGCCGCCCAGGAGCTCGTTCATGGCCCGCACGCCGAAACTGAGTTTCACCACTCTTTGCCTGCGCCTGAGCAGATCCTCTCCGGACTCAAATCCCATCGCCATGGCATCTCTCGCTGCCTTGATCATCTTGCGGGCAGTCAGCTCGGTGAGACCTGCCGCATCGATCAGCTCGCCCGGGGTGGCGACCGCAATCGAGATAATCGTGGCATAGCCGGATTCCCGCAGCTTTTCTGCGGTCGCTGCGCCAACGCCCGGGAGATCGACCATGAGCACCTCTTTCTTTGCCGGGCTTTCCATCTGTTCTTCCTTCTCTTCCATACTTTCCTGTTTTTTCATCGGTATCACCTGTTTTTGTGCTGTGCCGGCCTAGAGGATATCGTTCTGCCCCTTGAGGACCAGATATTCAAAGGCCTTATTTAAAACCAACGATGCCTTGGGCAGATCGTTGACCCGAAGCGTTGCGGTGTGCTGCCACTTGCCGCTCTTGTCGGTGTATGCCCGCTGCAGGCTGACGGTATTGAACTCCGTCTCCTGTCCGTCTTTTGCCATCCCATTATTCCGCCATACGGTCGCACTGATGGCTCCTGTGCTGAACCGCATCTCTGGCGCGTTTACTTTTTCCATGTTCTTTCCCTCATTTGCTTTCGCGTTTTGTTTCATCTTCCCTTCTGGTGGAGCGCTGTTCGCCTCCCAGGAAGTGAGGTTACCTTTTATTATGGACACGCTGCCTTATATACGCTGGGCGGGGGGATGTCCAGTGTCCAGTGGTTTATTTCAATATTGAAAATATATTATACTAATAAACTATTACTTTTCAGTGGTTAAATTAGAAAGGCTTATATAGAGCTACCCCTCACACCCTTGCTATGGGGCATACTCATCCGTACTTCCATGCACAGGCTGCGGTAGGGGACGCTATCCGGCGTTATCAGGATACTGCATTTGATCCCCGGCAGGGGGATGTCCACCGCTTCCTCAGGGACACTTTACGCGCCCAGTTCGGCATTACCCAGCGGGAAAACAATCAGCTTCTGCAGGAGAGTGTTGGTGGGGTGTTGCGCTATCCCATCCCTTCGAGCATCGCACCCGATTCGATTGATCGG
>C687J35174_10009915_pt1 | contig 11894 bp, 10 predicted proteins | sample RifCSPhighO2_01_FD_35174 | JGI IMG/M metagenome (IMG submission 35174) | reverse complement strand
AAAACCTAGAACCTCAAAGCTAACTTATATGGTTCCATTCAACAATTACACGACGAAGGCAAAAGAATCCGTGCATCGTGCGCACCAGCTTGCGGTGGAGCGCGGCCACAACCAGGTCTCCACCCTGCACCTCTTGGCAGCGCTTCTCACGCAGGAGGAGTCCATGGTTCTTCCCATGCTTGAACAAGTTGAAGTTGATGTTGTGCACATGACGGACTCCGTACTTGAACTCATTGAAGGCAGTGGAGGAGGCAATACCGTTTCTCCTTCGTTCCAGCTGTATCTTACGCCGGAACTCGTGAAAGTTTTCGAGTCCGTTCCTAGAATAGCAGCAAGCTTTAACGACCAGTTCGTTTCGCCGGAGCACCTTCTTTTGGGAGTTGCAGAAAATCCAGGACCGGCGGCCGATGTTCTTGCGAGGTTCCGAGTAGATCGCGCTGCCGTTGCTCGCGTGCTCACGGACATTAAGGAAGGAAAAATTCGCGACATTGACGAGCCGAAAAAACCTCGCGCTCTCACGCGGTTTGCGCGCTCGCTCACAGACCGCGCGCGCGAAAATAAATTGGACCCCGTAATTGGTCGCGAAATGGAAATTACGCGCGTTATTCAGATACTTTCCCGTCGCACCAAGAATAATCCGATTTTGATAGGGGAGGCCGGTGTCGGGAAAACTGCTGTCGCCGAGGGCCTGGCGCAGAAACTCGCCTCGGGAGATGTACCGGAATCTTTGCGCAACAAGGAACTCGTACAGCTTGACTTGGGGCTTCTCATCGCGGGCACAAAATATAGGGGAGAATTTGAGGAACGTCTAAAGGCTGTTATGCGCGAGGTGGAACGCTCGGAGGGGAAAATCATTTTGTTTATTGACGAAATGCACACGCTTGTGGGAGCCGGTGCCGCCGAGGGATCAATGGACGCTTCCAACATGCTGAAACCCGCTCTCGCGCGCGGCGACATCCGCGTCATCGGCGCGACGACACTCAAAGAATTCCAGAGGCACATTGAACACGACCCCGCGCTTACACGCAGGTTCCAGCCTGTCTATGTGAACGAGCCGTCTCAAGATGACGCGGTCGCGATTTTGCGCGGCCTCAAAGAGCGATACGAACTGTTCCACGGCGTGCGTATCACGGATGATGCTATCGTTGCTGCCGTTCAGCTCTCTATCCGCTACATTACCGAGCGCTTTCTCCCTGACAAAGCAATTGATTTGATAGATGAAGCTTCGTCGGCCCTGCGTCTTTCTCTTGAGAATAAGCCGCCCGCGCTTGAGGAAGCACAGCGTAAAATCATGCGCCTGGAAATTGAACGGGAAGCGTTGAAAAAGGAATCGGAAGAAAGCGAAGGCAAGGCACGCACGCGCGTGAAGACGATAGAAAAAGAAGTCGCAGACCTGAAAGACAGCACACGCGAGCTTGAGCTCAAGTGGAAAAATGAGCGCGAGACCATCGCAGAGATCAAGCGTGCAAAAGGCGACCTTGAAAAGGCGCGAATAGAAGCGGATTCGGCAGAAGCAACTGCAGATCTCACCAAAACAGCCGAGATCCGCTACGGCAGGATTCCTCTCTTGGAAAGGGAGATTGAAGCCGCGACGAAGCGCTTGAAGAAACTCCAAGCGACTCGCCGAGTTCTCAAAGAAGAAATCACAGAAGAAGATATTGCCGGCGTCGTGTCCCGCTGGACTGGGGTTCCGATAACACGCATGCTTGAAGAAGAGGCAGAGAAGCTCTCCCGCATGGAAGAGGAGCTGAAGAAACGCATCGTCGGCCAGGAAGAGGCGCTCCAAAAGGTGTCGGATGCAATTAAACGCAGTCGCGCAGGCATTTCTGATCCCAACCGTCCAGTCGGGAGCTTCTTGTTTCTGGGGCCGACCGGTGTGGGCAAAACTGAGCTCACGCGGGCGCTTGCGGACTTCTTGTTCAATAGCGACAAAGCGCTTCTGCGCGTTGATATGTCGGAGTACATGGAAAAACACTCCGTCTCAAAAATGATAGGTTCGCCTCCAGGGTACGTTGGTCACGATGAAGGAGGCGGGCTAACGGAACTTGTGCGGCATCGCCCCTACTCGGTGGTTCTTTTTGACGAGATTGAAAAAGCGCATCCGGAAGTATTCAATATTTTGCTGCAGGTTCTAGACAATGGAAGATTGACGGACGCCAAGGGACGCATTGTGAACTTCAAAAATACTGTCATCATCATGACTTCCAACATCGGCTCCGAGCACATAGACAAAATGTCAAGCTTGGGCTTCGGAAGTGAATCGCACGGAAGCGAGGGCGACAGGTATGAGAAGGTCAAAGATAAAGTGATGGGCTCGCTCAAGGAGTTCTTCCGCCCAGAGTTTCTCAATCGTTTAGACGACGTAGTTCTGTTCAATATTCTTTCTCCGGACGCGGTGAAAGATATCGTGCGCATGCAGATAGATATAATCGCGAGGCGGCTAGCAGAAAAACAAATAACACTCACGTTCTCGGACACTGTGCTCGTGCACCTGGCGAAAGAAGGTTACAGCTCGCAGTACGGGGCGCGGCCTCTGAAGCGTTTGATACAGACGAAGATATTGACTCCTGTCGCCAACATGATGGTTTCCAGAAACGTTATGGAGGGCGGTTCTGTGCATGTTGACGTTTCCGCCAAAGGCGGATCCGCCTCCGGCGGAAAGAATGAGGCGGAATTCGTCTTTGATGTGCGCAAGGGGGCCCCGCGCAAGCGCGGGGCGCGCACTCGCGCAAAAGCAACTGTTGGTGCCTGAAGAGCTCGCTCGCTCCGTTTTTTGTTTTTGGTATACTGGGAAAGTTGCGCCGGTGGCGGAGCAGTCAATCGCACCACGCTGTAGACGTGGCGCCTTCGGGCTACGGGGGTGCAAATCCCTCCCGGCGCACAAAACAAAGGAGCGGAATGCGGAGCATTTCGCAACTGTTGTTTTGTAGCGCTGGGAGGGATTTGCAAGACGGAGTCCGCCTTGGGCGGGCGAGTCGGGGTCGCGCAAATTTTCAGTAGAAAATTATGCGTGACCAAATCCCTCCCGGCGCACAATGGGTTTATGTGGAAATTAAACTTTATAACGGCTAGCGAGGATTCGAAAAAAGTCTGTGCTCGTGGCAAGTCTTCTTCTTGTTTTCCTATTTGCCTAAGTATGTTTTTGTGCCGATTTAACATACAATGAGAAGATGACAGAAGGATTTTTTCCGTGGCGCCTGGCAGAAAAGAGGCGCGATGAAATGCGGAAGCTCAAAAAAAGCAACGAGGTACTGGCAGAGCAGGCAATCACAGACCGCCTCACGGGGCTTCTAAATAGGCGCGGATTTCTTCCGTTTGTCGAAGATGCCGTTAGGCGATCGGAGCGTCAGGCTAGACCAATGGCCATTATCTTTCTAGATGTAGATAATTTTAAATTATTCAATGACACGTACGGACATGCGGTTGGCGACAAAGTTCTCGAAGAGATGGGCAATCTGTTGAAAAAACACGTTCGCGGAGAAGACAAAGTGGGACGTTTGGGCGGTGAGGAGTTTTGCGTCTTACTCGAAGAGGCTGATCAAAGAGGCGCATTCATGTGGACGGAAGCACTTCGGGAAACTATTAGTTCCCTCAAAATCAGAACCGGAAATGAAGCCCTTTCAGTTACTGTTAGTTTAGGTATCGCGTCGAGAGCACCAAATGATGATTTCAATGCAACTACGCTGATACATCAGGCGGATCTCGCCATGAACCAAGCGAAAGCGGCAGGTAGGAATCGTACTGTTCTTTGGACAAAATCTCCCGATGAGTCACAGGCAGGTCATCAGTTTAAATTAGACCTTGGTGTGTAGTTCTCCTTCCTTCATGCCAACACTCCCTCTACCTTAATCAATCCACAAACTTATACGCCGAGTTGATGTTTTGCAGGCGGCTCATGTCGGGCTCGTACGTGCGCGCGTCAGGACTCACGCCGAGCTTGAACGTATTGTTCAATATCGCAATGATACCGAAAACACCTACCATAACGAGCATGCCGATAAGCCCCCAGAGCATATGCAGTTTGCCTTCGGTATTTTCTCCGCCTTCGCCAAGATTGAATATAAACACGACTAAGCCCCACAGAAAAAGGAGGAATCCGGCGGTGAATATAAGAAGGATAGTCGGGTCTATTATGAGAGTTACGAAGCGGTCAATCAGTGTAGTTGCGGAACCCATAAACATGCCTATAACAGAGGCCACCCTGCNACGAACGTTATTATTGNCTCCAAAATTAGCGCTTGAACGAAAACTGTCTAGAGTGGGATATTAATGCCACCNTGTAATTGTATTGAGCCAGAACTGCCGCCAGCACCACCGCCAACGCCGTATGCCCCCTGTTGCTGAAATGTAGAAACCGGTATGGCTGTCTGATTGCCGCCAACACCGAATGTGTTCTGTAGGAGACGGATAATTCCCCAGATAGATACCATCACGAACAGTGCGATTATGCCCCACACCATGAGCTTGATGCCTTGCTTTGCCGCATCCTCTCCGCCTATGTTGGCAAGGTATGAGATCAAGCCCCAGAAGAACACCACTATCGCTATGGTAATGAAAAGAAAGATAACACCGTTCAAAATATTCAGCACCCTATTCAGTGTGCTTTCAACGGTCACTTGCGCCACCGCTACAAACGGTAAAAAGAGAGCCGAAAGAGCGAGGACAGAGAAACCAATAGTTCGTGCACGCATAAAATATTGTTTAATCACCTTTCTATATTAAGTACCATCATGGTATATGATGGTTGGAAAAGTACAACGGCGGATAGAAGATACTGTGGATAACGCTTATATACCGGCATACTATAAGAACTTTTAACGCTTTTCTGGCTCGTCTTCTTTCTTTCCGCCACTGTACGCATATATGATAAGGCCAATGACCAGCACGAAAACGATGGTGCCGATGATATACAACATGTTTCCTGGATGGCTCTGAAAGTACTGCACGATTCCCAACAAAACGATGAGAATGAGTAGTATTGACAGCGCCGCCTCCACAAGTCTTAACGATTCCATGCGATGCGGGGTGCCGTATCGCGTGAAATAAACAATGACGGCAGCACCATAAAGTATCATGGCCAAGGTCAAAAAGAGACCGACAAATACATTGAGAAGCCCAAAAAACTGGACAAGGGTCATCGCAAAAGCAGTACCAGGGACGAGCGCTACGACCGGGACAAGTGCCTGCAGGCACATAATTTTCCGTGTCATAAGATTTTTGNGGTGGGGGTGATTGCAAGCGTAAGCATATAGTAAAAACGNAATGGCCAAAGTATTTTAAGTTCTTTGTTGCCCCGGAGCCAGTTGTTGCTGCTGGCTTGGTGCGCCCTGATTGGTAAAGAGCGTTCTTCCCAACAGCCGCAAAATTCCCGGTATNCTCAGCATCACAAAGAGTATTATAATCCCCCAGAAGAAAAAGGCTTTCCTCTTCTCCACGCCGCTTTCGCTGCTGAATTGGAGGATATTAGTCGACAGGCCATAGAAATATGNCGCGAACGCAAGGGTGACAATAACTATTGACCCGATACTCATTATGGATACGAGCTTATTTACAAGCTCGCTATATGTGCTAACAGCGCTGGCGGCAAGAGTAATGGCTGGCAGCGCCAGAACACACACCAAACCTAGCAATCTTACACGGTTCATCCCGTTAGAAGTAGGAAGCTCGCGCTTCCGACTCGAGAGTTATTGTTTGTAAGCCTGCGACCAATGTAAAACATATATAAACTGTACCACAGTCTGAACTTCCGCGACTTCTAACGGGATTCATTTTTATGGNCCTAACAGCTGTGANACTGTTTCCGCAATCAATGTCGCAAGCACCCACGCTCCCATGATAAGCAAGGCGCCAATAACTACCCACATGAAATTTTTTCGCGCCTCATCAAGCTTGCCGGGGTTCCCCTGTGCGGAGATAAACTTAAATCCGGCAATGACGAAAAAGAGGACGATGATGGGGAGGGCTATCATTACCACGACCTTGAGCGCGCCAGCGATGAATAAAGGGATGCTTGAAAACTCCGCTTTAAGAGGGTCGCACAGAAATCCTTTTGTACAAGGTTCGGCTTGTGCGATAAGAGGCGCGAACCCGTATGCCAGTACGAGCACGGCGCTTCCCGCGCGCGCGAGGACATATTTTATGCGGTGGTACAGATTCATATTCCCAAGATGCCGCCAAGCTCGCTGTTTGCGCGTTGGACTGCGTCCGACAAACTGAAAGAACCACCGGTAACATTTTCAATCATAGAACGAAATATGGCGGATGTCTTGACTGGGTCGGGGTCAAACCACGAACGCGATATCAGCACTTCTCGCCTATACATGTTGAGAGCGCCGACAGATGGCAAGGCAAGCACGTCGCGCAACGCGCTTGGAATGCCGAGGGCNGTAGAGAGATTTTTTCCCATTCCCGCATCCTCAGAAGAAGCAAATGCAAGCGCGACTGCAAGAGCACCCGGTTGATTCTTGCTTGTGCGCGAGATTGAAATGCCGTACACATGCGCCGTACCAACCACGCGCGCGCCGTTTTCAATCTGCGGCAATGCCGCCACGGCGAAATTGAGGTTCGGGTTCATACGTGCGATAATCGGCCCCTCGCTCGCAAACCCGAGGTACAGAGCCACATCGCCGGCAGCAAACGTTTTTTGCGATTGTTGCAGGGATCTGTTCCATGAGTAATGAGATTTGGAAGGATTCGCGAATTCTGTGTAAAAACGCAAAGCGCTTTCNGCTGTTTGCCCGGAACCGGTCCCCCCAGATAAGAGTTCTGGAACCAGGCGCCCGGAATTATCTTTCGTGACTATTCNGCCGCCCGCTTGAAGGATAAGCACGCCGAGAATCTCTTTTGCATTCGTTACGTTCGCATACTCTCCGAGCGCTATCGCGCTTTTCACGATTGCGCCAGAGTCATCACGCTTTTGCAGTTTCTCCCCCATGCTTTGAACCTCAGCCCATGTAGCTGGCGGCTTTGCGTATCCATGCGCGCTTAACGTGTCTTTGTTCCAGTAGAGGACGAGAGGGTCTGCGACGATCGGAACCCCAAGTGTTCCACGCGTGTCGGAAAATATGTTAGCGCCGTCAATAAATAGAGTATTAAATTGCGCTGGTGGCAGTGAGGCGGGTGGTATCGGGATTATTCGCCCTGCATTGTGAAGCAGATAATCCTGGCGCAAGATAAACAAGTCNGGACCGGACCCATCGGCGAGCGCGTTCACGAGTTCGGATTCGTATGTAGCCGNGTCTTTCCAAACATACTTGACCTGGTTAAAGTCTTGGTTTAGGTCGGCAGACTGTTGCAGAACGGCATCCACCGCCCTTGGATCAAGGTTGCCCCATATGACGACCGGACCGATGCTNGTAGTACTGTTGCCGGTACTCACGAAAGCAAAGATTAGCACGCCGGCAATACCAAGAACGCCAAAAATAATTAGCAGGGCAATTTGGAAAATGGATAGTTTTGACATGCTAGATTTTATTTCCTACGAAAGATAAGACCAAAGTGATGCGAGCCTGCGGTGAACTCGCGCATGAGCTCAAAACCATTTGATATCGCGAGCGATTTTGCGTTTTCTTTTGTCACCACATCAATCTCCTGAGGGCCCATTCCGCGAAAAGAATCGCTCCAGTCTATTATAACAAGCTTGCCGGCCTGCTTCAGTATACGCCAAGCCTCCCTCATAACAGCGTCTTTATTGTTAATTTGGAACAAAAGGTTAGAAACAAGCACCATATCCAGAACCCCATCCGCTATCTTTGAGGCGCCAGCATACTCCAGGTCGCCCCATAGCACCTCCACGTTCTTGAACCCGCGCTTGTGCGCCTCGTTTTTTGTTCTTCGTAGAAGGTCGCGCTGTACGTCTATCGCGTACACGTGTCCGCTATTTGCAAGTGATTCCGCAATCGCAAGTACATGCGCCCCGCTTCCAGAACCGAAATCGGCAATCTTCATTCCGGGAGTTACGCCGAGTGCCGTTACATTATGCGCGGGGCGCGCGAAATGGACACGCACGCCATGAGCGGCCATAGGTCTTGCCGTTTTCATTCCATTCATTATATAGCAATTAGAAAGCTTTTTTGCGCCTGACGTNCGNTTATTGTGGAAACGCAAACAATGAAGACTTCTCTCACAATCATTCCGCAGTCTCTTCATCAGCTGGAAACACAACAAAAGAAGCAACCTTGTCATTCTCACGAAGTTTCATAACTCGGACTCCCTGCGTTGCGCGGCTCAATGTCGGGATTTCATCAAGCCCAGTGCGTATCGCCGTGCCTTTCTGTGAAATTGCCACGAGCTCGCCTGCTTGCGCTGAGCCCGCCGAAGCGCCTCCGATTACGGCCGCGCCGACCAACTGCTTTGTCTTTGCGGTTATAGATATTGTCTTTATGCCTGAACCTCCACGGCCCTGTGTTTTATATTCTGAAAGTTTTGTTTTCTTTCCATAGCCGGTAGAAGAAAGAACTAAAAGCTCCGATTCCTTTCCGGCAGATGGGACAATATCCGCTCCGACGACAAAATCTCCCGAACCGAGCTTCATTCCGCGGACACCGCCTGCCTGCCGTCCCATTTCGCGCACGTCGGATTCTGCGAATCGAATGGACTGTCCCTTTGCAGTCGTCAATATTACATCATCGCCCTTTCGCGCAAATCGCGCGCAAATGAGCGCATCGCCTGCCTGCGCCGGAGCTCCGCGCGCGGCAGGCAGNCCTTTATCCAAGGTTATAGAGATGAGACCGCTTCGGCGCACATCGCGGAATTTGTCGGCGGCGACTTTCTTAATCGTACCGTTCTTTGTCGCGAGCACGAGGGCAAGACCCTCGCTCGCTTTGATTTTTTTCGGCATCGCCAAAACGGAGGTAACCGTTTCGCCCTGCTCAAGCGATAGGAAGTTCATGATTGATTTTCCTTTCGTCGCGCGTTTGCCCTCCGGAAGGTCGTACATTTTGAGCTGGTATGCCTTTCCCCTGTCGGAGAAGAATAAAATGTCGTTGTGCGCGCTCGCCGTGAGGAACTGCGTGACGAAATCTTCTTCTTTCGTATCCAAATCCATGACGCCGATGCCGCCGCGCTTCTGCCGGCGGTACTCGTTCGGATTCGTGCGCTTGATGTAGCCGCCCGCGGTCAGCACGAGCACGCTGTCTTCGTCCGCGACCAAGTCTTCGGCGGAGAGGATAGTTGCTGCGCGCTTCACGATTTTCGTCCGCCGCGCGTCGCCATATTTCTCAATGACCTCGCGTATTTCCTTCGTGATGGCCTCCATCAGTTTTTTCGTGCTCTTAAGGAGCGCAAGCAGGCGCTCAATGAGCGCCTGCACCTCTTTCAGTTCATCTTCTATTTTCTTGCGCTCAAGCCCCGCGAGCTTCTGCAGGCGCATTTCAAGAATCGCATTTGCCTGAAGCTCGGAGAATTTGAATGTCTTCATCAAAGCAAGGCGCGCCGCATCAACGTCCGCGCTTTTCTTGATGAGCTTGATAATTTCGTCTATGTGGTCAAGCGCTTTTGAGAGGCCGAGCAAGATGTGTTCGCGCGCCTGCGCCTGTCTCAAGTCAAATTTCGCCCTGCGGGTCACCACCTCTTTGCGGTGCGCGACAAAGTACTCAATGAGCGCCTTCAGAGAAAGGGTCTGCGGCACGCCGTCCACAAGTGCCACGACATTGTAATGGAACGTTTCCTCAAGCTGTGTGTGCTTATACAAATAGTTGAGAACGGTCTGTGGATGAGCGTTCCCTTTGAGCTCGATAACCACCCGGATATCCTTGGTGGACTCGTCGCGGATGTCGCGTATGCCTTCAATTTTCTTTTCGTGCACGAGGTCGGCGATTTTTGTCAGAAGGTCGGATTTGTTAACACGGAAGGGAATTGACGTCACGACAATTTGGTAGTCGCNCTTTTTTCCTTCNGAAATCTCCGCGTTTCCGCGCACGACGACTCCGCCGCGCCCTGTTGCGTATGCGTGCGCGATCTCTCTTTCATTGAAAGCGATGCATCCCGTTGGGAAATCAGGGCCCTGCACGAATTTGAGCAGGTCGTCTGTCGTCGCACCCGGATTTTCTATCAAATGAATTGCCGCTTCGCATACCTCGCGAATGTTGTGCGGAGGAATGTTAGTCGCCATGCCGACAGCAATGCCCAGAGTGCCGTTTACGAGAAGATTCGGAAAAGCCGCCGGCAATACCGAGGGCTCTTTCTTAGTGTTGTCGTAGTTCGGGAGAAAATCCACCGTGTCTCTTTCTATATCGTTCATCATTAATGACGCAAGACGCGACATCTTCGCTTCGGTGTAGCGGTAGGCGGCAGCCGAGTCGCCGTCAATGCTGCCGAAGTTGCCCTGGCCAATAATAAGAGGGTAGCGCATCGTAAAATCCTGCGCCATTTTCACCATTGAATCGTACACTGCCACATCGCCATGCGGATGGTATTTTCCTATCACGTCCCCGACAACGGTTGCCGATTTTCGCGTCTTTGCATTTGCTGAAAGTCCAGCCTCCTGCATCGCAAATAAAATCCGCCGGTGCACCGGTTTCAATCCGTCGCGCACATCGGGGAGCGCGCGGGCAGTGATGACGGACATCGCGTAGTCTAGATACGATTCGCGCATTTCCGTCGTGATGTTTCTTGAGATTATGCCAGCCCCCGCTCTAGCGGGGATTTCTCCGCCGGAGGCGGACCCGCCTTTGGCGGGTTGCTTTCCATCATTTCCACGGGCCATATATGTGCAATTCTATCATAAATAACCAGTAATCTCTAGTCTTTCTAGCGATATCTCAATCCAAAAATGCACCGACTTTAATATATTGTCTGCGCCGGAGCAGCGGCGTCCTGTTGCAAGGCGGCGCTGTTTTGCATTGATTGCAGGCTATCCTTTACCCCGCCAAAGCTGTTTTGTATTTGCATTTTTGCCTCCGTTATCTGCGGAGTATTGAAAGCGTCTTTTCCTGGCATTTCTATCGGCTCAACTTGTATACCGTTTACGCGGATTTTGTTGAAGAAAAATATTACCCAAGCGATAAATAGAATTGCAACTACCAGCATTGCAATACCGCGCGCAATAGATCTGCGCTCATGTCGCGGACGGGCTCTCAGGTTGCCAATTGTTTTTAGGAGAACCATATCAGTTAAGCACGGAGCACGAAATCCGAAGCACGAAATGAATTCACCTTTAGTATTTTGGATTTAGTGCCTTGCATATTTTTTCGAATTTCGGTATTCGAATTTCGGATTTTCTTGTCCTATGCGGACAAGACCACCACTTCATTTTCCTTTTCAACCACGTCGCGAGGCTTCACTGTAAATTTCTCAACCGGCTTGAGTTTTTCATCGCCCGATTCTTTCAGGAATTGTTTGAGAGTTTTTTCATCATAAAGAATCGGAATGATTATTTTTGCTTCAAGTTTGACCGAAAGCTTCGCGGCTTCAGCCGGCGAGAGCACGCCGTTTCCTCCGATGGGGATTATAAGAATATCGGGAGAGTCCATTTCCAATACATCGGCATGAAGATTCGTGTCGCCGAGCGCGCCAAGATAGAGAACCGACAAACCGTCAAAATGCAGGAAGTACAGCGTATTTATCCTCTCGCCTCCTCCATATTTTGATTTGGTAAGGAAACCCGCAACTGTAATTTCCTTTACCTCGTATTCTCCTGGGCCGGTAATTGCAAACGGTATTTTTTCTCCGCGACCAGCTTCCTCAACCCCGTTCATGTCCGCGTGATTGAGAGGCACGAACGCGACGTCGGCGCCGAAATTCGTCGGCTTGAAATTCTTGGATTGTTTTGAAACGGGGCCCAAGACGAGAGTGGTATCTCCCGCGCTTATGCGCACGCATGCTCCTTCGTGGAAAGTGAGAATCATAGGGAGAATTATAACAGATTTTGGAAATATCCAAGGTCTCTCCTCGGC
>C687J35174_10009910_pt1 | contig 11897 bp, 24 predicted proteins | sample RifCSPhighO2_01_FD_35174 | JGI IMG/M metagenome (IMG submission 35174) | reverse complement strand
TTTTATCTTCCCATCACTTTCCTTAATCCCGGATACATGTCTGTTATGTGCTGCTGGGCTATTCTCTCATAAAATTGGTAGATTATCATCACTGCCAATAAAATTCCTGTTCCTCTTGACAATGCTCCTGTTAAGTCAGCGAATCCTGCGAGAATTCCAACAGCCAGGCCTCCCATGACTGTTAATGGCATTATGTACCTTTTTAATATTTGCTCTAAAACCCTTTCATCCCTTCTGAATCCTGGAATCTGCAGACCGGATGACATTATCTGTTTTGCCTGTGATTTTGCGTCCATTCCCGAAGTTTGAACCCAGAATATGGCAAATATGACTGCGCCAAGAGTCATAAGCATCATATAGACTAAGGCATGCAACAAGTCTGGAAATATAAATGAACCTTTTATTATGTTTCCTATTATGTCGGGAGAAAAAACCCAAGCGACCAAGCCAGATGAGGGAATGTTTCCAGCAAATGTTCCTAATATGGGATAACCCCAATTTTCCAGCAACCTCGCCCACAATTGGATATTGGCCATTAAAGCTGCGACAAGTATAACTGGTATGTTTGAAGTGTACATAAATTTCAGCGGCCATCTTATTCCATAACCCCTTACCCTTCCAAAGGACAGAGGTATTTCAACTTTCATTGCCTGAGCATAAACCGAAACCATGAAAACTAGTATTGTGAATATTATTGCTGATGCGGCAAGTATTGCTTCTGTCGGGTTGCCTTGAATCAATGANTANAATAATACAAACACTTTTCCGATGGGTGCCTGCCCTGTTCCAAATGCTATTGCTCCTGTTGTTGTCAATGGAGAAAATGCCTTCACTATTATCTCTGCCGAAACACCTGCCGCAATAAATAATGAAACTCCCGAGCCAAAACCCCATTTATTCATAACCTCATCCATTAGAAGAATTAATATCCCTCCAAGAAATAACTGAAATACCAATATCCATGGGGAAATTCCTTCAGAGGGAGACAATCCTCCCATGAATATATAAACTATAGCCTCGAATATTATAAAAAATATAACTAATATTTTCTGAAGGCCTTGGAAAAATGTTCTCCCTTCGTGCGTTGCCGTATTTATCTTGAGAATTCCAGAACCATTTAACAACTGCAACACAATTGATGCGGTTACTATTGGACCTATTCCGAGGGATATTATCGAGCCAAACTGGGCTGCAAGAATTATTGAGAGAAAATCAAACTGCTCAAGAGAGTTCTGGCCAAGACCCCACAGGGGAATAACACCCAAGACAAAGAAACTCAACAAAACAATCAATGTCCACTTGAGTTTTTTCTTGAATGACAAATGCTTTTCGGCAGGACCTTTTACTTCCGGAAGAAAATCAATTATCCTTTGAATTAGTGACATTTATTTTTCCACCTGAATTTTGTATTTTTTCAACTGCGTTTCTTGAAGCATGTTCAACTTCGATATCATATTTGTTCTTTACTTTTCCCTTGCTTAACAATTTGTTGTATCCCATCTCCTTTAAATTTATTTTTATTGTGTCCTTTTCTTTTTTTAAGATTCCTTTTTTAAGCCAGTCATATAATTTTGTTTCTATTGTCTGTATTGTTATAGGCTTTATTATTTTTTTATTGACTGAGTTAAAACCCCTTTTCCCGAAGTATGAATTCCCGTATAGCTTGAGAATAGTTGGTTTTTTCTGGTCTGCTCTTTTTCCAGAGCCCGCCATTCCCCTTCCGCCCCTGTTTCCAGCACCCCTTCTTTTCTTTTTAGAGCCGCCCCCATGTGTCTGGGATCCCCTGTATCTTGATGCTTTTTTTCTTTTTATTATCATTTTATAACATCCTTAAAATCAAGTCATTTATCTTTTCTTTCCTGTAACCAAGAACGCCCCCCATGCTGAATGGAACTTTTATCCCTTTTCTTTCAAATCCTTTTAATGGCGGCTTTAACCTGAAATATAATTTCAAACCTGGAACATCCTTTAAATTTTTTCTGAAATTAAAAAATTCCTTTGCAAACTCTTCAATTGAAATATGTGATTTTTCCTTCATATATTCTTCTGTCAGCGGCTTGTTTGCNATTATCCTTCCCCTTTTTGACATCAACTCCTTGAAGGTTTTTTCATTTATCTCCCCCCAAGTAATATAGTCCTTCACTTTTTTCAGCATGCCTATATTGTTTGGAGAATTATCTATTACAATGCAATGATTCTTGTTGTAGAGCCTAAGCATGTTCATTGTGTCCTTTATGTCCTTCCTCACACCGAATGATCCTCTTATTCTTATTACCGCTATTTTCCTCATTTTATCCTGCCCTCTATAATGCCATATTTCTTCATATATTCCTCATCTATATGGATATTTGATAGCCTTTTAAGAGCATTAAAGCAGGCCTTGATTAAATTTAGTTTTGTCTTGCTATTTTTTGATTTTGAATAAATGTCTTTTATTCCAGCCAGCCTTAGTATTTTCTTGCATTCTTCCTCTATGCACAATCCCGTTCCTTTTGGAGCTGGAATCAGCTTTATTTCTGCTGCGCCGCATTTTCCNGTAACCTCAAATGGTATAGAATAATTGTTCTTCCCTCCAGACTCCCATGAGCCGCAGCCGCGCCTTATCCTTATCAAGTTTAATTTTGCCTTTCTCAAAGATTTTTCTTTTGCAGGCATTGTTTCATTTGAAGAACCCATTCCAATACCGACATATCCATTTTTGTTTCCAATAGCAACCAATGTGGAGAATTTAATTTTATTCCCCTCTTTTGTTTTTTTCTGGGTTTGCTTCCAGATTGATCTCTTTCCCCCTCCGAACTTTCCCTTCGACTGGCCAACTGATATCAAGTCTGTTTCCAAATCACTCATCAAGGCATCAACTATCTGCGGTTCAAGTATTTTATATCCATTGTTGAACACTTCCTCAATGTCGTTTATCTCCCCTGATTTGATTTTTCTTCCTAACTCTGTTTTTGGATTCCATTTCTCTCTGTCAAAGCCTTTTTCCCTTATTATTCCGAGGGGAATTTCTTCAACTACTTTTTTTGCTTCTTCAACCATTTTCTATCTTCTTCTTTATTTCCATAAATTTTTTTTCCATATCTTTGTTTATATGATTCCCTTTTATCCTTTCTTCTCCAGGAAATATCTCGGGGTTATGCGGAACATTTAATCCTGCATCTATGCACCCTTTCAAAGCGGAGTAAATCCTTGATTTTGCCACTGATTTATGCAATCCAACATCCAAAATTGCAGCGTTAATGTTATTTTTCATGGCTTTCTTTCCGAACAAGAAACCAGACAAATAAGAAGAAGGAATATTCTTTAAATCATAATTCCAGCCAAACTTTTTCAATTCCTTACTTGTTGAGGAAATGATTACCTTATCCTGAGAATTCTCGCTCTTTATTATTTGAATCAATATGTACCTCAATGATTTTCTTATCAGCAATCTTGGCAGGTTTGATTTTAGAAGATTCATTCTTAGTTTATAATCTGTCTTTTTGTTTTTTTTCCTCTTCAACTTTATAGTGTATTTCCTATTTCTTGCCATCTTTAATTATTAATCCCCTTTCATTCATATATGTTTTAAGGTGCCTTTCACTCCTGAAAAACCCTCCTTTAGCCTTTAGATAAATCTCTTTGTAATTCTTGCTGCTTATCATCTCTTTTTCTTTTATTCTTTGAAGGAATCTTCTTAATACCCTTATTCTGTTAATCCAGTCTTTTTTTGAGTTTAACCTTGCATTTAGTTTTCCTTTTCTTGAACCTTTTCCTTTTCTTCTTCCCTTTCTTTTTTGCAGCAATATCTTTCTTGCCCTTGATCTTGATGAGCCTCTTTTTGGCAATACGTCTATTAATCCTTTGTTAACCAGGCCTTTAATATCCTTTTTAGTTATTGCTTCCTTTATCTCAGACAAATTATCCGGATCTAGCTTTATTCTTTTCATTCCAACATTGAACAATGATTTTGCTATCTTTTTCTGAGTTTTCAAATTCATTTTATATTCCTTTTTCCAAAACTTTTTTCTTTTCTTCCTTGAATTTTTTCTCTTTTTCTTCCTTGGTCTCTGCTTTTTTCTCCTCTTTGGGTTTTTCTTTTATTTTTCCCTCTTGTTTTTTCTCTTTTTTGGTTTTCATTCTTTCAATCAATTTTTTAACATCAATATTTATTATGCTTATCTTGAGCTCTTCCGCTCTTTTTGCAATCTCAATCTTTTTCTTCAAACCAATTGTTGATGAAATTATTATCGGATGCTTGACATTATTCATATCATTCATATTGCTTATATATGTATAATCTTTGTTTTTTATCAATTCTTTCAATCTTTTGTTATTTCCGTAACCTATCTTTGGCCTCTTGCCCTTTCCTCTTTTTTTTAGCCTTAACTTGCTATGAATGCCCTTTGGCTTTCTCCATACATCTTTTAGCTTTTTCAATAATGAATTCTGCCTTTTGAATTTTGGCTTCTTTTTCATTTTGCTTTTTTTATTATCCATATCCCATCTTGATATATTCTTCTGTCAAATCCTGTCCTTCTTGTGGTTAACTCTATTTTTGACGCGGTCTGACTTACGGCATCTATNTCCACCCCTTCCACTCTTATTATATCCCCTTCAACCTTTACCTCCACCCCTTGAGGTATTTTTGTTTTTCTTGGCTTTTTCTCCCCGAAGAAATTTTTTATCATCAGTTCATTCCCCTGGACTGAAACGTTCATGGGAAAATGGCCGGAGCAAATCTTGAGCTTGTATTCATAACCCTCATTAACTCCCTTGATAAGATTCCTTATGTGGGCTTTTAGAGTATTAAGAATTGTCTTTTCATTCTTTGTTGCTTTTTTTGCGCTTAAAACTATGAATTCATCATTTTTTTCTATCTTTATTTTTGGATGAAATATCACCCTTGAGTTTTCCCCTTTTGGCCCTTTTGCATTTATCAGGTGAGCATCTCTTATTAACTCCACTCCTTCTGGTATTTTCAGTTTTTCTATAATCTCTGATTTCATCTAATATACGTAAGATATTAATCTTCCTCCAAATCCTTTTTCTTTTGCTTCATAATGGGTTACCAGTCCCTTGTTGGTTGATATGATTATGATGCCAAAATCCTTTGCGGGCAGATATCTTTTTTCATATTTCTCTATCTCATTATTTTTTATTGAAAATCTCGGCTTTATTGAACCGCACATGTTCACCCTTCCTAAAAGATTTATTTTTATGTAATTCTCCCTTCCCTGATATTCCTTAAAATCTCCTATATATTTATAATCCTTCATTATCTGGAAAATCTTTTTTATAATGGATGAACCTGGTTTTATTATACAGTCTGATTTTCTTGCCTTTTCACAATTTAGTATGTGAGATAATGCATTGCTTAATGTATCATTCATAGCCATTTTACATATATTTCCTGAACCCAATCTTTTGAGCATTCAACCTGAAACATTGCCTGCACAGGTTTAAATTATATTTGGATATATGCGCATGAGTTCTTCCGCATAACCTGCATTTTTTTGTATTCTGCCCGAATTTCCTTTCTTTTGGCGCATTATGCTTTATGAATTTTTTTAACTTGGCTGGTTTTGCCTCCAGCTGCTTGAAAACTTTTTTATAATCGCTTGTGGTCATTCTTCCTCCTTGTTGACTATTTCTATATTGAATTTGTTTTTTATGAAATTCATTGCATCCTCTTTTGTTATTAAGTGGCTTTTTCCTATCTTGCTTTTTTTTAACATTCTTCTCTTAATCCGGAATCCTGGACGCTCAAGGGTGACTGCAACTTCTAATCCTATTATCCCAATTTCCGGACGATATTCTATTCCCGGGATGTTTATGTATTCTGTTATCCCAAATGACAAGTTTCCATAATCATCAAATTTCTTTATGTGAATCCTGTTGTTTATTGCTTTCAATAATCTTCCAAGCACTTCCTCTGCTTTTTCCCCTCTCAAGGTTACTTTTGCCCCTATGACAAGTTTGGGGCGGATGTTCCATGTTGGAATCCTTTTCATTGTTTTTGTCTTTACGGGCTTTGCCCCGCTTATATCCTTTAACAGCGATGCTGCCTTGTCAAGCTTGTCCCCGGCTTCACCCACTCCTATATTTAGGGTGATTTTTTCTATCTTTATTTCATTCATCTTGTTCATTTTATACCAAGTCCATGTCGACAGCAAATATATAATCCTTTAAAGTGCTTACATTTTTATTGCCGATTTTTAATTCAACCAAATTGTTTCCTGATTTTTTCAATTTCCCGGCATCTTCAAGAGTTCCTATCTCTCCTATATGCTTTCCCTTTGTCAGGTAGATGGCTGCCCCTTTTTCAAGCTTGATGTGCTTTACAATCTTCCTGTCTTTCAAGCTAATTATAAGAGTGTCTCCAACATTGTATTCTTTTTTATCAATCAACATGTTATTCCCGTTGTTGAAGTTAATCTGCAGTCTTCCTTTTTTCAGCATAGTCTTTCCAATAATCTTTATGTGCTTGAATCCCGCTTTTTTTTCATCTATCTTTTTCAAAAATAATCTTCCTTTTTTGTTCAACAACATAAGGAAATGCTCTTTTGTCTTTGGAATTTCAACAACATCAAATATCCCCACTGGAAATTTTATGTTTGCCCTTGGCAAATTGTCTATCAATACATCCTTGTTGCTTAATATTCTTCTTGAATCCCTTGTTGTTTTTGCATATTTCAGCATATCTTTCAACATTATATTCAATGGCACTGAATTTTCCAGACTGTGGGTCCCTGGATTTTGACGGGTGACCCATTTTGTTCCCTTCCTGCTTATAGGCCAGGATCTTGGCGCATTCAATCTTTTTATGTGCTGTTTAACCATTTTTACCTATTTTTCTCCTTTTGTCAGTCAAATCCAATTCAGTAATCATCAAGTTTGATGGTTCAAGCGGATAATATGCTTTTGTTCCATCCTTCTTGCTGTTCTCAATTCCCTCAACGAAGACCTTTGCCTTTTTTATTATCACCTTTATTATTTTTCCTGTTTTCTTCCTGAATTGCCCCCTTAATATCTTGACCTTGTCATTTTTTCTCGCAACAATATTTCTTGTCTTGTATTTTTCCCTTAACTCCTTTGACAAATGAACTGAAAGGAATTTTCTTTTTATATTCAATGGAGCGTTTATCCTGTATTTCCTCTGCTTGCCAGGTTTCTTGCTTGATACCCATGATTTTGAAAATTCCTTCATTTTTTACACCACTATTGAAGCTACTTTGCTTATTCCCGGCCATCTTGAAGCAGCTTCCTTTGCAACAGGGCCCTTGAATATGGTTCCTTTTGGATTTCCCTTGTCATCTTTAAGAACTACTGCTGCATTATCCTCAAATTTGATTCTTATTCCATCTTTTCTTCTGTATTCTTTTTTCTGCCTTACTATCACCGCAAGAATTGTCTGCTTCTTTGTTCCAGGCTTTCCTTTGAGAATTGATGCATATATNAAATCACCAACTCCCGCGGAAGGATATCTTCCCTTTACTGTCTTTGCACCTTTTACCGCAAATATTTTTATTATCTTGGCTCCTGAATTATCGCAAACTGCTATTCTTGAGCCAACAGGCAATCCTTTTGTTATTCTTGCATTAAGCGCTTTCATTTTTTATTATCTCTGTTATGATAAAATTCTTTGTTTTTGATATTGGCCTAGTCTCCTGAATTTTTACCATATCCCCAATCTGGGCATTCATTTCGTTGTGAACATGTATTTTTGACAGTCTTTTTTCATATCTTTCATATTTCTTTATGAAGTGGGAGTGCTCAACGAGAACTGTTGCTGTTTTTGAGACATCTTTTTTTATTATTTTTCCTACTAGTATTCTTCCCCTTGGATTTATTTTCTTAATCTTTTTCATTTTTTACCCTTGCGTGTGATGTGATTATTCTTTTGTTTCCTTTTTTTGTTTCAATTGTCATTGTGTTTTTTGTCTGATCTATAACTTTTCCCTTCAACCCGACTAATGTTTTGTTTTTTGATTCTATTACCTCTACATTAGAACCTATCATAAGGCTCCTGAGTTTTTTCAAATTCATTTTTGGATGCTTATTGAATCTTTTGGAAAGCCGTATTTTATCAGTTCTTGCCTTACTTTTTCTATGTGGTTTCCCTGGAGCTCTATGACGTCATCCTTCACTGTTCCTCCGCATGCCAAAGATGACTTCAGTTTCTTTGATATCTCCCTTATGTTTACTTCCTTCTGGAAACCTTCAATCAATGTTGTTATTTTTCCAAATCTTCTCTTTACTGTCCTTATGCTTATGCTTTGGCTTTCTTTTGTTATTGACTCTCCTATGCCCAGTTCTTTCGGCAATCCGGTCAGTGGGTCTATTCCATTCACGTTTTTTTGTTTTCCTCCCTGTTGTTTTTGATATATGTATTGATTCTGGCAATAACCCTCTTTAAGTGCTTTATTCTTCCAGGATTCTCTATTGATGATCCTGATGACCTCTTTGCATTGATTTTCATCAAGTCCTTTTTCAGTTCCTCGAGCTTTGATTTTAATGACTGAGCATCAAGCTGCTTTAATTCTTTTTTCTTTACCATCCTTTCTTGCCTTCTTTATTATTTCTGCTTCTTCCTTTGTTTCTTCAACAATTATTTTCTTATTTTCATCTTTTAATATTATAGTATCCGGCAGCTTAACATCAGGAGTTAGAATGTTAACTTTTATTCCTATCGCGCCAGACTTAAGTTCTGCGACAACCAATGATCTTTTTATATGATTCAAGGATATATCCCCTGATTTTTTCATGTGGCCTGCGAAGAACCTCCATGTTTTTGCCCTCTTTGAAGGAAGCCCTCTTCCGGACATAACTATCTCCGCACCTGTTGCTCCTGCATCAATAATATCCTGTAGCGCAGAATATCCTATGGACTTGAATCTTTTCGGGCCAAATCTTTCTAGGGATGATAATATCCTTTCTGCAACAGATTTTGAATCCATGTTGGGGTTCTGAATTTCCGCGATCTCCACTTGCGGATTTTCCATCCTGAATTTTTCCTTTAATGTTTCGGTTATCTTCTGGATGTTAGCCCCTTTTTTGCCTACTACAAGACCCGGGCGGGAGGTGTAGATTATTATCTTTTCACCCAGAGGTGTTTTTTTTAGCTCAATCCTTGAGTAACACGCCTTTGGCAGTTCTTTCGCTATGTATTCCTGAATTGTGTACTCCCTTATATTTTTTGCAATTATTTCTTTTTCTATCATTATTTTTCCTTGATTATTATCTTTATATGAGTTCTTTTTGCTTTTTTGCCCATTTTTCTTCCATATCTTGACTGCGTTTCGCCTTTATGCGCTGAAATATGAGATATCAGAAGGTTTTTTGACATGCCCTTTTGTTCAGCATTTGCCTCTGCGCTTTTTATCAGCGACAATATTTTCTGGGAAGCTTTTATTGGATATCTTCCAGGGCCAATATTTCCTTTTCTATGCGGCACGGATCCAAGATATCTTTTGTATGGAACTGCCACTTTTTTTTCAATTACTTTTTCAAGTATTTTCTTTGCCTTTTCAACGGGCTTGTTTCTTATCAACCTGCATATCTCAACTGATTCCTTCCTTGATATTCCAATATTCATTCCATTGGCTATTGCTTCCATTTTATTTCACTGATGCTGATGCACTTGATTTTGTTGCCCCTATTCCTGGGGCTGAGTGCTCCACTTTCTTTCTTGTAAATACAAAGTATCCAAGCCTGAAACCTATAGATTCCGGCTCTATTTTAACGGGTTCAAAAGTATTTCCTTTATGCACGTAAATTGTCATGCCCACCATTTTTGGCAGGATTATCATCTCCCTGCAGTGTGTTTTTATCTGTTTTTTGTATTTTCCCTGCAAAAATAAATCTATTTTTTTCAGCAGTTTTTTCTGCTTTTCCGTGAATCCCTTTTTCAATGATCTTCTTTCCCTTGACGGAAGAATCTCTACAAACTCGTTCAGTTCCATATTCTTTAATTCTTCAATTGTTTTTCCTTTGAATTTAAATTCCTGCATTTTATTTTTTCCTTCCTGTTCTTCTTGCTCTTATCAATCCAATATTTCTTCCCGGAGGAGCATTTACTGGAGGTGTTTTCGGCTTTCCAATATGGCTTCCCCTTCCTGAACCAAATGGATGATCAACTGCATTCATTGAAACTCCAGATGTTCTTGGGTATAATTTGTTTCTTGCCTTCATCATATGGTATTTTTTTCCCGCCTTTAAAATTGGCTTTTCCTTCCTTCCTGAACCTGCGATTAATCCAATTATTGCCCTGCATTTTGGATTGAATTTCATCTGCTTTTTTGACGGCAACTGAACAAGAACAAAATCATCTGTCTTCATTATAATTCTTGCAGATGAACCAGCACTCCTGCAGAATTTTCCATTGCTGCCTGGAATTTTTTCTATGTTATATATTTCAGTCCCTTCTGGAATATCCTCAAGCCTCGATATTGAGCCAAAAGTCTGATCAGAATTATAATTTATAATGGAACCTTCTTTCACATTCATNGGGGCTGGAATATTTATTCTTGTCTTGTTTTCAAATTCAACAATCGCTATCGGTGAAGTTCTTGCAGGATCGTGAACTAGCCTTATTATCCTTCCTGTTAATTTATCCCTTGTTTTTGGATACTCCAATGAATATCTGTATCTATGAGATGGAGCTTTATATGTGGAAGTTCCTCTTCCACGCCTTTGTGTGATTATCCTTTTTCCCATTTTATATCAATCCAAGCTGAGTTGCAATATCAATCGCAGGCGTCTCCTGAGACAGCTTTACATAAGCTTTTTTCTTTCCTGAGGGAAGTATTAAAGTGTTTACTTTTGTTATTCTTATTTTGAATAATACTTCCAATGCATTTTTTATTTCTGGTTTCTTTGATTTTCTATCCACAATGAATGTTAACTTGTTTTCAGATTCCATCAGCCTGACTGCCTTTTCAGTTGATACAGGATGCTTTATTATCTGATACGGATCTTTCATCTTAAATAAATAGATTCTCCTTCTCCAATTTTTCCATTGATGCTTCTGTGTAAAGAGTTAATCTTCCTGCGTGGGTTCCAGGGGCTAGCAGTTCAGAGTTTATATTCTTTATATCAACAACATCCACTCCCGGAATATTGACTGCCGACTTCATTAAATTACATTTCTTTGATACAACTATCAACAAGCCTTTTTTCTTTTTGTATTTTCTTCCTTTTGTCTTGCCTTTTCCGGCCCTTACCTTCTTTTCCCCACATCTTTTTATTTCATCATTGAATCCCAGTATCCCAAGAACTTTTTTCACATCTTTTGTCGTTCCTAAATCCTCCATCTGATTTTCAACTATGAATGGAAATTCCACCGGCATTTTGTGGTTTCTTTTTTTTATTAATTCAATGTTGAATGTTGCTGATATTGCAGACCTTATTGCCTTTCTTTTTTCCTTCTTGTTTATTTTCTTTTTGAATATTTTTTCTGATTTTGGAGGATGAGCCTTTCTTCCCCCTGTTGTTCCTGGAGCTGTTGCCCCTACGTAACCAAATTGAGTGCCACGCCTCCACAAAACTTTTCTTGGAGTTCTTGACAATCCCTTTCCATAACTTCCCTTGTAATCTTTTCTTCTTTTTGACAGCGTGGAAGAATATCTCAATCCCGCCCTTTCCTTCGCCCCATAAGGCTGCCTTTTATTGCTCTGAATTGTCCATACATTCCTTTTTATCAGATTTGGGTGATATCCCTCATTAAACTGAACTGGCAGATTTATTTCTCTTACTTTTTTTCCTTCTAAATTCATTACTTTCATTTTTTAACAGATATTATCGATGCTTGCAATGGTTTCTTGTCCCTTATCGGCTCTGTGAGCACTATGGCTCTTTTCTGGGGGCCTGCGACTGAACCTTTTATCAGAACATAATCATTTTTTACTACCCCATAT
>C687J35174_10009908_pt1 | contig 11899 bp, 11 predicted proteins | sample RifCSPhighO2_01_FD_35174 | JGI IMG/M metagenome (IMG submission 35174) | reverse complement strand
GAAGCGATTGAAAATAAACTCATCACAAAGTCTCTCGAAAGCGCGCAGACGAAAATAGAAGGCTACAATTTCGACGCGCGAAAAAGCGTGCTTGAATACGACGATGTTTTGAATCAGCAAAGGAAATCAATTTATGCCCGCCGGCGCAAGATTCTGCTTGGCGACAAGACGGTTTTTGACACAGAACTTGCAGACATTGTTGCGGGCGACGAGGATTTACAAAAAAAAGTTGAAGAAAAAAAATCAGCTCTTGGCGAGGCGGAGTTTGTAAATGTCGTGCGCAGGCTTTTCTTGCAAGCGATTGACACTTTCTGGGTAGATCATCTCGAAATGATGGACTATCTGCGTTCAAGCGTGCGTCTGCGCGCATACGGCCAGAGAGACCCGCTGGTTGAATATAAAAAAGAAGCGTTACGACTTTTCCGAAACCTTGAAGAGGGGATTGATAATCAGATTCGGGAGGTTTTGCCGAACATTGTCGTTGGGGCATTCCAAAAAGAAGAAGCGGCATTGAAGGCGACGCAAAAGCAGATGGAGCTAATAAGTTCTGCGAGTGCGGGAGATGATTCTTCGCCCCCATCGGCCAACAAGATTTCAACAAATGCGATTGGAAGGAATGATCCGTGTCCGTGTGGAAGTGGTAAAAAGTATAAAAAGTGTCATGGAAATAATTAGCAGGAGAACTTTAGAGGTGCTTAATCATTTCAAATGCATTTTTTGTAAAAAATGGTGGTCAATAGGAGATGCTCCGCTAAGAAGAAAAAAATTTTATTGCCCCTGGTGCGGCAAAATTAATAAGTACAAGTAAGAGGGGTTTATACCATAATAAATCCGAACACTTTCTTTGGCGAAGATACGACGAATAGATTACCAGAGTTCGGTTTTTCCTTTCATGAGTGATTTTAGTGGGACAGTCGGTGTGAAATTTGATAGAATGTGGTTTGAAAGGGGGTGATGGATTTGGTCTTTAAGAATGTTTTGGTTTCGAGAGCGGACTCTGGAGATGCCGCGGCAATAATCAGCGTGTATTATGAGACAAGTCTCGCAACATATCCCAACGCCAAATACGGTATTACAAGGCAAGACATTGTCGAGAGATTTGAAGACGATTTGTCGCCAAATGGCATATTGAAAATGTCCATGAAACTCGCGAATCCACCAAAAGGTGAGCTAGTGCTAGTTGCTAAAATTGGCGACGAAGTCGTAGCTTGCTGTTGGTGCATTCAAGCCGCCGTCAACAAGATAGCCGCGTTTTATGTTTCGCCAGAACGCCAGCGGCAGGGAATAGGAACGAAGCTTTGGACGGAATCGCTCTCATATATGGATATGGGAAAGCAATTTTTTGTAGAAATTGCGGTCTATAATATTCCAGCAAGGAGCTTCTACGAGCGGCTGGGCTTTGTGAAAACCGAAAGACATCTGCCTGAATTCAGGTTTAAGAGTGGCAGGATTTTTCCTCGTATCGAAATGAAAAGAGGTCCCATACCGGCATGAGAATATGCCGGTTTTTTTGGAGTTTGACAAAGTGGTTTTGTGTGAATAGTATGTGGTTAGACGAAGATAGGTGCTTATGAATATACTGGTAACACGAAGGGTAACTGTAAAATCAGTTTTTTCTCCAAAGAGTGTCAGGGGCGAATGGCTCGGCAAACCTCAAGAGTGCAAGCAGTGTGAATGCTTATTTCGTCTTGAAAGATTAGATGAGCCGAAGATATTTGCGCGATACGAAGTAATTGATGGGGGTCCGGTTGGCGCGAATGACATTATCTGTTACTTCGTTCAGTGTCCTGAATGCAACGGGTCAGTTGATATCAACCAATTTTCATTTCTGACACAAGATGAATATGAACAGGCGTTCGCCGCGATCTCGGCGGGGAAAAAATAAAAGAGGCTGAAGCCTCTTTTTTTATTGTCTATTTGGGGTCAGACCCCACACAAAATAAAAATTTATTGTATAATGTACAATTATGGCAAGACATCCAAGGATATCTGTTGGTAACACTATTTATCACGTCTTGAATAGGTCTAATGGTAAGGCGCAAATTTTTTTTACGGATGCAGATTATCAGTCGTTCGAGTCAATTCTCGAAGATTCGTTGCAAAACACACGCATGAGAATTTTATCGTATGTCATCATGCCAAATCATTGGCACTTAATACTTTATCCATATGAAGATGGAGATTTATCTCGATATGTAAAATTAGTAACGGAAACTCATGCTGCGCGCCTCAGGCGGAAAACTGACACAATTGGAACTGGTCACGTTTACCAAGGGAGGTTCAAATCTTTTCCGATTCAACACGACCGGCACTTTATAGCCGTTGCAAGGTATGTCGAGGCAAACCCCTTTCGTGCTGATCTTGTCAGTAAAGTCGGCCACTGGAAATGGTCGAGTTTTTGGAGGAGAGAATTTGGGAATGCAAAGCAAAAAAAATTATTAAGTAACTGGCCGGTTGAAAGACCGCCAAATTTTCACAAAATGGTAACCATTGGCCTAAACGAAGAAGACGTTTCGGAGATAAAGCACAGCATAGAAAAAAATATGCCTTTTGGAGATGATCACTGGAAAAGAAAGCATAACATTAAGACACAAAAATAGGTCTGTGTGTGGGGTCTGACCCCAATAACCAATGACCCCAATAACCCAAATAATCTCTGTATAATGAATTAACATTTTTCGTCCACCGAATACTATGCCAGACCAAAATATAGAAGTTCTAAAGAAAGAGACATATATGAAGATGCTGGAAAACAGTATCGGCTCGACAATGTTTAATTCTGTATTTGTCCGATACAAAGACTCCGGAATGACAAAAGATATATTGAACAACGGCGAGTTTTCTTGCGCGTTTTTTGTAAGCTCAATCCTCGCGATTCAAAATTTGATTGATAGGCCACATACGACCGTTGCGACGGTTCGAAGTAAATTAATCGAAGCTGGATGGAAAAAAGTAACAGTTCCCGCAGAGGCCGGGGACGTGATAGTCTGGGACAAACAGATTCAGACAGGCACGGAAAATGAACACATTGGTATTGCGAGCTCCGAAAGTGAGGCAATATCAACGAGTTTTAGAGAAAGAAAGGTGGCACGGCATCACATTACTTTCGGAAATGATCCGAGCGGGAAATCGATGAGAAAAATTACAGGTATATTTCGATGGGGCACGAGCATGTGATATAAATAGAAGGAATAGGACACAGCATCAGATTGGGCATGGTAATAAAAACTTGCATGGCTCGCAGACTGATATTAGTATGACTTTTGAACGCTCTTAACAAAGAAAGGTCTTCATATTATGGCGGTCATTCCTCGAGAAGTAGATTTTGAACCCGTAAACGCTCTTGTGCAGATTCATCGGGGGAAAGTGCGGCATTCTTATGCACTTCCCGATCATCCCGAACTCATGCTTGTTGTCGCTTCAAACCGATTAAGTATCTTTGATTTCGTTTTACCGGCCCAGGTGTCGCGAAAAGGAGAGGTTCTTACGGCGATGAATGTATTCTGGCGTGAAAAGATTCCTGAATTCGTCGCATTGTTAGAACACGAAATCCGCGATGAGCTTGTTGCGTTTGGTCCGGCAATTGATCAGTATTTGCCTCTCTATTTGCGCGATAAGGCGGATCTCCACAGGATTGCTGTCGTGGTCAGGAAGCTCGAGACGATTCCTTTTGAAATGGTGGTACGGGGATATCTGACTGGCGGCGGCTGGAAAGAGTACATGAAGGCTCGCCAAGTCTCTGGACACCATCTTCCCGATGGACTGAAGAAGCATGATAAGCTGGTACATCCTCTTTTTACGCCTTCGACAAAAGCCAACGTCGGGCATGATGTTGCGGTGGATTTTCGGGACGTCATGACCCGCTATCCAGGTATTGATAAGCTAGTTATTGACATCTACTCGGCGGCTAATGGATATGCCGCTTCGAGGGGGATTGTCATTGCCGATACGAAATTTGAAGCCGGATGGCGATCTGGAGAAAAAAACTCATCGAGCTATTTGATTATCGACGAAGTTTTGACTCCGGACTCGAGCCGGTTCGGGAAAGCGGATGATTGGAAAATGGCCGTAGAGACGGGCGGAGATCCGTCTCCTTTCGACAAGCAACTCGTCCGGCAATGGGGAATTGAAATCGGAATTGACAAGCGCGATCCGGAAAATGAGGAAGATGTTCGGTGGGTTCACGCGCAAAGAGTTCCCGAGGACATTCTCCAGAAAACGACTGCGACCTATCTTGAGATTTTCGAGATTCTGACAGGCGACAGTCTCGATACATTTCACGAAACTCATATGCGGATTCGCTAATCACACAGCACGGGAGCTGTGTTTTTTTAATGCAGAAAATTCATGTGGTATACTTTTTTTATGAAAAAGAGAACAGCTTCCTACATTAGAAACTTTGTCTTTGGTGTTGAGGATAGTCTTGTCTCCACCGTCGGCCTCATTTCCGGTATTGCTGTCGCGGGAGTTTCCCGTTCGACCATCATTCTGACAGGCGTTATTCTCATTCTTGTAGAGGCATTTTCCATGGGAGTCGGAAGCCTCCTTGCTGAAAATTCCGTCGAAGAATATGAAAGTGGAAAAGAGATCCCGTTTGTAAGGGCGCTTCGCGGTTCAGTCGTCATGTTTTTCTCCTACATTTGTTCGGGCACATTGATCATTCTTCCTTATCTTGCTTTTGAAGGGCGAGATGCTATTCGCTACTCGATCATGATAGCCGTCCTATCACTTTTTGTTCTCGGGTTTTTGAGCGCCAAGTTTGCCCGCATTAATCCTTGGAGGAGAGCGGTTCAGATGGTTGCGATCGGTGGCTTGGCAATCTTGATCGGCACTGTTGCGGGATCAATCGCCGAAGTATACATATCTTAAACCGCGAGGATTATGCCAGAGTAATGAGTGTGTTCGAACGCCGTCTGCAGTTAGTCGTATGAATCACCGAGTGCTATTTTACTTCTTGGCCGTGCTTGTTTCGGGACTAGCACTCGCATCCAGACTCATGCGGTCAAAAACTATGCGTCATACCAAATCAGCAGGAGGAATAGTGGTCAACAAAAAGGGCGAAGTCCTCGTGGTTTCACAGCGCGGTACTTCTTGGTCCTTGCCGAAAGGTCATGCAGATCCCGGAGAGGATTTTTATGACGCGGCGCGGCGCGAAATACATGAAGAATCAGGAATCTCGGATCTTACGTTTATAAAAGAACTTGGAGATATCGAGCGGTATCGCATATCGAAGGACCCGCGCGAAGACGACCTTACGGAACTTAAAGTAATAAAGATATTTCTCTTTACAACTAAAGAAATGTCTTTGAAACCGAGCGATCCAGAAAATCCTGAAGCGCGGTGGGTCGCAGTGGATAAGGTCAGCACTTTCTTGACTCATAAGAAGGATCGTGAGTTTTTTGAAGCTGTTCGCGAGAAGGAACGAGACTTTTTCAGAGATTGGGCAGGATACTTTGTTTAGAGTGTATAAAGCGCACGCGGGTCAGTAAACCGATTTTTGACCGTATTTTTTTATTAATTTTTGACATTGTCCGGCAATTTTTTTTCTAAAGCAGTCTCGCAAAAAAGAAAACATTCCTATCGTTCGGGAGTCTAAATATTGTTCAATTGTATGGCTCACACGAACGTTATTTTTACACCGACATTTACATTCAAAGGGTTTTATATTTTGTTGTGGAAAAATATGTTATCCACACCAACGCAAGATGATTTTTTGCGTTAGAATGTTGAAACCAAGTTCATCGTTTGGGAGCCGGGAGAGAATTAAGTAAGAGAGAATTAACTAGAAAAATTTTCTTCGTTTGAATGCTGACGACAACAAAGGGCTTGTATTTTAATAGCACCCCAGAATTCGCTCAGAGCGAATTCTGGTAATCAGTCCCGCACCTGCGGGACTGATTTAGCCAAGCAAGTGTTTGATAAGCGGGAATTTAAAAGAAATTACATGGTAAAAAAAATGGCACCAGCAAAGAAAACGGATCTTTTAGTAAAATCAATCCAAAAGCGAAATGGGGCAATCGTCTCGTTTGATCTTGAGCGGATTGTAAATGCCATCAATAAGGCGATGTTACAGACAGGAGAAGGGTCTCCGGCTGAAGCCGCCATGGTAGCGAACAAAGTATACGCCGATGTGGTGCGTATCGCGCGAAAGTACAAGAATTTCGTCCCGACAGTTGAAGGAATACAGGATTCTGTCGAAAAAGAGCTTATTTTAAGCGAATACGTCCAAACTGCGAAAGCCTACATTATTTATCGTGAGGAAAGAGCCAAGCTTCGTTCGCAAGGTATCGCGGTACCAGAGCACGTGAAGAAGCTTGCCGAAGACAGTAAAAAGAATTTTCGCACGGCGCTTGGAGAATTTATTTATTACCGATCCTATTCAAAGTGGATCGAAGAAGAAGGTCGCCGCGAAACGTGGATCGAAACGGTAGAGCGTTATATTGCTTTTATGAAAGAGAATCTCGGCAAAAAATTATCCGAGAGAGAGTATGGCGAAGTGCGCGAAGCGATTTTGAAGCAAGAGGCGATGCCTAGCATGCGCCTTCTTCAGTTTGCCGGTAAAGCCGCTCGTGCGACAAATGTCTGCGCATACAACTGTTCATATATTGCCCCGGAGAACTTTGAGGATATGGCGGAGATTATGTATATCTCGATGTGCGGAACCGGAGCGGGGTGGTCGGCCGAGAGTCAAAATGTACAAAAGTTTCCTCAAATAAAAATTCAGAGCGGGAAGAAGCATGAGGCGCACGTTATTGAAGATAGTAAAGAGGGGTGGTGTAATGCGTTCATTCTCGGTATGAAGACGTGGGCTGATGGAGAGGATGTTGATTTTGATTACTCGCTTCTGCGGCCGGCCGGCGCACGACTCAAAACTATGGGAGGCAAATCGTCCGGCCCCGACCCGTTACGTCGTCTCTTGAATTTTACTCGTGAGAAAATGTTGAGGCGTCAGGGAAAGCGTCTCACAAACCTCGACGTTCACGACATTATTTGTATGATTGGAGATTGCGTTGTGTCGGGTGGCGTAAGGAGAAGTGCCATGATTAGCCTCTCTGATCTCGATGATAACGATATTCGAGATGCGAAAAAAGGTCAGTTTTATCTTACCGAACCACAACGAACGCTCGCGAACAATTCCGCGGTTTATGTCCAAAAGCCTACTAACGAAGAGTTTCTCGAAGAGTGGATGGCGCTTATAAAATCGCGTTCTGGCGAGAGAGGAATCTTTAACCGAGGTTCTCTTGCAAAGACACTTCCCGCACGTCGTATTGAGGTCTTGAAGGGCTACAAGGGCTATTTTGATGCTACGGGTAACATTATCGGTCCAATCGGCACCAATCCATGCGTAACTGATGATACCTGGGTTATGACAACGGAGGGTGCGAGGCGTGTCAAAGATTTGATAGGGATTAATTTTAACGCTCTCGTTGATAGCAAGAGCTATCCTTCAGGAGGATTTTTCAAGACCGGTGAGAAAAATGTTTTTGAGATTAAAACTAGCAGAGGATTTTCTTTTAAGGCAACGGATAACCACAAAGTTCTTGTTGTGGATTATAAAACCAGAAAGGTGCAGAAAAATATCTGGAAAGAAGTGAAGGATTTAAAAATGGGAGATTCAATTGTATTGAATAATCATGCAGAAACGCAATGGAGTGGTAGGGGTACTCGATCCGAAGGGTGGCTTTTGGGTAGTTTGCTTGGAGACGGTAACATAGAAAAAAATCAAAAAGCAAATCTTGATTTTTGGGGATTTAATAGGGATACGATGATGCAGTATGCCGTTGCGCTGGTGCATGAGAGCGTCGGAGCTCGCAGTGATATGGTAGGCCATAAAGCGCAAACTGGATACGCTCGCGTACAATCTGTTCGGCTCGGCAAATTGGCGAGTGGATATGAAATGACGAATGAAAGCAAAGTTCCAGGCGACACGATAGAACAAGCATCATCGGAGTTTTATGAAGGATTTTTGCAGGGATGGTTTGATGCCGACGGTTCCGTCCAAGGAAATCAAGGAAAGGGTGTAAGTGTTCGGTTATCTTCGAATTCCCTCATTTCTCTTCAGGTTGCACAGCGAATGCTTGCTCGAATCGGTATTATCAGTTGCATTTATAAGAATAGAAGAAATGGTTCCAATCGACTTTTGCCGAATGGAAAAGGCGGCTATTCTTTATACCATTGTGAATCTAATCACGAGCTCGTAATTAGTGCCTCAAATATAGTGCGTTTCGCCAAAAGAGTGAGCTTTATTGAAAAAGAAAAAAAAGACAAACTCGATTTTGCGCTTTCGCATTATAAACGAGTCTTAAACAAAGAATCATTTGTAAGTACGATTGAATCAATCGATCCTATAGGAATTCAGTCCGTATATGACTGCACAGTTGAAGAAGCGCATGCATTTGACGGAAATGGAATTATGTTGCACAATTGCGGAGAAATCATCCTTCAATCAAAACAATTCTGCAACTTATCTGAAATCGTTGCACGTTCAAATGATACCGAAGCCTCGCTCATGCGAAAGATGAAGGTGGCGACAATCCTCGGAACATACCAGTCCACTCTTACAAATTTTCCTTATCTTTCAAAAGAGTGGAAGGAACATTGCGAAAAGGAGCGGCTTCTTGGTGTATCGATTACTGGGCAGTGGGACAGTCCGGAAGTACGAAAGCCGGCAGTTTTGAAGAAACTAAAGAACGAAGCGATTCGTCTCAACAAAATTTACGCAAAGAAGTTTGGAGTGAATCAGTCTACCTGTATTACTTGCGTAAAGCCTTCGGGAACTCTCTCTCAAACAGTGGACTGTTCGTCAGGTATGCATCCTCGCCACAGCGAATACTATATCCGCCGCGTACGCATCAGTGCAACCGATTCGCTTTTCAAGATGCTTCGTGATCAAGGTGTTCCATATCACCCGGAAGTGGGGCAAAGCATGGAAATGGCGACGACCTACGTTTTGGAATTTCCCGTAAAGTCTCCGAAGGGATCACTCTACAAGGATGACATCACAGCAATCAATCAGCTTGAACACTGGAAGATGGTTAAGGAAAATTATACGGAACACAATCCATCAGTAACTGTATCTGTCGGAGACGATGAGTGGATTCAGGTTGCAAATTGGCTTTACTCAAACTGGGATCTTGTCGGCGGGCTTTCTTTTTTGCCGCGCGATAATCACGTGTACCAACTTGCTCCATACGAGACGATTACCGAAAAGCAGTATATTGAAATGGCGAAACGCCTCGAACACATCGACTTCTCAAAGATTATGACGTACGAGATTCAGGACGAAACGGAAGCGAAGAAGGAGTTGGCATGTGCGGGAGGAGTGTGTGAGATCGATGATGTGCCGGTAAAGGCGAAGGCGGTAGCGTGAGAGGGTATGTAGTATTTGGTATATAGTATTTAGTATAAATAAAGAAGAAGCACAAAACGCCCGAAGGGCGTTTTTGTATCACGTGAGTTCCAGAATTAATTGCAACACTTGATTTCGCCATTAAGCTAATCAAGTATGCACAAAAAGAAAAACCACAAGGGCGGTGCTTTTTTCTAGCGACACATGGTGTCGCTAGATTATGATTGTAGCAAAAGATTAATATGATGTTTTCCTTCTTTTTCGGAAGCGCAAATCGCAAAAATTTCTTCGTTGTTTATATCTCTTAGCGTTTTGTTTTTTTCATCAATTAGCTTAATAGTATAGCCATATTCCCGCAAAGTTCGCAGAAGCTCCTTTGGATCAGTGCCCATATTGCGAAGCCCATAAGGCCAAAATTCTGTAAAAATAATCAGGTTTTTATTCTTTAGCAAAGATTGGGCGCCAGCCATTATTAATCCTTCAGCTCCTTGTGTATCTATTTTTATAAGTCGTATTTTTGAATCAACAAAACATTTATCCAGCGAGGTAGTTAAAACTTCGGTAAAGTTATTGCTTTTGATAGCCAGATTTTCTTTCGCAAAAGTAGCGCCGGAAAAATTTCTTTCATCACAATAAACTTTTATAGAGCCATCTTTATCAGAGAGCGCTTTCTGAACCGGGATTATATTAGAATAGTTATTCGCCTTTATATTTTTCGTAAGCAATCCGTAGTTATTCGGTTCTGGCTCAAAAGCATAGACACAACCCTCGCTACCTACGGTTTCCGCCATAAGCAATGTGTAATATCCTATGTTTGCTCCAATATCAATAACTGTGTCTCCCTTTTTTAGCATTGACCGAATAAGTTGAGTTTCGAAGGGCTCATATACGCCATCTTTTAATAGATAAGAAAATATATTTTTGTCTTTAGAATTGACATAAAGTTTATGTCCGAAAATTGATAGTTTAACAACTCCTCTGGGCTTGAGCAATTTATAAATTTGAGTATGTATTGTTAACAGACCCGGAATTCTTCCCAATCCTTTTCCAAAGAAAATAGTAGATATATTTATGAAGAATTTGTGAAGATGTAATTTTAATTTCATAATTATTCGCTGATAATTATTATCTCATTGCAGAAGAGTGTTTGATTGGCATTTCAAAATATTACACGCTTCTTGGAGTGTGAGAAGGCCGGACATTTTTTTGTTTTTTTCTTGGTTCGTTTCGGCATTTATTTTTTATCTTACGCTGTTTAAGATAGAGCATAATTCAGATAAGAGTTGTCTGCAATACCAAAATTACGATTACCAAAACATTACGATATTCTGGCGACACCAGGTGTCGCCAGAATACAGAGGTCGAACCTTTGTGCAAAAAATGCCTAAATTACATGACGAAGCGAGAGGAGGTGTGCATTCAATGCATATAATTACCGCGCTTTCGGATTGAATTTTACCGGGTTCGTTATCGGAAAGGCGCTAAATAACTTGACCATACGTTTTCAGTGATGACATAATCTGGTCAGACATGGAGGATACTTCTCCATAGACAGTCCAAAACAAAAAATAAAAGCGGAGACATATGAAGAATCTGATCACTGTTGTTTTTCTGATTGCACCATGGATGGTGTACGGAGCGGAAGTGGAGGCGGTTGTTGGTGAAGACACCATCACTTACCGCGTTAAGGAAGCTGGCGGAAATGCTGTGGATTATACAGCGAACAATGAACTTGTATTGACCAGGGTACAGGTGTGGAAAGGTGATTCACTTGTGTATGAAATCGAGCCTGACAATATTCCCCGAAAAGCTGGGAACACCCTCGAAAATATCGCACCTGATTGGGCGTCTCGCGCGAGGACTTTTTCAGCGCTGACAAACAAGTTCAAGGTGAACGTAACGCGCCGCATCAGAGCGTTTCCTAAAGAGGGGGAGGCATACCAACTCGTCGGAGAGAATTATTCTGGCGGGAAACTTGAGTCTTACATACTCAAAGTGGAGTCAGGGAAAGTGAAAGTGGTGGATGCAAAAAATATGAGAGTTCGACCTCCACGAGCAAGGGAGTTTGTCCTTGCCAGTGATCACGGGAAGCTTGTCCCCATCATGGTTGGAACAAATGGCCAACGATTCATCCCTTTGCGAGGATTTTGATCTAGTGGTATTTTCAAATACCCAACATGGTATGTTGGGTATTTTTTAATCGTGGCAAAGATTTGACATTAATAACAAAGTCAGTCCTTCCTCCAAGTATTTGTGAAGAATTATATAAATACAAAGGTCGAACCTTTGCATGCGATTAAACTTGTCTCTGAATTACTAAAAGCTGTGTGGATGTAAAAGCATTATAATCGTAAAGTCGCAAAGGTTCGACCTTTGCGACTATGTAGTGCACGGAAGTCAGAATTAAACAGAAGGAAGTCAGACTTCCTTCCAAATAATGGCTAAGAATAAAGAGAAAATCCCTCCCCGATTTGGGGAAGGATTTTCATCGAGGATCCTCGCCGGTAAGCCGAGTTCTGTGCCAATTTTGCTCACCGAAGGTGGTGCAAA